>OGEU01002848.1_pt1 | contig 11757 bp, 10 predicted proteins | sample 1570651 | NCBI WGS metagenome assembly OGEU01 (sample SAMEA2582129, study PRJEB24529) | metagenome | biome: Human gut stool | place: China | collected 2011
AACGTTGTTTGCGATGGATTTCCTCCACATCTTGTTGACCATACCATTGGTATGGTGAATGTGTTTTTGGTACGAAAAAGGATACGCTCACCGTTACAGAACCATTTCGCTTCCCTGTAATTTCACGGTGTAAATCGAGTACCTTGTAAGCAAGATCCGCAATACCAGCCAAATCTTCGTCTGTTTCTGTAGGAAGGCCCATCATAAAATATAATTTAACTGTATTCCAGCCAGATTTGAAAGCATTAGTACAGGCCGCCAATAAGTCTTCTTCACTAACGCCTTTATTGATAACGTCACGCATTCGTTGCGTACCTGCTTCAGGAGCAAAGGTAAGCCCGCTCTTGCGCACTTGCTGTACCTTTTTCGCAATATCAATAGAGAAGCTGTCGATACGCAAGGACGGTAAGCTAACACTAACTTGTTTATCTTTAAACTCTTCCATGAGCATATCTACAAGCTCAGGTAATTTGGAGTAGTCTGCAGAGCTTAAACTCATCAAGGATATTTCATTGTACCCAGTATTGGCAATCGTATCTTTAGCAATTTGCAACAAACGTTCTGGTGTCTTTTCACGGACAGGACGATATAGCATACCAGCCTGACAGAAACGACAACCACGAGTACAACCACGGAATAGCTCCAATACAGCACGATCATGCACTATATCAAGGAATGGTACAACAGGCTTTGTTGGATAGAATACATTCTCTACATCCTCTATAATACGTTTCTCAACGGCTGCTGGTACGTCTTCAAAACGCGGCATAATCGATTTAAAATCGCCTTGTTCTGTATATTCAACATCGTATAAAGCTGGACAATAGGTACCAGGAATTTGAGCTACTTTGCGCAAGAAGCCTTCTTTACCACCTGGGAAGCCTTTCGCTTTTTCTGCTTTGAATAGGTCGATAAACTCATCACCCCACTCTTCAGATTCCCCGAGGGATACGATATCAAAGAAATCTGCAATAGGCTCTACGTTATACGCACAAGGGCCGCCGCATACAAGTAGTGGGAATTCTAAATCACGATCCTTAGCATACATAGGAATGCCTGCTAAATCGAGCATATTTAAAATGTTAGTAAAGCTCATTTCATATTGAAGCGTAAATGCTAACACATCAAAATCTTTAATAGGCGTACGTGTTTCTAAGGAAAATAATGGAATATTACGCTTACGCATTTCCTCTTCCATATCATGCCACGGTGCAAATACGCGCTCTGCTACCGCATCTTCACGACGGTTTACGAGACCATACAAAATCTTGATGCCCAAATGACTCATGGCCACTTCGTACACATCGGGAAAACCTAAAGCCATAGTTACATCAACAGTACTGTGATCTTTCACGATACTATTGTATTCGCCGCCCGTATAACGAGCTGGCTTTTGGACATGTTGTAACCATGACGTATCTAATTGAATCATACATCCTCCGTCTTTAATGAAAGACTTCTTTCACAATCAATCCTATAAAAGGATATTAAAATATATATTTTGTCCGCTGTCTAGCGATATTTAATAAAATACCAATGCTCAACATATTAGTTGTTAGCGCACTAACGCCATAACTAAGGAATGGCAACGGAATCCCCGTTACAGGCATGATACCAATCGTCATGCCTACGTTTACGAGCACCTCGAAGGCAAACATCGTACCGATACCTGTTGCTAATAACATACCAAAATTATCATTGCAGGTATATGCTATTTGAATACTGCGATAAATAAGCATAAACAATAATAGCAATACTACAATGCATCCCACAAAACCAAATTCTTCGCCAATTACAGAGAAGATAAAGTCCGTATGATTTTCTGGTAAAAAGTTCAACTGACTTTGAGTGCCATTAAAGATTCCTTTACCAAAAATCATACCCGACCCGATAGCAATCTTAGACTGAATGATATGATAGCCAGAACCAAAAGGATCAATATCTGGATTTAAAAATACTAGAATACGTTGTTTTTGATATTCTTTTAGCACAAACCAACCCAAAGGCATCAAGAATAAAGTCACACTCGCAATGATTTTTATAAGCTTTGTTTTGATACCAGATATAAAGAGCATCCCTACAAATATAGCAATATATACGAGGGATGTCCCCAAGTCAGGTTGTAAGAATACAAGTAGGATAGGAATCCCTACATATAACACTGGCATCAATAGGGATTTAAAGGTATCTAACTTGCCAATGCGCGGTTCTAGCATTTTAGCCATACAGATAATCATCAGTAGTTTAGAAAACTCTGAAGGCTGAATAGTTATTGGCCCCAATTGAATCCAACGCTGTGCACCTAGTGCGGAGATACCAACTACCATGACTGCGATTAACATAAGCATGGTAATCACATAAATCATATTTCCCCACCCTTTAATACGATGGTAATCTAGAAATTGCATACCTATAACGACAGCTATATTTGCTAAAAAGAATACGAGTTGTTTTATCACTAGACTACCAAAACCAATAGCCTCGTGATTCACATGGGTAGCACTACCAATAGCTGTAAGACCAATTCCGACAAGTAATATAGTACATATGATGATAGTCCAATCACTATCTGTCCATATTTTACGCCACATCATATCACCTATTTCAACTTGCTACGACGCCACAAGCTTTGTTTACCTTGCACCAACAAGTGCTGCGTGGTCCAACCACCACGATTAATGTAATGAACATTGTTAGAATCCTCAAAAATAGACTCACCTACTGTCGCAAGACTTGGTATGTTATCTTGCTCCTTCGATGCTTTTTTCTTAGTTACATAAGCATCGAACTGCTTTTGTACATCGTAATCTTCCCAACAATCACCGGTCGTTACATAATCTACAAGAGGTGCTAACACAGCTTTTAGTTCACTAGAAACAAATTCTAACAAACGACCATCTTGTGTATAGGTCAGAACATCCTCATCATAAGGGATTATAGCCCCTACATATTCAGCGCGAAGAACATCTAACATATCATATAAATTGATATCCTCTCCGTCGATAGGTACCGCGTTAAAAGCAATGGCATAATCACGAATATTATGCTCCTGACATACTTGAATCATGCGTGCCCCATTACGTAAGGACACCCATAATGGATGTGTCACTACGATACAGCGATTTACTAATTCTAAAATAGCCTCTATGCCCTTGCCGATACCAGCAGGAGCATCGATTAAAATATAATCATATGCCTCACAGAGGCGACGGACTAATTTTTTATATTTCTTACGACCTATATCTTCCCAACGAGCACTTTGGCTGGCTGGTAGAAAATCTAAGTTTTCAGCAATTGATACGATAGCATCATCCGTATAATCTTTATCTTTGCTCGCATCTAGTGCGTCGTAAATAATTTCATTTGCCACACCTAACACAAGGTCTAAGTCGCGCAATCCAAAATCTCCATCACAAAGCAATACGCGATGCCCTGCATAGCTTAAGGCTGAACCCAAGCAAGCAGTAATCGTAGTCTTACCTACGCCACCCTTACCAGATACAATGCCGATTATCTCGCCCATACTAATCCTTTCTTGGTTGCCCACTAGTTACCGCATTCTGAGGTTTTTGCCCATTATTAGAGCTTGTTCCCGCAGCGGTTTCTTTATTACCTTTACTATTTGCATCATTAGATTTCTTATTCACTGGTACATTGAAGTACGCAGCCAATATATCTCGTACGATAGGCCCTGCCGACCCAGCACCAAAGCTACCTTGCTCAACAAGTGCAACCACTACAATTTGTGGCTTATCATATGGTGCATAGGCGACAAACCAGCCGTGATCTCTGCCATGTGCATTCTCTGAAGTACCCGTTTTACCAGCTACATCAATAGGGAATCCCTTAAACAACTCCCCTGCTGTACCACCTTCATTAGTAACGTCACGCAAGCCTTCGCGAACAAGATCCATAATATTTTTTGGTACAGGTAAAATACCGAGTTTGTCTGGGCCAAAGATTTCTTTTGGCGTACCATCCTTATTATCAATACGACTCACCACATATGGGCGGTATTTAATACCACCATTTGCTACTTCACTGAGCATAACAGCCATTTGTAATGGCGTCACCAAGGTAAAAGACTGACCTATGGCCGCATCAAAGGTTTCACCTAAATACCAATCTTCATCATACACTTTGCGTTTATAAGCAGGACTTGCCATATTACCAGAGGCCTCACCAACAAGATTGATGCCGGTCTTTTCACCAATACCAAAGTAGCCAGCATATTTTACAAGTCCTTCTATGCCAACGCGATTGCCCATTTCATAGAAGTAAACATTATCTGATTTTGCAAGAGCTTTATTAAAGTTGAGCCACCCCAATGCTTCGCCTTCTGCATTTCGTTTATCGATAAGCCAATGTTTACCACTATCAAAAATCATTTCTTCAGGGGTAACCTTTTTAAGGTCTAAAGCCGCCGTACCAGTGATAATCTTGAACGGCGAACCTGGTGGATATTCACCAGAAATAACCTTATTATCAAACGGATGGTTCTTATCATTATTCAATTGATTCCACTGCGCAGTTGTAATCCCTTTCGCGAACCAGTTAGGGTTAAATTCAGGCGCACTGACCATAGCCAAAATGGCACCCGTATTGGGATCCATTGCTACTACAGCAGCTCCTTGAGCTGGAATACCTTGGGCACGCAACTGTTCTAATTGGTTCTTAACAGCTTCTTCAGCAGCCTTTTGTAAATTTGCATCTATTGTCAAATGGATATTAGCTCCAGGCACTGTATGCTTTCTATCTACCTCCGCAACCGGTCGGCCTGTAGCATCAACCTCTACCTGTTTACCACCATCAGTGCCACGCAAGATGGAATCATATAATTTCTCAAGGCCAGAACGGCCTAAAATAGTACCACCACTAATAAGGGTATTTGGATCTTGCTGTTTTAGCTCTTCTAATTCTTCTTCGCTCACTTCACCCACATAACCAAAGAGCTGAGAAGCCATCGTTTCATATGGATAATAACGAAGTGGTTCTACATCTATGGTAACACCTGGTAATTCATGACGATGCTCTTCTATGGTTGTAACTACATCCATAGAAATATCACTAGCAATACGAATTGGCTCATAACCATATTTATGATCATTTACCTTTTTTGTAATATCTTCTGACTTCATTTTTAGCAAGGCTGCCAACTTAGCAACTTCACCTTCGTCCAAAGCCTTGCCTGTAGGCAAAATTGAGATGGTGTATGCCGGTCTAGAGCCTACTAAGATTTGACCGTTTCGATCGTACATAATACCACGAGCAGCTGTCATGGATACCATGCGCAAACGGTTACCTTCTGCCTTAGCTTGGTAATAACCACCAGACAAGATTTGCAATGTCATTAGACGTAATGCCAAGACTATAAATATGCCGGCTACAATGTAAAAGAGTACATCAAAGCGATTCGTTTTTCTTCGTTTATAGAGGCCTTCAAGCACTCTTTCACCCCCTTAATTCTTACCAAATATAACCTTCTTGTTCATCATTCTTGCGCCATAACAAACCATGTACAATAGCGCCTAACAAGCCATTCCAGAACATCACGGGTAATACCATATGCCACAAGTATAGGCCAAAGTGCAAATCGCCACCACTAGCTAATATCATAAAGCTACGAATAACGCCATCTAGCAATGTACAAATAGATACTATACCGCTAGACCAATACCAGCGTTCTTCATAGATACGATGCTTTACGGCAGATAATAGGTATACCACAATTACGTAAGGGAATAGATGGAGCCCAAAAAAGTTAGATATCAATACATCGTGTACGATACCTCCAATAACAGCAGATATCAACCCCATACGACGACCTTTAAATAAAGTAATCATAACAATTATCGTCAAAATTAAGTTTGGTAACCAATTTGTATGGAAAATAGTAGGCAATAATTGCGCTTGTATAAAATATATTAAAAATCCACAGAGAGCTAAAGCTAGACGCATCATTGTTTAACGGCCCCCTTTGCCCCCTCTACTTGATCTCGTTGTGTTTGAGGTACAAGTTTAGGTTCAAGTTCTGGTTTTTGTGGTGCACTTAGAGAAGACGAGGTAAGCACAAAAACTTCTTCTAAACGATAAAAGTCTACACTCGGTGTGACTACCGCATTTTTAACAAATCCTTCCGAATCATTTTCGATAGATTGCACGTTGCCAACAGGTAAACCTTTTGGATAAATACCACCATAACCGGAGGTAATCAACTTATCCCCTACCAATACGTCCCCATCGCGAGCAATATTTACCATAGAAGGTGTACGAGGTGTATTTCCATTACCTTTTACAACGCCAGACAAACGAGATTCAGGTCGTTGTACAAGGATACCTATTGCGCTACGCGGATCAAGAATGGTTTGAACGCGAGCAGAATGCGGATACACATCTGTAATAAAACCAACGACACCACTAGGTACAACAACAGCCATATTGACTGCCATACCTTCTTCACTCCCTTTATCAATGGTGAAAGTATTTGTCCAAGTACCGTAATCCTTTGTAATGATACCCGCTAAGGTCATGGAGAATTCTGGATGGCTACTTTTATAGTTTAAAAGCTGACGAAGACGAATATTCTCTGCCACTACTTCATCGTAGTTAACTACCTTTTGTTCCAATGCAGCCTTACGAGCAACTTCCTCTTCACTTTCAATAGTAGAAAAGATAGCATTATTAAGTACTGTAAAGCTAGTTTGAACGCCCTCTAATAAACGGGCTGACCCATAAGCGAAAGGCGTTGTAATTCCTTCGAGGGTAACCGTAACAAAGGGAATACTAGTCCGTTGCTTCCACGCAAAGCCGAGCAATGCCATTAGGATACAACCAATGACAACGATGATAATTAACTTTTTATCTGACTGTATCATGCTAATCTCGGCCCTTTCTATTCTTAGAATTTACAATAAAACGCGATAAGCTCACTAAATCAGATGAGGCCCCATTAAGGCCTACCACAACTTTTGTTTCAGGTGCTTCAGGAACGTGAACAGGTACCCCTAATTCAGTACCAATCCGGTCCGCTAAACCAGATAGTCTTGCTGTACCGCCAGTAAGCCATATGCCATGTTGCATAATATCAGCCACGATTTCTGGTGCAGTAGCACGAATCATTTGCTTAACCTCATCCAAGAGCCCTATCAAACATTCATTTATAACTTGGTACACTTCAGATTGATGAATCACACAACGTCTACCTAAGCCGTTCATCATATCGCGCCCTTGAAAGGCATACTCTGCATCCTCTAAAGGAGCGACAGCTGTTCCTAATGTATGCTTAATATCTATTATAGTTTCATCAGATACGATAATGCCAAAACACTCACGCACATAGCGCAATAAGGCATTATTAATATCAGAACCACCAAAACGAATTGTTTTGCTATCCACGATACCACCTAAAGAAACAATCCCCATATCAATAGTGCCACCGCCGATATCAATGACCATAGATCCTTGCGCTTCAAAGATAGGCACACCACAACCAATAGCAGCCGCCACAGGTCGTTCGATAAGAAATACCTCTCTAGCACCAGCTTGAATAACAGCATCCATCATGGCTCGTTGCTCAACATCGGTCATCCCACAAGGAACCCCTACGACAACGCGAGCTCGACGCAATGCATTAGACACCTTATTAAGAAAGTAGCTAAGCATAGTATGCATAACGCGATAGTCAACTATAAATCCATCCTTTAAAGGCGTTAACGGACGCCACATATCGGGCATGCGCAATACGAGGCGCGCCGCTTCATCACCAACGGCTACTACTTTTTCTTGTTTTGTATCAGTTGCTATAATCGATGGTTCGCTTATAACAGTCCCTCGCGTCCCCCCCATGAGGCGCGTTTGTATGGAACCAATATCTATACTTACATCTTTTCCTAGAGTAGGTAAAATGGAACTCATAGTAATTTCTCCTTCATTACATCATCATTCCATTTTACCATATATAACGCGACTTTTTCCATTGATATCAGTACCTTTCCTTTTGTTAAAAGCACTGATAATGCATAATTCCTGTACTCATAAGTCATACATAAAAGTTACATAACTTCATACATAAAGTGTTTATAACTTTGTCCATAAAGTCTCATATAAAATAGTAAAAAGCACTCATTAAAAATGATATATCACCATCCCTTTACTAATATCCAGCAAAGGAGAATTCCTATCAAAACGAGTGCTTTTTGTTAATCCTATTCAGTTTAATTTCTACTCAATCTATTTTCTATTCAGTTTATTTTATGTTCAATTTATTTTCTATCCAACTTAAATTCTATTCAACTCAATTTGCCAATTTCGCTGAGGCTCGTAAATTCATTATCCCCTATAACGATATGATCGAGTACAGGAATCCCCATAAATTGACCAGCACTAACAAACATTTTCGTTAGCCGTATGTCTTCATCGCTAGGCCTACTATCACCTGAGGGATGGTTATGAATTAGAATTATAGCCGCCGCATTGCATGCTATAGCTTTTTTAAATACTGCTCTTTGCTCTACAAGACTTGATACTAATCCACCATTAGAGATATGTTCCAACTGAATAAGCTTATTTCGAGATGTTAGCATGGCAGCCCACACATGTTCCACATCTTCGTGACGCAGTCGCTCCATCACATATTGAGCTATTACAAAAGGTTGCGAAAAATCTTCATAAGTCTCTTTAATCTTTAACTCCCCTAATCGCCTACCCATTTCAAGTGCTGCACATAGCGTCACTGCTTTATCTCTACCAATACCCTTGATTTTGATCAGATTATCTACGGTCATTCGGTTAAGACCATAAACACCATCATCAAAGGATTGTACGATATCACTTGCCAAAGAAATCGCAGATTGCCCCTTTACCCCTGTGCGTAATAAAATAGCCAACAACTCCTCCATCGCCATATGTGATGGACCTAAGGCGAGAAATTTTTCTCGAGGTCGCTGGAATGGTAACATATCTTTTACACTTACTGTTGGTACTTCCATAGAATCTCTCCATTCAAATAGATAACACCATTTGTAAATCAAGCAACAAACACATCTACTCTCTTAAAATTTATTTAGCACAGCACAGCACAGCACAGCACAGCACAGCACAGCACAGCACAGCACAGCACAGCCAATTATAACACGATTCATCTGATGCGCTAGTGTTATTTAGCCCCTAACGCCTTGCAAAGTTCATCGTATACATGTTCAACTGGTAACCCTACCACATTAGTATAAGAACCCTCTATTTTATCTACCCATAGTGCGCCTTTTCCTTGGATGCCATAAGCTCCAGCCTTATCCATCGGTTCCCCACTAGCAATATAAGACTCGATTTCAAAAGGTGCTAAATGTTTAAAATAGACCTTTGTTTCATTGTAAAAAACTACCTCTTTTCCTTTGATGAGTAACGCGACTCCAGTAATTACAGAATGCGCTCTACCCGATAAATGCTTCAACATATGGCGTGCATCAGACTCATCATAAGGTTTACCTAATACTTTATTATCAAGGACAACAATAGTATCTGCTCCTAACACAATACTTCCATCTGGAACACCTACAGCACAACGAGCCTTACCTAATGCTTGGGCTTTCACCATTTCAATAGGGTTGTCGTAACCTTCATTAGATTCCTCATAAGTACTAGATACAACAGTATGATCAATCTCGACCTGTGTTAATAATTCAGTTCTACGTGGTGATTGGCTCGCCAAATATAATCCAGCCATATACACTCCTTTACATTAAAATTCTTGTACATAAAATTCTTGGTGCACAAAAGTTATATCTACCTATTACCCTAAAACTGACCGTCCCTTAAATAGTTGTTTCTTTATCTTCTTCAGAAGAAATTAATTTTTCATAATATTCTTGTACATCTTCCCCATGCTTCACCGCATCAGCTCGCACCGCTGCATAAAACACGATATCTGCTTGAGGTACCCGAATACGACCAGGTACATATTCTTCTAACATTTCAAAGAATCTATCATCTGCTTTCAACAGCAAACGGCCATTTTTAATCTTATTTCCATCTACAATAGAATACACAAGGGACCAAATAGGACGCGGATCAGAAGTAGAGCATTTTCTATATTTATAGCGGTATTTAATATTTGTCAACAACTCACGTTCAAACTTGAACACCCCATCAATCATGTCATAATCTACTTCAAAATGACGTTTTCTGAAAATAGAGGATTCTTCTATGATAAGTTTTGTGTCTGTCAAAATATAGGTATATCGACTAACAGCCTGTTTAACCATGACAACGATGGCCATAAATTCAATAAAGTACTCAGCTAATAAAATCGTATGTAATTGAATACTGCGATACGTTGTATAAACTGCTGCACACAGTAATAAAATTACAAAAAATACTACCAATAACTCTGCACTTCTGGTGCGCTGAGATTTTTCTTCATATAATACCGTCATGCTTTACCCCTTTAAAAGAAATCACTAATTAATAACTATACATACTATTATAAAATATTCTATGCATAAAAACTACAAAAACCCCGTCCATATCTAAGATATAGGCGGGGTTTTATGACTCTATTAGTCACTCAGTTCAGATACGAACTATATTATTTTTTCAATGCTGCAGTAATACGTTGAGTATCACGAGCAATCATGATTTCTTCGTTTGTAGGAATTACGAAAATTTTAACTTTAGAGCCATCAGCACTGATTTCTTGCTCTTTACCACGAACATTATTGCGTTCAGAATCAATACGAGTACCTAAGTATTCCAAACCATTACAGATTGCATCGCGGTTACCAATACCGTTTTCACCAATACCAGCGGTAAAGATGATAGCATCTACACCGCCCATAACAGCAGCAAAGGCACCGATTACACGACGAACTTTGTAATGGAACATGTTCAATGCCAATTGTGCGCGTTTATTGCCATTAGCAGCAGCTTCTTCAATCACACGGAAGTCATTGGATACACCAGAAATCCCTAATACACCGGATTCTTTATTCATAACTCTATCAATTTCTTCATAGGTCATACCTGTTTTTTCCATCAAGAATGGAACGATAGCAGGGTCAATATCACCTGTACGAGTACCCATGATCAAACCAGACAATGGAGTGAAGCCCATTGTAGTATCGATGGAGCGACCACCTTTAATAGCAGCCACAGAGGAACCATTCCCCAAGTGACATGTGATGATACGAAGATCAGTCATATGTTTACCCATTAATTCTGCACAACGTTGTGCTACATATTTATGGGATGTACCATGGAAGCCATAACGACGAATGCCATAATCTTCATAATAAGAGTAAGGAAGCGCATACATATATGCTTCTTTTGGCATAGTTTGATGGAATGCAGTATCAAATACAGCAACTTGAGGTACATTCGGCATAATCGCTTCACAAGCTTCAATACCTTGAATGTTTGGTGGGTTATGCAATGGTGCAAGAGAAGCACATTCTTCCAACGCTTCCATAACTGCTGGTGTAATCAATACGGAGTCAGCAAATTTTTCACCGCCGTGTACTACACGGTGACCTACAGCATCGATTTCATCCATGGAAGAGATAACACCAAATTCAGCATCAACTAAAATATCTAGCAAAATGCGAAGCGCTTCTTTATGGTTCAAAATTGGCTCAACGCGTTCTAATTTATCTGCATTAGGACGTTTGTGAGTGAAAATAGCATCTTGATCACCAATCTTTTCAAAAAGGCCTTTTGCCAATTCTGTTTCAGTTGTCATATCAAGTAATTGATATTTCAAGGAAG
>OGEU01002849.1_pt1 | contig 11755 bp, 13 predicted proteins | sample 1570651 | NCBI WGS metagenome assembly OGEU01 (sample SAMEA2582129, study PRJEB24529) | metagenome | biome: Human gut stool | place: China | collected 2011
GCTGTTAGCAAACCAGCTCAGCGCCGCCTTGGAGGCGCCATAGGCTTCCGCGCGCGGGAAGGGCAGCCAGTGCGCCATGGAGCTGACCAGCACCACCCGATCGCCTGCCTCCAGCTGCGTCTGCAGCGCCGCCAGGCAGTTCACCGGCCCGAGGAAGTTGGTGGCCATCACCCGCTCCACGAGGGCGGCATCCACCTGTCCGTGGTCGAGGTATTCGCAGGTCCCGGCGCAGAGAATGATCAGGTCGGCAAAACAGCCTGTCAGCGCCTGGCGACAGGCGTCCCTGTCTGTCATATCGAACAGGCGTACGCTGATGTTGGGGCTGAGCTGCTGGAGCGCTGCCAGGCGCGACGCATCGCGCCCGCAGGCGATGACCAGATGGCCATCCGCCGCGAAGGATTTCGCCAGACCGGCGCCGATCCCGGAGCTGGCGCCGGTGATGAGCACCGTCATCATGAGCGCACCCTCCGCTTCACGCCGCGTACCGCCCAGCCCAGCAGGGGAAGATGCTCGTAGATCATCTCCCCGGCGTCGTAGTAGTCGCGCTGATGGAGAACCTGCTCCCCGGCGATGTCCACCACCGAGCAGCCCGGCAGGGCCAGGGTTTCTCCGCCGGCAATGCGCGGATGCGACCAGTGCATGGTCCAGGTCACGGCGAACCGCTGGCCGTCGCAAAGCGGCGTGTCGATGGTGAACCGGCACTGCTCCACGTTGGCCAGCAGATGGGTAAAGTAGCGCTGAATGGCGAACAGCCCCTGATGCTGACCAAAAGGATCGCTCAGCGTCGCGTCCGGATGGTACAGCGCGGCCAGCGCCGCGGGCGGCTGTGCATCCAGCCCGGCGTAGTACTCAACGAAACGACGAATCACGGACGGCGAGGTGCTCATGGATCACATCCTGGCTAGATACGGTAGCGTAATGGCATACTTAAAACTTACACAAATAAAATTATTTGTCCAAGTTTGTAGAAAAATATATTTTATTTGTGTTAAAAATCATGTTGTTATGATTGGTGTTTTAAGGAGTGAAAATCGCGGGTGGCGCAAAGGGCAAGCGTGAGCCCGCCGCGCCACCGGGCGCTGGCGGAACAGAGAGTGGGGTAAGTTAAAACAGAGGGTTAGAGCGGAATCACCTCGAGGGAGACGACCTGCTGCTGCCAGAGTTCGACCTGCCTCTGGCGGGCGGCGGAAAGTTTGCCGCTGGTAACCAGCAGCCAGTTGCGCTGGGGGAAAATCTCCGGCGCCAGGGCGGCGGGAGGCACCGGCAGGACGTCGATGCGATGGCCCTGGCCGGTACGTTTGAGCGCCTCAAGCCAGATTTCGCAGGCGTCGGTCAGGTGCCAGCCGGTGATCAGAAAGTTGTCCCCGGGCGCCTTCTTGTCGCCTTCGAGGCAAAACGAGGTATAGGCGATGATGATGCCGTCGAGGATCTCCCGCAGGGTCATGGCGGCGGCGACGTTTGCCGACACCTGACTGCGTAGCGGACGCAGCACGTTCGCGACCAGTTCTGGTCTTGGGTACTCGCGTCCGGCGTCGTAAATCATCTGGCGCAGGGACTCGATTTTGCCGTCCTGCAGGCGCTGCAGCATGTTCTGCTGCAGGGTTTGCCAGTTGTTGGTCCGCCCCGGCGTCGGGCGCTCCAGCAGCGGTTTGACCTGGCCAATCGGGACGCCTTTTTTTACCCAGTCGAGGATTTTTAGCGCCTGCTGGACGTCCTCATCGCTGTACTGGCGGTGGCCGCCCTCCGTGCGCTGAGGCTTGAGTAAGCCGTAGCGCCGCTGCCAGGCCCGCAGCGTGGTGGCGGTGATCCCGCTGAGTCTGGCGAATTCGCCGATGGAGTAAGCCATGTCCGTGTCCAGAGTTGAGGAATACTCTCAATATACTACGAATTTTCGCGGACGGGATGAAGCGCCGCCGCGGTGCACTACACTTAATTTCCAACCGTGCAAATGAAAGGAATTCTCATGAAGCTATGGCCTGTTGTGACTGGTGTTGCCATTGCCCTGACGCTGGTAGCCTGTAAATCCCCTACCCCACCGAAGGGCGTGCGGCCCATTTCCGGGTTTGACGCCAGCCGCTATCTTGGCAAATGGTACGAAGTCGCTCGCCTGGAAAACCGCTTTGAACGCGGCCTGGAGCAGGTGACCGCCACCTACGGCAAGCGCAGCGACGGCGGCATCAGCGTGCTTAACCGCGGCTACGACCCTGTGAAGAACAAGTGGAATGAGAGCGAAGGGAAGGCGTACTTCACCGGCGAGCGGCTGGGTGAAGCGGTGTATACGGCGAAGCTCGCGAGCATCCTCTACGGTGTGGAGGGCGTGAAGAACTGTCACCTGCTCACACCGAGCGCGGATGTGAGCGTGAGCGCGACGGAGCTGCCGGTGCTCGGCACGGTGACGATCACGGAGATCGGGGCGGGTGAGGCATGACGTATTATGACTATCTCTGCCGCCTTTTGGAGCCGATGCGTGTTTATCGTACCGAGCGCGGCACGCTGAGCGGCGGAGAGCTGTACGCAGCGGGCGCGGCGCTGGATGAAGCGGACAGCACGATGGAATACGCTGAGCAGGAGGGAGTTTTGCAGACGGCGGAGGACGAGGGCCTTGCAAGGCGGGAGAAGCTCTTTTCCCGCTGCCCGGTCAGCGTTTCGACTGCGCTGCGGCGCGAAGCCATCGCGGCGCTCGCGCGCATCAACGCCGACAGCTTCACGTTGGATGCGATCAACTCGACGCTCAGCGGCTGCGGCATCAAGGCGCTGGCGGAGGAGACGGAGAAAAAGGGAACGGTCAAGGTGTGGTTTCCGAACACCGTGGGCGTGCCGGATGAGTTTTCACAGGTGGAGAGCATCATCCTTGATATCATCCCGTGCCATCTGCTGGTGGAGTTCTACTTCCGGTATCTGACGTGGCTCGAGTGCGAGGCACAGAAATTTACATGGCAGAGCGTGGAGGACGCGCATCACACATGGGAGAGCTTTGAAAAGGCGGTGCCGGAGGAAGAATGACGGAACAGGAGATCTCGGTCAAACTGACGGAGACCGAGCAGCGCGTCAAGTCGAACACGCACCGCATCGAAAAGCTGGAACAGCAGCAGAAGGACCTGAATAAGCTGGTAACGGCGGTGGAGGTGCTCGCCTCGCGCGAAAAGGGCGTGGAGACGGACGTCAAGGAGATCAAGGCGGACGTGAAGACCATCACGCAGAAGGGCGGAAAGCGCTGGGATGCGATGATCGACCGCGTGCTGTACGTGCTCATCGGGGCGGCGATCTCCCTGCTGATGACCGGGGGGAGCTTATGAAAGGGAAAAGAAGGCGCACAAAAAAGAAACGCGTGAGCTTTTCCAAGCTCTTGCTGCTGCTCGAGAGCGGGATCGTGCTTTATACGACGTATGAGGGCTTTGCGTTGGCAAAGTTTGCGGTCGAATCAGGTTTTATGGGTACGCTCCCGTGGATCGCGACGATGGTGACGGCGGCGTGGGGCGCTTACGGCACGAGCGCCGCGTGCTACTATGCCAAGGCAAAGGCGGAAAATACGGCGGGCGGCGTGACGTATGAAACGGTGTGCCGCGGGCAGGACTGCGAGGGGTGAGAGAGCATGGAGCTTTTGAAAAAGAGACTGGCGAATCTTCTGAGCGTGAAGAGTCTGGTGACGATCTGCCTGACGGTCACCTTCTGCGTGCTGACGGTGCAGACAAAGGTGACGCAGGAGTTCAACACGGTGTATCTCATGGTAATCGCGTTTTATTTTGGTACGCAGAACGGCAAAAACGCGCAGGAGGAAACGTAAATGCGCCACAGCAGAAGCATCAGCGACCTGCGCGCGGACGTGGCGGAGAACTGCCGGGCGCTGCTTATGCTCGCTGAGCGCGAGGGGTTGAGCGTTCTGGTGACGGAGACGGTGCGCGATGCGGAGTATCAGCGGATGCTCGCCGAGAAGGGCTACGCGGCCAAAGGAGCGGTGACGCCGTCGTTCCACGCCGAGCATGCAGGATTGGCCTTTGATATCTGCAAAAATGAGGCGGGGCACGAGTATGACGATCCTGCGTTCTTTATAAGGGTCGGAGAGATTGGGAAAATGCTCGGATTTTCCTGGGGAGGAGACTGGGGGAGCTTTCCCGACCGGCCACATTTTCAGTGGTATGCGGGCGCCACGTACACGAGCGCGATGATCCGCGCGAAGCGCTATCCGCCGCCGATGCCGCGCTATGAGGAGGAAGAGATGACGCAGGAACGGTTTGAAGCAATGTTGGAGACCTATCTCAAGAAGCTTGCGCAGAAGCCGCCGGCAGCATGGAGCGCGGAAGCGCGCACCTGGGCGGAGGAAACGGGATTGATCGCGGGCGATGAAACTGGCAACAAGCAGTACCGTAATTTTTTGACGCGCGAGCAGTTCGCGGTGCTTTTGCACCGCTATGATGCGCTGCGCCGCGGCAAATGACGGAAGGACGGACGAAAGCGCCGGAGGGGAGACCCTCCGGCGCTTTTTTGCGCTGTCACGACAGAAAACTTGCAGGAAATCTTGCAAATTACATGCTTTGCACAAAAAGAATGTGAAACGTCTCCACGGAAACGACAAAAAGCGACGCTAAAATTTGTTCAGTTTTTTTTCGCTTTCTGAACGGGTTTTCATTGATTTTGCGAGGAAGTTCCACTATAATTTACACTGAAGCCTGTATGAGCATCTTTCGAAGAATTTTTGACGGAATCCATGCAAGCAGAGAGGGCTCTTCGGCGATAAAAATGTTTATCAAAATCAGGGAGGGTTTTATCTTGAATAAGGTCATGTCACTGCACGATGCCGTTGCAAAGTACGTCGAGAATGGCGATACTCTTGCGATCGGCGGTTTCACCACCAACCGTAAGCCGTACGCCACGGTTAGTGAGATCCTGCGTCAGGGTCAGAAGGACTTCATCGTTTATGCCGGCCCCGGCGGCGGCGAAGTCGATATGCTCATCGGCGAGGGCCGCGTGGCTGCTTACATCAACTGCTACACCGCCAACTCCGGCTACACCAACGTTTCCCGCCGCTTCCGCGCTGCCATCGAGCAGGGCAAGCTCACGTATGAGGACTATTCTCAGGACGTGCTGATGCTCATGCTGCACGCCTCTTCTCTCGGCCTTCCGTTCCTGCCGGTCCGCCTGATGCAGGGCAGCGGCCTGATGAAGTTCTGGGGCATCAGCGAGGAAAAGCGCAAGACCATGCCCAAGATCGAGGATCTCAAGTGCGCCGAGATCGAGAACCCGATGGTGCCGGGGCAGAAGGTCGTCGCCGTGCCCGTTCCCAGAATCGACACCGCGATCATCCACGTCCAGCAGGCCTCTCCGGACGGCACCTGCATCATCATGGGCGATGAGTTCCATGATATCGACATCGCGATCGCCGCGCGCAAGACCATCGTCACCTGCGAGGAGATCGTCTCCGACGAGTTCATCCGCCGCGACCCGACCAAGACCCGTATCTTCGGCGAGTGCGTGCAGGCGGTCGTCAAGGCTCCCTACGGCGCATGGCCCTCTCAGTGCTACGCTTACTATGATGACGACGATGCCGGCCTGAAGGAATACGACAAGGCCTCCAAGTATCAGGATGCCGAGGATGCCGTCAAGCAGCTTGAAAAGGCTGCGGCCAAGGCTGCCAAGGCGCTGGAGAAGGCTCCCGAGGACGAGAAGCTCAAGCTCGCCGCCGAAAACGCCCAGAAGGCCTTCGAGCTCGCCAAGAGCGGTGAGAAGATTCCCGAGACCTTCAAGGATTTCCTCGAAAAGTGGGTCTACAGCTGCGAAGATCAGTCCGCTCTGCTCGATAAGCTCGGCGGCAGCCGTCTGATGCGCCTGAAGAACGAGCCGCACCTCGGCTATTCCACTACACATTAAGGTTTGGGAGGCTAAATAGAAATGTCTGATTATACGAAGTATACCAAGCAGGAAATGCAGGCGTATGCCATTGCTAAGAATATCAAGGAAAACCAGATCGTCATCGTTGGTACGGGCCTGCCGCTGATCGGTGCGTCCCTTGCCAAGCGCGCGGTCTGCCCCAGCTGCCACCCCATCGTCGAGTCGGGTCTGATGGACTGCGACCCCGTTGAGGTCCCCCGCTCCGTCGGCGATAACCGCTTCATGGCGCACTGCGCCGTGCAGTGGCCCAACATCCGCTTCGTCGGCTTCGAGGCCAACGAGTGGCTGCACGACGAGGATCGTCTCGTCGCCTTCATCGGCGGCGCGCAGATCGACCCGTACGGCAACGTGAACTCCACCTGCATTTTCGGCAAGGGCGACTACCTGCAGCCCACCACCCGTTTCACCGGTTCCGGCGGCGCCAACGGCATTGCCACCTACTGCAACACCATCATCATGATGCAGCACCAGAAGCGCCGCTTCATGGACCACGTCGACTACATCACCTCCTGCGGCTGGATGGACGGCCCCGGAGGCCGTGAGCGCGCAGGCCTGCCCGGCAACCGCGGTCCTCAGATGGTCGTCACTGACCTCGGCATCATGAAGTTTGATGAAGAGACCAAGCGCATGTACCTCGCTTACTACTATCCGTTCTCCTCTCCCGAGATGGTTCAGGAGAACACCGGCTTCGAGATCGACGTTTCCCGCGCCGAGCTGATGGAAGGTCCCTCTCCGGAGATCATCCGTCTCATCCGTGAGGAGATCGACCCGGGTCAGGCATTCATCAAGGTTCCCAAGGATAAGTAATTTGTTATTTCGATTTAAGAAGGAGAACTTAATATGAGCGAATATTCCATGCCCTCTTATTTCCAGAGCATGCCGGTCATCGGCAAGGACCTCAGCGCATTCCACGAGGACAACGCCGCTGAGATCCAGGCGGTGGAGCAGGAGATCCACGAGATCCGCGAGGCTGCCCTCGAAGCCGGTAAGAGCACCGAGGCGCTCAACGAGTCCGGCCAGTGGACGGCGATGCAGCGCATCATGGAGCTCGTTGACGAAGGCACCTGGTGCCCCCTCAACAGCCTCTATAACCCCCAGGACAACAAGAACGGCAGCGTTGGCATCGTCAAGGGCCTCGGCCGTATCGACGGCAAATGGGCCGTCATCATCGCGAGCGACAACAAGAAGCTCGCCGGCGCCTGGGTCCCCGGCCAGGCCGACAGCCTGCTGCGCGGCAGCGACACGGTCAAGCGCCTGCGCATCCCCCTCGTGTACGTGCTGAACTGCTCCGGCGTTAAGCTCGACGAGCAGGAGAAGGTGTACCCCAACCGCCGCGGCGGCGGTACGCCGTTCTATCGCAACAGTGAGCTCAACCAGATGGGCGTGCCCGTCATCGTCGGCATCTACGGTACGAACCCCGCCGGCGGCGGCTATCACTCCATCTCCCCGACCATCCTGATCGCGCATCAGGATGCCAACATGGCAGTCGGCGGCGCCGGTATCGTCGGCGGTATGAGCCCCAAGGGCCATGTCGACAAGGAGGCTGCTGAGGCGCTCATCAAGGCGCAGAAGAACCTCAAGAGCGACATCCCCGGCACTGTCGCCATCCACTATGGCGAGACCGGCTTCTTCCGCGAGGTCTACGCCGATGAAGAGGGCGTGCTCGCCGGTATCCGCAAGTACATCGACATGCTGCCCGCTTACGATCCCGAGTTCTTCCGCGTCGACGATCCCAAGGAGCCCCTGTTCGACGCCAACGACCTCTACAGCATCGTTCCGTTCAACCAGAAGCGCTCTTACGACATGGTCGAAGTTCTCGCCCGTCTTTTCGACGGCTCCGAGTTCATGGAGTACAAGCACGGCTACGGCCCCGAGATGATCACCGGCCTTGCCAAGATCGACGGTCTGCTCGTCGGCGTTGTCGCCAACTATCAGGGCATGCTGATGAACTACCCCGAGTACAAGATGGCGACTTACGGCCAGGCGATGGGCGTGGGCGGCAAGCTGTACCGTCAGGGCCTCATCAAGATGAACGAGTTTGTCACCCTCTGCGCGCGTGACCGCATCCCGATGCTGTGGGTCCAGGATACCACCGGTATCGACGTCGGCAACGACGCTGAGCGCGCTGAGCTCCTCGGCCTCGGCCAGAGCCTGATCTACTCCATCCAGTCCAGCAAGCTGCCGATGATGGAGATCACGCTCCGCAAGGGCACCGCCGCGGCGCACTACGTTCTCGGCGGCCCGCAGGGCAACGACAACAACGCCTTCTCCATCGGCACCGCTACCACCGAGATCTACGTCATGCACGGCGAGACCGCTGCGGCCGCCATGTATGCCCGCCGTCTCGTGAAGGAAGAGAAGGCCGGCGAGGATCTGCAGCCCACCATCGACAAGATGAACGCGCTGATCCAGGACTACGCCAAGAAGTCCAGCCCGAAGTTCTGCGCCAAGGCAGGCATGACCGACGAGATCGTCGACATGAACGACATCCGTCCCTACATCCAGGCTTTCGCCAACGCCTGCTATCAGAACCCCGAGAGCATCTGCCCGGTCCATCAGATGCTGCTGCCGCGCGTCATCCGCGACTACGACGCCCTGAACGCGCAGTAAAATATCACAACAATGCTTTTCTCGGCGCTGCGCGGAGGCAAGAACCGCGCAGCGCACGGGAAGGCAAACGGAGAGTACAATGAGCATTTATACCATGGGTATCGACGTCGGCTCCACCGCGTCGAAATGTGTGATCTTAAAAGACGGCAGCGAGATCGTCGCCAAGTCCCTCGTCGCTGTCGGCACGGGCACGTCGGGTCCATCCCGCGCGATCGCTCAGGTGTTGGAAAACGCGGGCATGACGCGCGAGCAGATGGACTTCGTCCTTGCCACGGGCTACGGGCGCAACAGCCTTGACGGCCTTGCCGACATGCAGATGAGCGAGCTTTCCTGCCACGCCAAGGGCGCGGCGTTCCTGTTCCCGAACGTGCGCACGGTCGTCGATATCGGCGGGCAGGACGTGAAGGTCATCGAGATCGAGAACGGCATGATGAAAAATTTCGTCATGAACGACAAGTGCGCAGCCGGTACCGGCCGCTTCCTCGATGTCATGGCCCGCGTGCTTGAGGTGAAGGTCGAAGAACTGGGCGATCTTGGCGACAAGTCGACCAAGGAGGTCGGTATCAGCTCGACCTGCACGGTGTTTGCCGAGAGCGAGGTCATCTCGCAGCTCGCCATGGGCACAAACAAGTGCGACATCATCCACGGCATCCACAAGTCCGTCGCGGGCCGCGTTTCCGGCCTCTGCCACCGCATCGGTGTGCGCGACGACGTGGTGATGACCGGCGGTGTCGCACAGAACCACGGCATCGTGAAAGCCCTTCAGGAGCAGCTCGGCCACGAGATCCACACCACGCCCCTCACGCAGTATAACGGTGCGCTCGGCGCCGCTCTGTTTGCCTACCAGAAGGCTTTGAAGAACAAATAATCCCCATCATTCGTCATCAAATTTTTCTATATCGCATTAGGAGGAATCAATCATGGCTAAACAAGTCAGTCCCGGCGTGCTTGCTCTGCGCAAGGTCGTCGATGACGTCTATGCCGACGCCCGTGAAGCGAAGAAGCAGGGTAAGCTGGTCGGTTGGTCCAGCTCCAAGTTCCCCTGTGAGCTTGCTGAGGCCTTTGACCTCAACGTGATGTATCCCGAGAACCAGGCTGCCGGTATCGCCGCCCAGCGCGACGGTGAGATCATGTGCCAGGCTGCCGAGGATCTCGGCTTCGACAACGATATCTGCGGTTACGCACGTATCTCCCTGGCTTACGCCGCCGGTAAGCGCGCCAGCCGCAAGTTCGACCCCGAAACGCTCGAGTTCATCATCGACCCCAACAGCGGCAAGCCCCTCAAGGACGAAAACGGCAAGGTCGTCATCGATCCTGAGACCGGCAAGCCCAAGAAGGACCCCAAGACGCAGGTCCCCTACACCGTTCTGGACGATATCCACGAGATCGAGGCTCTGCCCGAGACCACCGAGAAGGAGATCGCCTACAAGAACTTCCGCCGCGAGGCCATCAAGCCCTACAAGCAGATGCGCATCCCCCAGCCGGACTTCGTCCTGTGCTGCAACAACATCTGCAACTGCATGACCAAGTGGTACGAGAATATCGCCCGTATGTGCAACATCCCCCTCATCATGGTCGATATCCCCTACAACAACACCGTGGAAGTCAGCGATTCCGCTGTCAAGTACGTCCGCGCTCAGTTTGACAACGCCATCCATGAGCTCGAAAAGCTCACCGGCAAGAAGTTCGACGAGAAGAAGTTCGAGCTTGCCTGCAAGCACGCGAACCGCACCGCGCAGAACTGGCTGAAGGTCTGCGACTTCCTGCAGTACAAGCCCGCCCCGATGAGCGGCTTCGACCTGTTTAACCACATGGCCGACGTCGTCACTGCCCGCGGCAAGGAAGCTGCTGCCGACGCCTTCGAACTCCTGTCCAAGGACCTGCAGAAGAACATTGAGGAAGGCACCTCCACGCTGCCCTTCCCCGAGCAGTACCGCGTCATGTTCGAGGGCATCCCCTGCTGGCCGAAGCTCCCGAACCTCTTTAAGCCCCTCAAGGAGAATGGCATCAACGTCACCGCAGTTGTGTACGCGCCCGCGTTCGGCTTTGTTTACAACAACATGGACGAAATGGCCCGCGCTTACTACAAGGCTCCGAACTCCGTCTGCATCGAGCAGGGCGTTGCCTGGCGTGAGGGCATCTGCCGCGACAACAAGGTCGACGGCGTGCTTGTCCACTACAACCGCTCCTGCAAGCCCTGGTCCGGTTACATGGCTGAAATGCAGCGCCGCTTCACCGCTGACCTCGGCGTACCCTGCGCCGGTTTCGACGGCGACCAGGCTGACCCGCGCAACTTCAACGAAGCGCAGTACGCGACCCGCGTGCAGTGTCTGGTCGAGGCTATGGAAGCCAACAAGAAAGACTAAGGAGGCGTGCAAAAATGAGTATCGAAGCTATCGTTAATGAATTTTCCGCTGTTGCCGCCAATCCCAAGGGCCAGCTCAAGGCCTATAAGGACGCAGGCAAAAAGTGCATCGGCGTGATGCCTTATTACGCCCCCGAAGAGCTGGTTTACGCCGCCGGTATGATGCCGTTCGGCATGTGGGGCAGCAACGACAAGACCGAGCAGCGCTCCAAGGAATACTGCGCGACCTTCTATTGCACCATCGCCCAGCTCGACCTCGAGATGCTGCTCGACGGCACGATGGATCTGCTGGACGGCGTGATCACCCCGACCATCTGCGACACGCTGCGCCCCATGAGCCAGAACATCCGCGTCGCCATGAGTGAGAAGCTGCCGTGCATCTTCCTCGCCCATCCTCAGAACCGCTTTGCCGACTGGGGCAAGCAGTTCTGCCTGGATCAGTACAACAACGTCAAGGCCGGTCTTGAAAAGATCGCCGGTCACGAGATCAAGAGCGAGGACATCGCTGCGGCCATCAAGGTCTACAACAAGTCCCGCGCTGCCCGCCGTGAGTTTGTCAAGCTCGCAAGCGACCACTGCGACGTTATCGACCCGATCATGCGCTCGGCCGTCTTAAAGGCTGCCTGGTTCATGGATAAGGCCGAGTACACCGAGAAGCTCGAGGCCCTCAACGCCGAGATCGCCGCGCTGCCCGAGGCCAAGTGGAACGGCGTGAAGGTCGTCACCTCCGGCATCATCTGCGACAACCCGACGCTCCTTAAGATCTTCAAGGACAACAACGTTGCCATCGCGGCGGACGATGTCGCCCATGAGTCCCGTGCCTTCCGCACCGACGCGAGCGAAGAGGGCGACCCGATGATGGCGCTCGTCGATCAGTTCACCAACATCGACTAC
>OGEU01002852.1_pt1 | contig 11730 bp, 9 predicted proteins | sample 1570651 | NCBI WGS metagenome assembly OGEU01 (sample SAMEA2582129, study PRJEB24529) | metagenome | biome: Human gut stool | place: China | collected 2011
AAAAGCTATGCGAAATATATATTCCTGTCGAATGTCAACTCCAAGAAGTCCAAAGGGACTATCAACGTTTCTTCCAAAGTCGAGATGCTGTTGAACGATACAGACAAAACGATCATCAAATACAAGATGAAAATCAATTGCCACGACAACTGCTACTCGGCAGAAGTTAGCAATATCGTTTATCAATACGATCCACAGAACAATAAGAAGTTCAAGACGTATTCGGCAGAAAGCGTAATCGCCAATAATGGCAAAAGCAATACGGTTGCCTTGATCAAGGATCCGAAGCTGTTTTGTAATGCCACGTTCTTCTTCGTCGAAAACCTGTTTGCCGACATCCTGGATGCAGTGAACGATGCGGAACTGTAGCATAAAGAGCTAACTCCATAAGCACGGCACAAAAATTCCCCTATACGAGAAACTATGGCTTCCTGTATAGGGGAATTTTTCATTTTCAATCATTCTCTTTCAACTGCAAGTAACACCATAACGGATAATGATCGGAATAACGCACCTTGTCGACCGTGCAGTTGATCGGTTTCATATTGGCTGAATGCAGGATGTTGTCGATCCTGAACCAAAAGAAGTTTTCATTATAGGTGACCCCGACACCACGGCCTGAAGCAGCATAAGCATCTTTCAACGGCCCCTGGATCGTACGATGGGCATAGGAAATCGGCGTATCGTTGAAGTCACCGCACACCAATACATAATCGGTATCGATCTTTTTGATTTCTTCGGCAACCGCTCTCGCCTGACGGGCACGTATCCGGAATGCAGGTCCCAACTTCTGTTCGATGGAACTTCTCAAACCATCGAGCGTTTCGGAATTCAGATTCTTGATAAATGCGGAATAATGGCTCCGGTCCTCCATCGTCAGCTTGAAAGACTCCAAGTGGTTATTGATCAAAGTCAACTTCTTTCCTCTTATATCCAGTTCATGAATGGACGAGCCGTTGAAAGAGCTGTCATACTTGATCTTACGGGATTTGGAGATCGGATATTTGGAAAATACGGCTATATTGAATTTGAGCGTACCGGAGGTTCCGATCGGAATAATGGAGCGATACCTATACATCTTCAAGGCATTGGCGATCTTCTGATTCGTCAAAAAGTTCTTGGAAGTACCTACTGCATATTCCTGCAGACATACGATATCCGCACCGGAATTTGCAATATACCGTATGATCGGATTCGGAGCATCTTCCGTATGGCCTTTATAACCGAATCCCATGACATTATAAGTCAAGACTTTCAGCACATTCTCTTTCGGAATATCGTCCACTCTGTCATGGAAAGGGAAATAACGGGTTACAGGCCCCCTGCAGATCAGGAACGAACATAGTCCGACCAACACAAACCGCCATTCCCAAAGAAACAGCCAATAAACAACAAAACAGAGGTTCAAAACGCAAAACACAGGAAATCCCAACCCCAGATAAGAGAAGAACACACTCCTGTCCGGTGAAATTCTGTCCGAGAAGGCCGAAGCAATGAATAGCAGAATAACTATCACATTGGCAGTACCGACTACAGATTTAAACAGAATCCTGATCGCTTTAAACCGCTCGCTCATTTTTTGCTGGCATCAAATAGTTTTTTCTTTTCTTCTGCCGAAAGGCTTTCGTAACCGGAACGTTTTAATTTATCCAATATTGCATCCAGATCGACTGTTTCCCGATGTTTACGGGCATTATATTCATAATCGGTCTCCGGACGTTTATAAGTCACACGCATCTTGGGTTTCCGCTTTCCCAGATTCACCACCCAGTCAAGTAAGCGGTTCATAGGAGCCGTCAGATCTTTGCCTTCCTTGATCCGGGCGGCAAACCAGATGCCGAACAACGCCCCGCCGATATGGGCGATATGACCGCCGGCATTCGTCGATGTAATAGCCAGCAAGTCTATCACAAATGTAAACAGGGCCAGATAAATCAGCTTGATCCTCCCGATCAGGAACAAGCCGATCTCCAAATCTTTCCGGTAGAAAGAGACGGCAAACACAATGGCCATAACCGAAGCCGACGCTCCCATCAAATAACTATAAGCGGCAACTGTACGGAAATAAGGGAATATGTTGTATGCCACAAGAAACAAGACAGCCCCGGCAATACCTCCTAACAGATACAGGCCGCCTAATTGCCGCTCACTGAAAAAAGTAAGGAACAAACCGCCGAACCAGTATAACCACAGCATATTAAACAGAATATGCAGAAAGTCGAAATGCGTGAACATATAAGTAATAATCGTCCACGGCCGGTACAAAAGCAATTCGGGAGACGAAGGCACTTGCAAATACTGCAAAAACGGAAAACCGCCCAGATTGAACAGCATCAGGATCACACTTGCCAACCGTATAATGACGAATAGCCCGACATTGATATAAATCAGTTTTGCCAGGATGTTGCCGGAATTGAAAGTCCGTTTGAGATTAGTAAAAATATCGCCCATTGTCTATATCTTTCTTTTTCCAATACCGAACCAGGAAATAACCGAAAAGCATACCGCCCAGATGGGCAAAATGCGCCACGGAATCACCACCGTTGTTAGCGACACCCATAAACAATTCGGCCAATCCGTAAAAGATCACGAAATATTTTGCCTTGATAGGAATAGGGATGAACATCAGGTACAGCGGAACATTCGGGAACAACATGGCAAATGCCAGCAAAATACCGAACACGGAACCAGAAGCACCGATCGTAATCAGATAGTTCAATGAAGGATCTCCTGCAACCAACTGTACCAGAGTAACCCCGTTCGCACTTGCGAAGGAATGGACGGAATACAGCCAAACCAGTTCCTGCGTAATACCCGCCCCGATACCCGTCACCATGTAAAAGATCAGGAAGCGCTTCGGCCCCCAGACATTCTCCAGCACGCGTCCGAACATATACACACCGAACATATTGAAAAACACGTGCGCAAACGAATGGGTATCATGCATGAACATATAAGTCACAAACTGGAAAGGATAGAAATCCTTCACACCCGGAAAGTGCAGTCCGAATAACTGGACTAAATCAATCCCGACTTTAGGTAAAACAAGACTCGCTACCCAAAACAACAGGTTGATAATGATAAGGTTTTTCGTAACCATCGGGATACTGCTCAGGAATCCCGAACTATTTTGATTCATCATATATTTACAATTTAAGGACAAAGGTATATATATTTCGGCAGTTTTCTGACAAAATAGCACTAAAACATAGTAAATCAATAAAAAAAATTCTTTTTTTCTTTGCGATATATCAAAATAGAATTACATTTGACACCGACTTTTTAGGCTATCACAAATATTGTTTAATATATTAATTATCAAACCATCATGAACAAAACAGAATTTATCAATGCTGTAGCGGAAAAATCCGGTTTAAGCAAAGTTGATGCAAAGAAAGCTGTAGAAGCTTTTGTTGAAACAGTATCCAGTGAATTAAAAGAAGGTGGCAAAGTGGCCCTTTTAGGTTTTGGTTCTTTCTCTGTTGCTGAAAAATCTGCACGCAAAGGTGTTAACCCGAAGACTAAACAACCAATCGAAATCCCGGCACGCAAATCAGTTAAATTCAAAGCTGGCGCCGAATTGACAGAAATTATCAAGTAAATTAGTCTTACACTCTCAATAAGTAAAAAGGCACTCCGCAATCGGAATGCCTTTTTTATTGCATGCCGGTTACTTTATCAAATCATAGTTATCTCTTTCCTACCCACACCAATCTTATGGTTTTTACAAAATAAACCTGTACCTTTGCAGGCAAAATAAATCCGAACATATACTAAACGAATATGGTTATCGAACAACAGATTACCGGTGCTATCATTACCGGCATAAAAGAACTGTATGGCGCCGATGTGGCAGCCAACCAGGTACAACTGCAAAAGACAAAGAAAGAGTTCAAAGGACATCTGACTCTGGTTGTTTTTCCCTTCCTCCGCATGTCGAAGAAATCTCCGGAACAGACTGCCCAGGAAATTGGCGAATACCTGCTCCGGCATGAACCGGCTGTAGCCGAATTCAATGTAATCAAAGGATTCCTCAACCTGACCATCGCCTGTGCCTGCTGGATCGATTTATTAAACGAAATCAACGGCCAGCCGTCATACGGGATCATCCCTGTAACGGAACAGTCTCCGCTGGTCATGATCGAATATTCTTCTCCCAACACCAACAAGCCACTCCATCTTGGACACGTGCGTAACAACCTATTGGGTTACAGTCTGTCCGAGATCATGAAAGCAAACGGCAATAAAGTGGTAAAGACGAACATCGTAAACGACCGCGGTATCCATATCTGCAAGTCCATGCTCGCCTGGCAGAAATGGGGCAACGGCGTGACTCCCGAAACGGCCGGCAAGAAAGGCGACCACCTGATCGGTGACTTCTACGTCCTTTTCAGCAACAAACTGAAAGAAGAGACTGCCGCCCTCGAAGCAAAAGGCATGACGAAAGAGGAAGCCGAAGCCGCTTCTCCCCTGATGGCCGAAGCACGCGAGATGCTCCGCAAATGGGAAGCCGGCGACAAGGAGGTACGCGCTCTTTGGGAAATGATGAACAACTGGGTGTACGCCGGATTCGACGAGACATACAAAATGATGGGCGTAGACTTCGATAAGATCTATTACGAATCACAGACCTACCTGGAAGGTAAAGGCAAAGTGCTGGAAGGGCTCGACAAAGGCATTTTCTACCGCCGTGAAGACGGTTCCGTATGGGCAGACCTGACCAAAGACGGCCTGGACGAGAAACTGCTGCTCCGTGCCGACGGAACTTCCGTCTACATGACACAAGATATCGGAACTGCCAAATTGCGTTTCGACGACTATCCTATCAACAAAATGATCTATGTGGTAGGAAACGAGCAGAACTACCATTTCCAGGTATTGTCCATCCTGTTGGATAAATTGGGTTTTGAATTCGGCAAAGGCCTTGTACATTTCTCTTACGGCATGGTCGAACTGCCGGAAGGCAAGATGAAGAGCCGCGAAGGAACGGTTGTCGATGCAGACGACCTGATGGAAGAGATGGTGGGTACAGCCCGCGAAATCTCGCAGGAACTGGGCAAAGTGGACGAAATGACACCGGAAGAAGCCGAAAACATCGCCCGCATGGTCGGCCTCGGTTCCTTGAAGTACTTCATCCTGAAGGTGGACCCGCGCAAGAACATGACTTTCAACCCGAAGGAATCGATCGATTTCAACGGTAATACCGGCCCGTTCATTCAATACACATATGCCCGTATCCGTTCCGTTCTGCGTAAAGCTGCCGAACAGGGCATCATTTTACCCGAACAACTGCCGACAACGACTACCATATCCGAGAAGGAAGAAAACCTGATCCAGATGATAGCCGACTACGCTTCCGTCGTTCGCGAAGCAGGAAAGGAATACAGCCCCGCCCTCATCGCCAACTATACTTATGACCTGGTAAAAGAATACAACCAGTTCTATCACGATTTCTCCATCCTCCGCGAAGAGAATGAAGAAGTAAAAGAGTTCCGCCTTGTCCTCTCCGCCAACGTAGCCAAGATTGTCAAATCGGCCATGTCATTGTTGGGAATCGAGGTTCCGGAGAGAATGTAAGAAACGGATCATGAATATAGATCAACAGACAAACGATGCTCTCCTGCGATTTCAGCGTAATGAAGTCACAGAGAGCATTGTTTTTATACAAAGCTGGCGACAATCGAGAAAGATTCGGACAAGAAGAATGTGCTGGCCCGTATATTAGCACTACTTTTGCCATCAAGCTAATGGAAAGTAGCGAGGAAGGTGCAAAGATATGCCAACAATAAAAAAATTTGAAAAACAACTATCATACCATCATGTTTCTTGTGTGAAGATTGAATATCATAACATGCAGATATGATAGTTTCCTTTTTAACTATCATTCTACTATCATAAATCAGCTGTTTAACCATCATTTTAGCCGTTTTACCCGAAACAAAACACTCCAAAAGAGTTAAAAACAGACTGTTTTCCGGAAAACATAAGGCTTTTTTGCCGGAACACGTTACTTTTTTACACAAAAGACATTAGATCTTCTCCCTGAAATACCCGTATCAGAGCCTTTTATACCTCCATCTGACGGGTATCGACACCCGGGTCTGCAGGTAGCCGACATCCGGGTCTCAATAAAAATATGTAGTTATTCTTATGAAAATAAGCTATATAAAACGCGTAAAAAAGATACAGTCTTTATGATAGCATGATAGTTGAAAAAACATCTATCATGCCTACTATCATCTCACACAAACATTGATATTCATAATATCAAGAGCAGAGCATGATAGTATGACAGTTGTTTTTGCAATCAATAATAAGTAAGCTTTTTGTCAAGCTTTCTTTTTACGCGTTGTCTTCTTTGCAGCCGGTTTTTCTCCAGCTTCGGCTATGATCTTTTTACAATCTTCAAGTGTCAGGATTGTCGGGTCGGTTACCGTTTTCGGAATACGATAGTTCGCTTTCTGATAAGAAATATAAGGGCCGAAGCGACCTTTCAGGATTTCCATCTCCGGATCCTCCTCGAACTTCTTGATAAAACGTTGTTCGTCTTTCACCCTTTTCCCTTCGATCAAAGCGATTGCTTCCTCTGCCGTAATCGTCAGCGGATTCAAATCTTTCGGAATAGAAACAAATTTACCGTCATGACGGATAAACGGCCCGAAACGGCCGACAGCCGCCACCATCACCTTGCCTTCATATTCACCGACCGTCCGGGGAAGATCAAAAAGTTTCAGAGCCTCTTCCAATGTAATCGTATCGATGGACTGGCCTTTCATCAGAGAGGCAAACTGAGGTTTCGGCGCCTCTTTGTCGTCAGCATGTGCCGCCCCAATCTGAACGACAGGACCATAGCGGCCGATCTTCACAAACACCGGGTTGCCGCTCTTCGGATCGATACCGAGCTCGCGTTCCCCTACTTTATGTTCGGTCTTAACGGCAGCCGTAGCCTCTACGATCGGATGGAAAATCTTATAGAATTTATCGATGGCCTTCGTCCATACCAGTTCGCCTTCCGCAACCGAGTCGAATTCTTTTTCTACACTGGCCGTAAAGTTGTAATCCAACACATCCGGGAAATACTCCATCAAAAAGTCGTTTACTACCGTACCGATATCGGTCGGCATCAGTTTATTGCGGTCGGCCCCGACGGTCTCGGTCTTTTCCGCTTCCTCGATCTTTCCCTTGGACAGCGAAACAACTGTGTAAGCACGTTCCACGCCTTCCTTATCTCCTTTCACCACATATTCGCGGTTCTGGATCGTCTGGATAGTCGGCGCATAGGTAGACGGACGTCCGATGCCCAATTCTTCCAGGCGGCGAACCAGGCTGGCTTCCGTATAGCGCGGAGGACGCTGCGTGAAACGCTCTGTCGCCACGATATCTTTCAATGACAATGTCTCATGGAGCTTTACCGGAGGAAGCAGGCCGTTTTCCTGTTCTTTCTCCGTATCGTCGTCATTGCTTTCCATATAAACCTGAAGGAAACCTTCGAAACTAATCACTTCGCCGACAGCGACAAAACGTTCCGTCTGTCCGCTGATACCGACCGAAATAGTCGTACGTTCCAATTCGGCATCCGCCATCTGGCAAGCGATCGTACGTTTACGGATCAGTTCATACAACTTCTTTTCCTGCGAAGAACTCCCTGCCTCCACATTACTGATATAAGTCGGGCGAATCGCTTCGTGTGCTTCCTGCGCCCCTTTGCTCTTGGTATGATATTGGCGGAACTTATAATATTTCTCACCGTATGTTTCGAAGATAGCCTCTTTCGCCGTACCTAATGCCAGATCGCTCAAGTTCACGGAGTCGGTACGCATATAAGTGATCAGTCCGGATTCATATAAACGCTGTGCGATCATCATCGTCTGCGACACGGAGTATCCTAACTTACGAGCCGCTTCCTGCTGCAAAGTGGAAGTCGTAAAAGGAGGAGCCGGCGATTTCTTTACCGGTTTCGTCGTGATATCGTCAATCGTAAACGAAGCATTCTTACAAGATTCCAAAAAGGCTTCCACCTCTTTCTTGTCTTTCAGGCGGCGGTTCAATTCGGCTTTCAACACCGTCGTGCCGTCAGGCAGGATAAAGTTTGCAATCACACGGAAAGCCGCCTCGCTTACAAATTCATTGATCTCCCGCTCCCGTTCCACAATCAGGCGCACAGCCACCGACTGCACACGTCCGGCCGATAATGCAGGTTTTACCTTACGCCACAAAATCGGCGAAAGTTCGAATCCCACGATACGGTCCAACACACGACGTGCCTGTTGGGCGTTCACCAAGTTAATATTGATATCGCGTGGTGTTTCAATAGCATGCAGAATGGCATTCTTGGTAATTTCATGAAAGACGATACGTTTGGTATTTTCAGGTTTCAGGCCCAGCACTTCATACAGGTGCCAGGATATAGCCTCCCCCCCCCGGTCCTCATCGGAAGCGAGCCATACCTGTTCGGCAGACTTGGCTTCGGATTTCAGTTCGCTGACCAGCTTCTTCTTGTCGGCCGGTATCACGTACTGCGGAGCATAGTCGTGCTCGATGTCAATACTAAACTCTTTCGTCTTCAGATCGCGGATATGACCATAGCTCGACATAACCTTATAATCTTTTCCGAGGAACTTTTCAATGGTTTTTGCCTTAGCGGGTGACTCCACTATTACCAGATTCTTTTGCATAATAACGTCTTATCTTTTTGAAATCGGGTGCAAACTTACACAAAATCCATGATTTATGGTTTATCATTTATGATTTATGATTTAAATTTGCACTTTATCTGCCCAAATCGGCATCTATAATTCATAAATTACAAATCATAAATCTCGAAATGGAAACTATTAAACAACTCATTACCGACGGTAAAACAGACGAAGCTATCCGTTTGTTGGACGAATACATAGAAAAAAACACATCTTCTGATGAAGCGTATTACTTACGTGGCAATGCCTACCGTAAAAAAGGGGATATCCGGCAGGCCCTGAACAACTATCTTACGGCGATGGACCTGAACTCCGACAGTCCCGCACAAATCGCCCACGATCAACTGATTTCAATCATGAACTTCTACAACAAGGACATGTTCAACCAATAAGAAAGGCCGCATCTATCACAGACACAGCCTTTCGATGTTAAATCAAAACTATTATGAATAATAAAAATTTACTTCAATAAAGAGCAGGGACAAAGATTGTCTTTCTCAATATCCTTGAAATAGTTGTATGTACCGACTTTCAGTTCTGCACAAGCAGCCTCGTCGGCAACGATAATACCCTTCGGGTGCATCTGCAAAGCCGTGATAGTCCACATCTGGTTTACCGCACCTTCAACAGCCTGCTGCAAAGCACGGGCTTTGTTATGACCGTTCACCATGATCAGCACCTCTTTTGCATCCAATACCGTAGCAACGCCGACCGTAACGGAAGTCTTCGGAACTTTGTTGACATCGTTATCGAAGAAACGGGAATTGGCGATGATCGTATCGGTTGTCAAAGACTTGACACGGGTACGGGAAGACAAAGAAGAACCCGGCTCGTTGAAAGCGATATGCCCGTCAGGACCGATACCGCCCAGGAACAGGTCCACACCACCGGCAGCTTTCATCTTTGCTTCGTAAGCGGCGCATTCGGCTTCCAGATCTTCTGCGTTTCCATTCAGGATGTTCACATTCTCAGGCTTAATGTCGATATGGCTGAAAAAGTTGTTCCACATGAAAGAATGATAGCTTTCAGGATGGTCTTTCGGTAAACCTACATATTCGTCCATATTGAAAGTTATGATATTCTGGAAAGAGATTACCCCCTGTTTGTTCAGTTCGATCAGATTCTTGTACATGCCCAAGGGAGAAGAGCCTGTAGGCAAGCCCAATACAAATGGTTTCTCTGCCGTAGGATTCGCCTTCTTAATTTTGGCGGCCACATAATTAGCGGCCCACTTTGAAAGTTGCTCGTAATTAGGTTCAATAATTAGTCTCATACGCTTTTTTTAATTTAGTTCTTTCGTTCCTAAAAGTAATACCTTTATTCTTTCTGACCAAGAATTTTCCATTTTCAATTCTCAGTTTTCAATTTCTTGGCCATTTCTTCTCCCAAAGCCCAGCATTCTTCATACTTGTCGGCTTTCAGAGCTTGTTTCTGTTCCACCGGAACACCCACAACTTCCCATTTCATCTTCTCGCCGAATGCCGCCAAGTTTTTCACCGCAGCTCCCGCCCAAGTGAAAGAGCCGAAATAGCCGTAGAGACGATGCTTCACTTCGCGCGTTTCGATCTTATCCAGAATCGATTCGATTTCAGGGAACAGACGGTTACTGTAAGTCGGGCTACCGATAATCAAGCCCTTATACTTGAAAATATCTTTCAAGACATAAGATGCAGGGCTTTTGCTCACATTGTGCATGACGATATTCTTCACCCCGTTCGCGGCCAAAGAAGCGGCAATCGCTTCTGCCATCTGTTCGGTATTGCCATACATGCTGCCGTACACGATCGTCACACCTTCTTCACCTTCATAACGGCTCATACGGTCATAAATATCGATCGCTTTTGCTGCATATTCACGCCACACCGGACCGTGAGTCGAACAGATCGTCCGGATATCCAAAGCCGACAACTTCTGCAAAGCACGCTGTACAGGATTTCCATATTTACCGACAATATTGGAATAATAACGGAGCATTTCCTCCCAATAATGTTCCACATTCATTTCAGAGTCGATCACACCGCCATCCAACGTTCCGTAAGTACCGAAGGCATCGGCTGAGAACAGGATTTTGTCAGTCGAATCGTAAGTGACCATCACTTCCGGCCAGTGCACCATCGGAGCCATATAGAAAGACAGTTGGTGACGGCCCACACTCAGGGTGTCTCCTTCCTTCACTTCATACAATCCCGTCGAGATACCGTGATACCCATTCAACATGCCGAAAGTCTGCTTGTTTCCGACAATCTGGACATCCGGATACTGCTGGCGCAACAAACGGATACTGCCCGCATGATCCGGCTCCATATGGTTCACGATCAAAAAATCCAAAGGACGCCCGTCGAGAGCATCCGCTATTTTTTTCAGGAAAATATCGGAATAACACACATCCACCGTATCGACCAGGACCGTTTTCTCGTCCACGATCAGATAGGAATTATAAGATACACCATAAGGCAAAGGCCACATATTCTCAAAAAGAGCTTTTTGCCGGTCGTTTACCCCTACATAGTAAACTTTATCTGCTATTTCTTTTAACTTATACACTTTGAAAATTAAAAATTAAAAGTTGAAAATCAAAAATCAAATCTTCTTCATTCCTTTTCCAAGCCGCATGGCACGCCATACGAAGTAGATACCGGCCAAAACGAACGGAATACTGAGCCATTGCCCCATATTCAGCATCATATCAGCCTCGAACTCTTCCTGATCGTTTTTCAAAAACTCAATGAAGAAGCGCGAACCGAATACGCAAATCATAAATACACCGAAGATAAGCCCCTCCTTCTTCCAGGCATCTTTTTTGAAGTAGAGCCACATACAAATAACGAAAGTCACCAAATAGCTGGCGGCTTCATAAAGTTGTGTAGGATGACTGGGAGCGGTAAAAACGGGAGCTGCTCCTCTTTTCCAAGCATGCAGGTTTTCAATAAAACGAAACCCCCAGGGCAGATCTGTCGGATGTCCGTATATTTCATGATTCATCAGGTTTCCCAATCGGATCATAGCAGCCACAAGGCCGGTAGGGACCACCAGT
>OGEU01002860.1_pt1 | contig 11687 bp, 10 predicted proteins | sample 1570651 | NCBI WGS metagenome assembly OGEU01 (sample SAMEA2582129, study PRJEB24529) | metagenome | biome: Human gut stool | place: China | collected 2011
TCCAGGGACATTATTGAGAATTCTTTAGATGGGCGTGGATTGCGCATCGGTATCGTTCAGTCTCGTTTTAACGAGTACGCTGGAGAAGGCCTTTTAAAGGCTTGCTTGGCTGAACGTGCCCGCTTAGGTGTGGTTGAAGAAGATATTACGCTTATGCGTGTCCCCGGTGCTCTTGAGATTCCCTTCGGCTTGCAGCAATTGGCCTCTACCGAAGAGTACGATGCCTTGATTGCAATCGGTGCATGCTCTCTTGAAGAACCGCATCCAAAGTTCTTGTTTGCAACCATGATATCACCTTTTTTTACTCTTTTGACAAAATCAGGATCAATATCTTCCATACAGTTCTTTGCTAATTCTGCAGGATCTGATGAATTCAGATATCTTGCAGGAATAATGACATCAGTATCTACATTATCACCATATTTATGTACAGTACCACATGCTTTCATATTTTACCTCTTTTCCGCAGTGTCTTTTTCTTCTGCAATCTGCACCACACTGCTCCTACAGATCACGCTATGTTCTTCTATTACAGTCCAAGCTCTGATGGCTGTGAAATCTTTCCGGTTACAGCACTTGCAGCCGCTACAGCCGGGCTTGCCAAATAAACTTCTGACTCAACATGTCCCATACGACCAACGAAATTACGGTTTGTTGTAGAAACCGCTCTTTCTCCTTTTGCAAGGATACCCATATGTCCTCCCAGGCATGGACCACAGGTTGGAGTACTTACAATGGCTCCTGCATTGATAAATGTCTGTACCAGACCTTCTTCGATCGCCTGCAAATAAATTGCCTGTGTTGCAGGGATCACGATAACACGGATACCAGGTGCTACTTTACGGTCTTTTAAGATCTTAGCAGCCACTCTGAGGTCTTCAATACGTCCATTCGTACAAGAACCGATCACTACCTGGTCGATCTTTACTTCTCCGGCTTCACTTACAGTCTTTGTATTCTCAGGCAGATGTGGGAATGCGACTGTCGGTTCAAGCTTTGACAGATCAATCGTGATCGTTTCATCATAAACCGCATCTTCATCTGCTTCATAAACCGTATATGGCTTCTTTGAATGTTCTTCCATATAAGCGATCGTCTTATCGTCTACCGGGAAGATACCATTCTTAGCACCTGCTTCGATCGCCATATTTGCGATTGCAAAACGATCATCCATAGAAAGATTGGCAACACCATCTCCTGTAAATTCAAGTGAGCGGTATAGTGCACCGTCGACACCGATCGTACCGATCAGATGAAGGATCACATCTTTACCGCTTACCCACTTTGAAGGCTTACCGGTCAAAACAACCTTAATGGCAGAAGGCACTTTAAACCATGCCTGTCCTGTGATCATTCCACAACCCATGTCTGTACTTCCTACTCCTGTAGAAAATGCTCCTAATGCCCCATAAGTACAAGTATGAGAATCCGCACCAATACAGGTCTCACCAGCTACGATCAAGCCTTTTTCCGGTAACAGTGCATGTTCGATACCCATCTGTCCTACTTCAAAATAATTTGTAATATCATGCTCTTTTGCATATTCTCTGACACATTTGCAATGCTCGGCAGATTTGATATCCTTATTCGGTGCAAAATGATCCGGCACCAGTGCAATCTTATCTTTGTCAAAAACAGTCTTTTTATTCAGTTTCTCAACTTCGTGAATTGCTACCGGTCCTGTAATATCATTTGCCAGTACCAGATCCAGATCGGCCTCGATCAACTGACCTGCCACTATATGATCCAATCCGGCATGTGCAGCTAAAATTTTCTGCGTCATTGTCATTCCCATAATATATCCTCCATTCTGTATAAAACACTTTCCTATAGACTTATTTTAATTCGGCTTTTTCAGGCTTTTATAAATAAGATCTACTGTTCTCTGACTACTCTTACCATCTTTTCCATCAAAGAAACGATCTCTAAACGGTGCGATCTTTTCCGATTCAAAATCACCTTTCTTTACAGCCTCGATCAATTCATCAAAATGATATACGATCTTGCCCGGAACAAATGTCTCAAACTCATAATAAAATCCTCTGGTTGCAATATACTGTTCAAGATCAAAACCATAAAACAGCATAGGAATTTCTAACAGAGAAGCTTCAAATACAACCGATGAATAGTCAGTTACTAAAAGATCTGTCACAAAAAGAAGATCATTTAATTCTGAATTCGTTGACAGATCAATAATATAATCCTGATATTTCGGATCGATCGTATTACGGTTGTGCACAAAAGGATGATGCTTCACGACGATCGCATACTCTTCTCCTAATGCCTCATACAACACATTGACATCAAAAAGTTCTGTCGGATAATAACCGCTGTTCTTTCCATTACCACGAAATGTCGGCGCAAATAACAATATCTTTTTGTCTTTGAGTTTTGGATATTTCTCATAAAACTCTTTGGTAACTTTTTCTTTATATGCTTTATCAAAGAAAATGTCCGTACGTGGCACACCGGTTGCAACAACCTTTTCGATTGGAAGACCGAAACCTTCTGCATAAAACTTTCGGATCTCGTCAGAACTTACTGTCGCATAATCATAATTTCTATGATTCGGACTCTTTAAGTTCTGTCCTCCTTTCTTACCCATACGGCTGCATCCAAACGTTTTAAATGCACCACATGCATGCCACAACTGGATCAGAGTGTTGCCTTTTCTTCGTGGCAATTTAAATAAAAGTTCCATATAATCATCGACTAAAATTACTTTTGCATTGGCAAGATAATAGCCGATCGCAAGCATATTTTTAAAGCTCATATGACGTACATCACGATCATCCAATACAAAACGGATATCCAGATTTTTGTCATTCTTTAACAGCCTATAAACAAATTCAAAATTACCGCTTAAATCTGTTCGTCTGTTTGATAAAAAGACAATACGGTTATCTTTGATCTTACATCTTGCCGCAAAGCGGTTTACTACATGCATGATTGCTAACTTTGCCGGAAGGATACCAAGACGTATCTTGAAAAAACGCACCATACGGAAACGGAGATGTTTGACAAAATAACTTATTTTCTTTCTTGCATTGATCTTTTCTTCTCTTGGCAATATACCGATCACTGTCAACAGACCGTCTATTATAAAGACAGGAAGCAGACAAATCGAAACCAATAATAAGATCAGTCTCCAGATCACAACAACGACACCTTTGATCTTTTTGATCACCTTCTTTGCTGCCGATGGCTTCTTTACACCAAATCTGGCACAAAGATCGATCTTTCCATTCTCCTGATCAAATAAGATATTATAATGACGACTGGAAATTCCTTTCATTCCTTCAAAATCTTTGCCGACTAACTCTCCATATTGATGTTTTGCAACATCACCGAGCGTAAACGGTACATTCTGGTAGGTATCGTCTCCATACATCACTTCGAATGTAACCGTGATCTTTTGACCTAAAGGTTCATTAAAGAAAATATCACGCACTTCATAATGATACTGTGCATAGATCATAAAGTCACCATTTCGTTCCGTATACGACTGCACAGCCAAAGGTACACGACGTGTCTGTGTTCCGCTGTCAAAAATCACGGTCACTTTCGGATTATGTACCCTGCTGTCATATTTTCCTTTTACAACGGCAGATATCCATAAAGTCCAGCCTTCAAATTCAACCTGCTCCACTGTAAATTTGATTTTCTGCATCCAATTTCACCTCATTATTTCGCAACTTGATAAGACATTATATCATTCAATGCCACATTATATCATTTTACAATATTTCTTTTTTGATGTCTATACTTTTATTTTTGAAATCAGATCAGGCGTGTCAATGCCTCTTTCTTTCCCCAGATACAGCCCTCTACACATTGAAAATCATCAAAACCGCATCTTGCACAGGGACGATTCTGCTCTAATATACTTTCCAATCGCTTCTGATTGGCTTTTGAAAGATTTTGCCGGTTTTTTTCAAACTTCTCGATCATATGCATCGTATCTAACATAATTTCAAGCTGTGCTCTGCCACACATTCTTTCTTTGCATTTGACAACGAAATCTTCAAAAAGTCCCTGCTCGGTAACTTCAACCAATGTTCCCTGCGGATAGACTTCTTTTATCAGTTCCATATCGGCAAGCCATTCTTTCTCAAGGCCGGTTCCTTTTAGGATCGGTGGTACAAAAAAACCATATTCGGATGCATCTTTTCCGCCAAAGTTGATCTTTACTCTGGTCGTCCTATGACGCTGCTCCTGTGCAACCTGTGCAAAACTTGCATAAAAGACAGATGTATAGACATCTCCGTAATATTCTGCATTCTTATCGTATTCTCCGGTTGCCTGTACCGGAAGGAAACGAAAATAATCATTTTTGATATCGTGAAAATTCGCTTTTCCTACAACACCAAGCAAGGCTTCATATAAAGCACCCACTTCTTTGCACAAACGCCGGTTAAAACCGCCTTCCATATGTTCTAACTTTGCTTCCATCTTCTTTGCAAAGTCCATTACATAGAAAATATTACGAAATGGCAAAGAATATACCATCGTTGTCTCACAAAAAACAGATATCATATAACGTGCATTTTCATATGCCAGTTTATCAATTTCTTTTTCTTTTAGGCGTTCTCCATATTTATTTGTAATCTCGGTTACAAAAATATCATGCCACTTCTGATACAGGCGGCTCTCTTCTTTTGTCTCAGGATGCATCGTTGTATAACGGGCACTCTTTTCGGATGTATTGGAAATACCAATTGAATTCAAAAGCATCGCAATCATCTTCGGGCAGGTGATCTCCATATTGATCATGCCATGCTGAAAAACGGAATGATGTCCGTTCTTTGCAGTTCCTAAAGCTCTTTTCATGGCTTTTTCTTCCGGCTGGGTACGTATCGTTGCATATCCTTCTTTTGCATAACAGGTTCCTGCAAACTTGCCACTCATCAAAGTCTGTTCATCATTCAGCTGCTGTGCTGTCATGTTATTGATTTCTTTTGTTGCTGCTATTGTTTCTATTTTGATCATACAAATCCTCACTTCTTAATTTTTCTCAAGATTGTTCCATTATATCAAATTTTATCCCTAACAACAATCTCTTACTTGCTTTTCGCTGTAAATCATGTATAATTTTTATAATCTCTATCGTGTAATGGAAGTATGATAAGATACAAAAACGAATCAGAAAGGAACAACCTGCATTAATATATATGTAGGAAAGAAACAGGAAAAAACAATGAATACTATTGAAGAGATCCAAAAGTTAAAAAAGGAAAAAAATGCTGTTATTTTAGCACATTATTATGTAGACGGTGAAGTACAGGCAATTGCTGACTATGTGGGCGATTCTTATTATTTAAGCAAACTTGCTACAACGCTTTCTGAGGATACAATCATCTTTTGCGGTGTTAATTTCATGGGAGAAAGTGCAAAACTCCTTAATCCAAAGAAAAAAGTGATCATGGCAGACGAATATGCGGACTGTCCGATGGCACATATGGTTGATATTGATACCATTGAGCAGGTTCGGCAGGAAAATCCCGATGTGTGTGTCGTCTGTTATGTCAACTCTACAGCACAGATCAAAGCACATAGTGATGTCTGTGTAACTTCCTCTAATGCTGTCCGAATTGTGAAAGCTCTTCCACAATCTAAGATCTTTTTTATTCCGGACAATAACCTTGGTCATTATGTTGCCTCGCAGCTTCCCGAAAAAACATTTATTTTCCATGATGGTTTCTGCCATGTACATAAAAGCATTCATTTAGAAAATGTGCTTGCTGCTAAAGAAGCACATCCGGAAGCACTTATATTAACACATCCGGAATGTACACAGGATGTATTAGAACATTCTGATTTTATCGGAAGTACTTCTGAAATCATTGATTTTGCGACAAAAGATTCTCATGATACCTACATCATCTGTGCTGAAATGGGTATTTTTTACGAACTCAGTCAAAAGAACCCTGACAAGAAGTTTTACAGTGTCGGTCACAGACAGTTCTGTCCTAATATGAAGCGTATCAGCTTAGATAAAGTGCTTTTAGCACTTCGGAATCTTTCACCGGAAGTCTGTCTTGATCAGGATATCGCCGATCTTGCAAAACGTCCTTTAGAGCAGATGTTACATTATGCGAAATAAAATTACTCTCCGGCACAAATATTGTAAACATAAAACCGGCTTTCCTATAGGGAATTATAATTCATAGATGGCCATCAAAAAAGAGGTATTACTGCTTATTGCAATAATGCCTCTTTTTCGTTTCCATTTTCCATATACTGTACCGCTTTGCATATTCTGTTATATACAATCTGACATATTGTCTTCGAATTCAATTCCTTATATTCTTCATAATACATTGGTTTTAAATAGACAACTTTTGTTTCAATCTTTCTGAGAGACCAAAGATCAAATACCTTCCATGAATCAACTAATGCTACCGGTACGATCGGTGCTTTTGCTTTCATTGCACTTTTAAAGCAGCCGGGTTTGAATGCGTCTACCCGGTTTTGGTTACGATGCTCATATCCACCGGATGGAAAAATAATAAATTTTCTTCCCTGTTTTACTTCTTTGGCAATCTCATTAATAATCCCTGCAGCCTGCCGAAGATCATCTAACTTCAAACGTTTTCCCTGTACAAGATCAATAAACTGGCGAACAAGCGGTCCATGCGACCTTGCATCATCCATAACCACAGAACATGGTTTTTCATGAGAAAGCATAATGCCTAATGCATCATATTTCCCCTGATGATTAGCAAACATAACATATCCGTTCTCAGAATCAGGAATATTTTCTTTGCCATATGCTGTTGTATGAATTCTGCCTGTATGGTTCATCAGACGGATTACGTGTTGATCATATTCATATCGAAACTTTTCAGAATACTTTTCAGGATGTCTTGCATAATAGTCCATAACCGGGATCATCCATGCACGATATAAATTTCCTAAGATCACATAACCGAAACGTAACAATTTCTTCACCTTTTCTTTCTATATATTGCTCTTTGTATTTTTTAATTTAACATATATTGTATTCTTTTCTTCTGTCGCACTCTTTTTGAATCGTACTTCTCCTATAATGCCGTTTAAGAAACGCCAATAAATATTCAAAGCCGAAAAAACTCAAAGAATACTCTATCATACAACATTCCTTTTTACAACCAAATCACATATTCTTTACGTTTTTTTTACATTCCGCTCCATACAGCACACACAAAACCATCTGCCATTTTCTTTTCTCTATTACCAGGCATTTCTTTCGTGTGTGTCAGTCATCAGCCAGATTGCCTAACAAACCTGCCCTGTTATATCCCGGGTTTCCTTTACTTCCCTTTCAAAAAAAGCTATAATATGAGCAAAGAATTATATTGTAACAGAAAGGACAGACATGGAATGTCTGAATGAAATCTTATGGCATTTGATGGAATTGTAATTGCAAATCTCGCAAAAGAGTTAAATCATAAATTAGCAGACGGACGAATCACAAAAATCGCACAGACAGAATCTGACAAGCTGCTTTTAACGATCAAAAAGAGTATTTCCTCTCCTGAACAAAAGACGATCCGTACACAGAACCGTTTAGTTATCTCTGTCAATCCAAGCCTCCCGCTTTTGTATCTGACACAGGAAAATCAAAATGCTCCTTTACAGGCACCGACTTTTTGTATGGTACTTCGCAAACATTTGAATAATTGCAAGATCAACCTGATCGAACAGATCGGTTTAGAACGTGTCCTTTGTATGCATTTAGAGCATCTGAATGAAATGGGGGATTATTGCCGCAAAAAACTTTATATCGAATTAATGGGCAAACACAGCAATATTATTTTTTGCGATGAAAATGACCAGATCATCGACAGCATCAAACATATCTCTGCATTAGTCAGCTCAGTTCGTGAAGTACTTCCGGGACGACAGTATTTCATTCCAAATACATTAGATAAATATGATCCTTTGACGATTTCCGAAGACGACTTTTACGCAAAGGTTCTCTCCCGTCCTATGCCGCTTGACAAAGCAATCTATCGGACATTGACCGGATTTAGTTCTGTTATGGCAAATGAACTTTTATATCGTGCTTCTTTATCCGACTGTTCCAATGCTTCTGAGCTTTCCGGCGATGCGAAAAAGCATCTATATCGAAACTTTTTAGAAATGATCGAGCAGATCAAGACGGGTGATTTTTCGCCCAATATCATTTATAAAGAAGAAACACCGGTTGAGTTTGCGAGTCTGTCCCTGACAGAATATGCCTCTTCCGGGGAATATACGATTCATCCTTATCAAGAAGCCAGCCGGATGCTTTTTGATTATTATCATACAAAAGAAGCTTTAGGACGTATCCACCAAAAGTCAGCCGATCTGCGTCGTATCACACATACTGCCCTAGAGCGCAGCCAGAAGAAATATGATTTGCAGCTAAAACAGCTTAACGATACGAAAAAGCGGGACAAATATAAAGTTTATGGAGAGCTTTTAACAACCTATGGCTATGAATTAAAAGGTGGAGAAAAAAGCCTGACCTGTGATAATTATTATACCAACGAACCGATTACGATTCCTTTGGGCGAAAATAAAAGTGCTGTTGAAAATGCGAAACGCTATTTCGAAAAATACGCCAAATTAAAAAGAACATTTGAAGCTTTAACCGAACAGACTAAAGAAACAAAAGAAGAGATTGACCACTTAAACTCGATCAGCAATGCATTGGATATTGCACGAGAGGAAGAAGATCTTGCAGCGATACGAAAAGAGTTAAGCGATACCGGATATGTCCGTCATCATTTCCAAAAAGGAAAACAAAATACAAGAAAAGCACCAAAGAGCAAACCGCTCCATTATATCTCTTCCGATGGTTTTCATATGTATGTGGGCAAAAATAATTATCAAAATGACGAGTTGACTTTTAAGTTTGCAACCGGTAACGACTGGTGGTTTCACGCGAAAGCGGCTGCCGGCTCTCATGTCATTGTAAAAACAGAAGGCAATGAACTTCCTGACCGCACCTTTGAAGAAGCCGCACGCCTTGCAGCACATTATTCCAAAGCCAGAGAACAGGAAAAAGCCGAAATCGATTACGTGCAAAAAAAACATATTAAGAAGCCAAATGGTGCAAAACCGGGCTTTGTTGTATATTATACAAACTATTCGATGACGATTTCTACCGATATTACCGGAATTGAAGAAGCCGAATAAAAATGCAAAAAAGGCATTTTTATTGAAGTTCCACTCTCCATGAGTAATCGTCTATACATCGAAAGAATTTCGACTGCAACAATAACACGATAACACCAATAGAAAAGAGGATGCATATGATCTTATCAGACAATCACGTACACACATTTTTTTCTGCTGACACCGAAGCATCAATCGAATCCCACTTGCTAAAGGCAAAAGAAAAACATTTTACATCCATCTGTTTTACAGACCATATGGATTATGAGGTTTTTTTGCCGGAAAATAACGTTGAATTTACTTTTTTGCCAGATAATTATTTTGCAACATTAAGAAACTTACAAAAGCAATATAATGACCTTGAAATCCGGATTGGTGTCGAACTTGGCTTAAAAGATTCGATTTTTTCGAAAGCTCTTTCGCTTACCAAAGAATATCCTTTTGATTTTGTGATCGGATCAACGCATGTGATTGACGATTACGATCCTTATTATATGGACTATTGGGAAAACTTTGGAGAAAAAGAAGGAATACGTCATTATTACGAAACTACTTGCGAAAATGTTTGACGTGGTGATGATTTTGATGTATATGGTCATATCGACTATGTGATCCGCTATGCCCCTACATTAAAAAAAGCGAAAAAAGAAGGGAAAGATTTCGAGTCCCTGATTGAGCAGTTTATGACTGATAATATGGAATGTATCGAACAGATTTTAAAAGAACTGATCAAATGCGGTCATGGTATTGAAGTCAATTCAGGCGGCTATCTTGCCGGTCTTTCTCATCCCAATCCTCATGAAAAGATTCTTGCTTTGTATCATGACTTAGGCGGTGAGATTCTAACGATCGGTTCGGATGCCCACGATGCCATCAACTTAGGAAATGCTTTTGATAAGCTTCCGGCATTATTACAGCAATGTGGCTTTTCACACTATACGATCTTTAGAGACCGTTCTCCTGTCTTCCTGCCACTCTCATGATACATTCACTTGTTTTCCTTTGCAGAATACATGAGTAATGCAATTTTTAAGAACAACGTATGACAAGTAAGCAATACCTGTTGAGTTATCATTACTTACCTGCATTCACAATGCAAAAGATTCTACACTCTGCTTGTTACGCAATTACGAAAACTCTCTTAATTGTGCAACAAGCTCTTTTAAAGTTTCTACAAAATAAGTCATCTCTTCTAATGTATTTTCTACCCCCAGTGAAATACGGATCGTTCCTCTTGCATACTCTTCAGGGAGTCCGATTGCCTGTAATACATGGGAAATGCTTTTTTCAGAAGAAGTACATGCTGATCCGCCTGACACACAGATGCCTTCCATATCAAGAAAAAGAATCAGCGACTGGCTTTCAATCCCACGAAAACCGAACGAAACATTTGCATCCAAACGGTTCTCTAATGAACCATTTAAGACAACATCCGGTATCTCTTTTAAAATCCGATCGATCAGGTAATTTCTTAACGAAAGTAACTTTTCATGATTTTCTGACAGATTGTGCATTCCGATCGAAACTGCTTTCGCCATTCCAACGATCCCTGCTACATTTTCCGTACCGGCTCTTCTCTTTCTTTCCTGATTTCCTCCATGTAAAAGCGAAGGCAATGCGATGTTTTCTTTTACATATAAAAAACCGGTTCCTTTTGGTCCTTGAAACTTATGTGCACTTACACTTAAAAGATCGATCGACTGTTTTACGACATCGATCGGTTCATGAAGATACGCTTGCACTGCATCTGTATGAAACACAATATGTTTTTTCCTTGCAAGTTCTCCGATACGTTCAACCGGCTGCAGTGTTCCAGTTTCATTATTTGCATACATGATACTGATCAATATCGTATCCGGCCGGATATTTCTTTCCACGTCTTCTACCGATACGCAGCCATCATGATCAACCGGAAGATATGTGATCTCATATCCCTTTTTTTCAAGATATTGGCAGGTTCGAAGGATTGCATGATGTTCGATCGTACTTGTAATGATATGCTTTCCCTGTTCTTTTTTTAATCTTGCCATTCCAACTAATGCCCAGTTATCGGCTTCCGTTCCGGAACCGGTAAAGAAAATTTCTTCCGGCTTCGCATGAATACTGTCTGCGATCACTTTCCTTGCACGTTCTAACATCAGACGGGAATCAGCTGCAAATTCATAACTTCCGGAAGGATTGGAATAGACATCCTGAAAAAAAGGCAGCATTTCTTTTATCACTTCAGGATGCGTCGCTGTTGTAGCGGCATGGTCCAGATATACCATCACAATCCCTCTCTTTCTGGTTTTTTGTACCATTATTTTATTCCTATATCATATTCTATGAATGCAAGGAATTTTTGTGTATGTAAAAGCAGGGATTTTTTATGTCCCAATTGCATAAAATGTTTTTTATAGAATGTTTAGGACGCAATCTGCTGTTCCGGAAATGGAGCTTTTTATGCGTTATCTGAAAAATCAAGTCATACAGGGAACTTTGATCTTAACGATTGCCGGGTTTATCACGCGACTGATCGGATTTGTCTATCGTGTCTATCTTTC
>OGEU01002864.1_pt1 | contig 11673 bp, 8 predicted proteins | sample 1570651 | NCBI WGS metagenome assembly OGEU01 (sample SAMEA2582129, study PRJEB24529) | metagenome | biome: Human gut stool | place: China | collected 2011
GCAGTGTGCCCTTTGACCTTATCACCTGCGGCGGCGCGGCCCTCTGGCTGAACGGCGAAAAGCTGACCGAAGTGACCCCCTACCACCACAACGAGCCTGTCCCCACGCCGCTGACCCTGCCGCTGCAAAAGGGCCGCAACAAGCTTCTTGTGTTCTTTGACAACTACGCCGAGCGCGATGCTACGATCATTCTGCGCCTGCGCTGGAAGGGCGAGGGCACTGCGCCCGAACAGGTCATCCCGGTGGGGGAGGCCGACGCGGCCCGCCTGGCCGAGGCCGAGCACCTGATGCGCAGCCTGGCGTTCCACCGCAACCACTTTACCGCCGGCCCGGTGCTGCTGGACTACGACGGCGCGGATATCGCCGAGAGCTACCACCTGGCCTTTGTCGGCGGTACCGAGGAAAATGTCAAGGGCGGCGTGCTCTTCCGCCGCGAGGCTGACACCCTCCCCCATGCGAGCCAAATCAGCCTGGGCGACTGCAAGACCTTCCCGCTGGCTTTTTTGCTGCTGCAGGTCACGACCGAGGTCGAGGGCATCCGGCTGACCCGACCCATCAGTGTGGAAATTCACACAGAGAGCGTGCTGCCCCGCGCCCTGCCCACTGTGGCCGAGCGCAAGCGCCAGGCGCTGGAGCTGCTGGCCCGCTGGGGCGAGCAGAACACGAACCGCGCACTGGCGATCTTAGCCACCGGCGGCGACACCGCCGAGGCCGAAAAGCTGCTGGCCGTGCAGTCCGACTACATCCGCCGCCGCTTCGACTGCAGCGATTTTTACCTTGTCTACTACCCCTACATCCTGCGCACCTTCGGAAAACGCGGCAGCGGTATTTTGTCCGAAAAGACCGAGAACGAGCTGACCGACTGTCTGCTGGGTTTCCGCTATTGGATTGATGAGCCGGGCAACGACGCCATGTGGTTCTGGAGCGAGAACCACGCCCTGATGTTCCATACCTGCCAGCTGCTGGCGGGCGAGCTGTTCCCCGATGAGGTCTTTACCAACAGCGGGCTGACCGGCCGACAGATGCAGGCCAAGGCCAAGAATATGCTCTACGACTGGTTCGTCACCTTCCGCAAAGAAGGCTTTACCGAGTGGAATTCCAGCCCCTACCTGCCCATTGACACGCTGGGCTTCGGCAGCCTGTATGCCTTTGCCCAGGACCCCGCCATGCGGGAACTGGGCCGCGAGGGCATGGATTTTGCCTACTACCTGCTGGCCGTCCACAGCCAGCAGGGCATCTTCGCCTCGTCGTCGGGCCGCACCTACATCAAGGAGCAGTTCGGCAACTGGTCCAACTGCCCCTCCGGCCTGAGTTGGATCGGCTATGGGTACGGCGTACCGGGCCACGCGGGCAAGGGAATCACCTCCTACTGCCTGTCTGATTATGAGCCGCCGAGGGAGTTTGCCCAGTGGTTCAGCATCCCCCGGGGCAAGGAAATGATCTGCCAGACGACCCAGGGCAATGACGGCTATGTCGATCTGTACACCTACAAGACCGCCGACTACATGATGACCAGCGCCAACGACTTCCACCCCGGCGAGCCGGGCCATCAGGAGAACCCCTTCCAGCTGACCTTCAACGCCGTGGCGCAGCTGTGGGTCACCCACCCCGGCGAGCGGGTGCTCTTCGGCGCGGCGCGGCCGTCCTACTGGGCGGGCAATGGCACCCTGCCCAAGGTCAACCAGTACAAGGCGTTCGCGGGTCTGATCTATGATATCGCCCCCGAACACCCGGTCGATTTCACCCACTTGTACCTGCCGTCGATGGAGTTTGACCGCTGCGAGGTCGAAGGCAAGTGGGCCTTTGTGCAACTGGGCAGTGCCTATGCGGCGGTGTATTGCAGCAATGGGATGCGGATGCAGGACTTCGGCTCCAACAAGGACCGCGAGTGCATCGCCGAGGGCCGCCGCTGTATCTGGCTGGTGCGTGCCGCGCAGGCAGACGAGTTTGCGGCGTTTGAGGATTTCAAGGCCGCCATGCGCGGGGCTGCGCTGGACGCCGATGCCGAGGGCCGCCGCTACCGCTTTGTGGACCCCGTCTACGGCGAACTGCGCTGCCAGTGGGGCGAAACGCTGTATGTAAACGACGCCCCGATGCAGTACAGTGGTTTTGACAATTACGGCAAACTGACGATGCAGGAAAAATAAAAAAGGTGCCTGCCCCGGGAAGGGGCGGCACCAGAAAATGTTACACCTTCGTGCTCCCCGGGGAGGGTTCCTTTTCGTAGGGAATAGCGGTGATGGGGGTGACGACGCCGTTGACGCGGAACTGGGACGGCGAGGTGCGGCAGAACTTGTTAAATACGCGGTTGAACTGGGAAAAGCTCGTAAAGCCGCAGCTCGTTGTGATATCGGCAATTTTCATGTCGGTGTACAGCAACAGCTGCTGGGCGTTGCGCACACGGGTGATCTGGATGTAGTTGATGAGCGAGAACCCTGTCACCCGGCGGAACTGGTGCGACAAATAGTACGGACTGATGAAGAATTTCTCCGCCAGATATTCCAGCGAAAGCTCGCTGGCGTAGTGCCGATGGATGTAGCTGGTCACGGCGTAGACTTTCTGGGTGATGGAATCGCTGAGCTCCTGCGGCTCATAGCTGCTTTCGCCCACATGCTGTGCCACGGTGGCCAGAAATTGCAGAAAATGGCAGTGGATGAACTGCTGCGTCAGCGGGGTCATTGGCTGCTTGCCCAGTGTGAAGATTGCGTTCAGGTGCGAGAATGCCTCAGCCCGCGTCTCGCCGGTAAAGCGGTAGATGGGCACCTCGGCCCCGAAAGGCTGTAAACAACTTTGCAGCATTTCGTGCAGCACTGGGGAATCATCCGGCACGCGGAAGTTTATGATCAGCCGTCGGCAATCGTCGCCCGCCGGATATTCGGTCTTGTGCAGCAGGGAAGGGCGCAGCAATACGATATCATAGGGCTGCAGGGTGTAATAGTCGCCCTCGATGATATGCGATGCACGGCCGCTTAACAGAATGTGTATCTCGTGAAACTGGTGGAAATGCTGGAAACTCATGTTGATCTTGAACGACCGCGAATCGTAGTCGAACAGGTAAAACAGCGGCGAATCCAGGTCGTTGATCGAAATCATGTACCCCTGATTGTACAGTAATGCATCGTCCAGATACATAGGCAACCTCCGTCAAAAATGTTCCTGTCTCTATTATACTCGCACTCGCAAAAAGTGCAATGTATTTCAACGACAAAGACAAAATCAGAGTGGTTTTTGCCTTTGTTCCTATGCTATACTTTAGGCAAGTTCGAACGTTATGTCTACCTATTATAATATAAAAGGAGAAAACCACCATGCAGAAAGCTGATATTGAAAACAAACTGGAGCTTTGCATTGAGAGCTTCAAATCTGTCCTGTATGAAAGGGACGAGACCTTCCTGGAGAACATGGCAAAATCCAACATGGATCAGGGCAACCTGGCCCGCTATATGCTGTGGGAGTGGACCCAGGGCGTGGGCCTGTACGGCCTTTGGAAGCTGTTTGAGAAAAAGCACGACCAGCGCTGCCTGGATGTGCTGACCGAGTACTACGACGCCCGCATTGCCGAGGGCCTGCCCAGCAAGAACATCAACACGATGGCCCCCATTTTTGCCCTGAGCTATCTGTACGAGTACACCAAGAATGAAAAGTACGGCGATATCTGCAAAGAGTGGGCCGAGTGGGCCATGCACGGCCTGGCCCGCGCGGGCGAGGGCGGCTTCCAGCATGTCACATCGGATCGCGTCAACGATGGCGAGCTGTGGGACGATACGCTGTTCATGGCTGTGCTGCCGCTGGCCAATATCGGCCGCATCCTGGGCCGCCAGGACTACATTGACGAGGCTGTCTACCAGTACCTTGTCCACACCAAATATCTGGCTGACAAAAAGACCGGCCTGTGGTATCATGGTTTCTGCTTTGATGGCTGCCATAACTTTGCCGAGGCTTTCTGGGGCCGCGGCAACAGCTGGGTGACGGCTGCTATCCCCCTGCTGCTGGAAATCGTCCCCGTAGGCAACCCCGACTGCCGCATCCTTGAGAACGCGCTGCTGCGCCAGATCGAGAGCCTGGCCAAGTACCAGGACGAGGGCGGTATGTGGCACACCCTGATCGACGACCCGACCTCCTACCTGGAGGCCAGCGCCACCAGCGGCTTCGGCTTCGGCATCCTGAAAGCCGTCGAGCAGGGCATCGTGCCCGAAAGCTACCGCGCCAATGCCATGCGCGCCTTGCAGCCTGTGTTGGACTGCATCGATGAAAAGGGCGTTGTGCAGCAGGTGTCCTACGGCACCCCGATGGGCCGCGAGAGCAAGGACTTCTACAAGCAAATCCCCCTGCACCCGATGCCCTACGGCCAGGCCATGGCAATTTTGTTCCTGATGGAAGCTGAGGCCCAGGTCTGATGACAAAAAAATGGAGCAGCCGCCTTACCTTCTTAGCCTTTGTGGTGCTCATGGTGGGGCTTGGCAGCAATGACAGCCTGCGCGGAATTTTTTCCACGATCTTCCAAGAGCATTTCTCCCTGACGACGACCCAGCTGGGGCTGATTGTCACGGCAAGCTACATCGGCAACCTGGTGTTTTTGCTGGTGGGCGGCAACCTGAGCACCCGCTTCTCCAAAAAGCGCGTACTGCAGGTGCTGATTCTGATTTGGATGGCCGCCCTGGCGCTGTTTGCCTTTACCAGCAATTACACGGTGCTGCTCATCGGCATGGCGCTGGCGCTGGGTTCTTCCACCTTATTGAATACCACGATGAACCTCATCACGCCGCTGCTGTTTGCCACAGCGCCGGGGTTCTTCGTCAACTTCCTGTTCTTCACACAGGAAATCGGCACCAGCGGCAGCCAGTATATTTTGGGCAGCCACGCCGACGGCTTTGCCTTCTGGCAGCACACAAATCTGGTGTTGCTGATCCTGGGCGCGGTGGCCTTTGTGCTGCTGCTCTTCTGCAATGTGCCGGAGGAAGCCGCCGACCCGGCGGATACCCCGGCACAAAAGGGCGGCTATGACTGGCGTATCATCGTGCCCTATGTGCTGGTGTTCGGGTTCTACTTTATCGCCGAGCACGGCGTCATGAACTGGATGGTCGCCTACGGCGTAGACGGTCTGGGCCTGCCCCAGGCCTCGGCGGCCAAGTATCTTTCAGTGTTCTTTGGCGGCATGATGATTGGGCGGCTCTGCCTGTCCCCGCTGGTGGATAAGCTGGGGGCCCTCAAAAGCCTGGCGGCTTTCGGCGGCGTGTCCTGTGTGCTGTATCTGGTCGGCTCGCTGGGCGGCGCGGTGACTATGCCCGTCTGGGCCATCAGTGGCTTGTCCTTCTCCATTTTGTACCCCACGCTGGTCATGAGCATCCGGCTCTATTTCCCGGCGCAGCAGGTCTCCGGCGCGGCGGGCACGATTTTAAGCATCGCGTCGCTGGCGGATATCCTGTTCAACGTCGGTTTTGGCAAGCTGGTGGATATGGCGGGCTATGCCGTCAGCATCCGGGTCCTCCCGCTGTCCGTGCTGGCATTTTTCATCGTGTTTATGCTGTTTACGAAATTCTGCAAGCCGACGCAGAAATTGAAATAAAGTGAAAAAAGCGAGGTAGATTATGCGTTATTGTATCGGGATCGATCTGGGCGGCACCAACATCGCAGGCGGCATTGCTGACCTGGACGGGAAACTGCTGTTGACCGACAGCATCAAGACCGGGCTGCCCTGCCCGGCGTCGGACATCGCCGACCGTATCGCGCTGCTCTGCCGCCGCATGGCGATTGCCCTGGGTCTGGCCCTGAGTGATGCCGCCTGGGTGGGCATCGGTGCGCCCGGCAGCGTCGATGTGGACACCGGCACCGTGCTGTATGCCAACAATCTGGAATTTGACAACGTCCCGCTGGGCCAGATGATCCACGAGCGCACCGGCCTGCCCGTCTATGTGGATAACGACGCCAACGTTGCCGCCTGGGGCGAGTACTGTGCGGGTGCAGGCAAAGGGAGCAGCAGCATGGTCATGGTCACGCTGGGCACCGGTGTCGGCGGCGGCGTAGTGCTGAACGGCAAGCTGCTGACCGGCTGCAACGGCGCAGCGGCTGAGCTGGGCCACTTTGTGATTGATATGCACGGGAAAGAGTGCAACTGCGGTATGCGCGGCTGCTTTGAGCAGTACGGCAGCGTCACGGCGCTCATCTGTCAGGCGCGGGAGGCCATGGCCGCCCATAAGGAGAGCAAGCTCTGGGCGCTGGCGGAAAACGAGGAAGCCAACGTCAACGGCAAGGTCATCCTGGCTGCCTACGACGCGGGCGACGAGACCGCCGTGCAGGTGGTCAACACCTATGTACACTACCTCTGCGTCGGCGTGACGAGCATCATCAACATCTTCCAACCCGAGGTGCTCTGCCTGGGCGGCGGCATCAGCCGCCGCAGCGACGTACTGGTCGAGCCGATCCGGGCGTTCAATGCCGCACACGGCTATGGCCGCAGCTGCCCCAAGCAGCCCCGCATCATGTCGGCCGAGCTGTTCGGCGACGCGGGCATTATCGGCGCAGCCCTGCTGGGCAAAGGCAAATAAGGAGAGCGGACCTATGCGCAAACACTATGAACGTATCCTGCACGACAGCGAGAGCCGCGTGCAGCGCTATCTCGAAATCCAGATTTTGGACGAGAACAGCCCCTTCTGCGGCGGTTTCCCCAAGGCGGACAGCCTGGCCGAGCCGAAAACGGCCATCTACCGCGCCACGACAATGACGGCCTGCTACCTGAACCCAGAGAGCCGCTACTACCTGGACGCCGAGCTGGGCCGCCGCCTGGCGCTGGCGCTGGCTTTTGTGCGCCGCTCCCAGCGGCCCGGCGGCTACTTTGACCTCATCAACTGCAACTTCTTCTCCGGCCCGGACACGGCTTTCTGCACCAAGCGACTGCTGCCCGCCTATGTCTACCTGTGTAAGGTCGTGGACGGCGCACTGCCCGCCGCGCCCGAAGCCAAGGCCGCTGCCGCAGAGCTGAAGCCTAGGTATGAGGCCATCATCCGCGATGCAGCCGATGCCCTGTGCCACTGCGGTTTCCACACCCCGAACCACCGCTGGGCCATCGCGTCGGTGCTGATGCTCTGCGCCAAACTATTTGATAAGCCCGAATGCCGCACCGCCGCCGAGGCCATCCTGAAAGAAGGCAACGACTGCAACGAGGACGGCGAGTACGCCGAGCGTTCGGCCGGCAACTACAACCGCATCAACAACGATGCCATGATTATGCTGGCCGTGGCCACCGGTGACGAGAGCTACTATGCGCCGGTGCTGCGCAACCTGGAAATGATGCTGACCTACATCGATCCCGACGACAGCATTTTTACCAACAACTCCACCCGCTGGGACATGGGCAAGAAAATTTACCCGCGGGAGTATTACCTCGAGTACCTCTACATGGGCTATACCTGCCGCAAGCCTGAACTGCTGGACGCAGCCAACGCCATTATGCAGATGGTGGAGCGCCACGCCCTGCGCAGCTTTGACTGCCTCATCAACCTGATGCTGCTGCCCGAACTGGCCGCACTGGAGCACGAGGGCTGCGCAACCCCGACGAACTACCACAAATATTACGAAGGGTCGGGCATTGTGCGCTGCCGCCGCGGAAGCTGGTCCTACACGATCTTGAACAACAGCCCGAGCTTTTTGTTCTTCCAGCACGGCGACTTCACGCTGACCGTGCGCATCGGCGCAAGCTTCTGTGAGCACCGCAACTTTGTCCCCGCAACCTTGGCCCCCAAGGACGGCGGCTATGCCCTGCACCAGACCATGACAGGCTGGTATTACCTGCCCTTTGCCGAAAAGCCCGCCACCAGCGATTGGTGGCAGATGGACAACGCCCACCGCGAAAAGCTCTACGGCCCCGACATGGGGTTTGACGTGCAGGTGAACGAGGTCAAAAACGGCCTGGACATCCACATCGTCAACTCCGGGATTGACCGCGCTCCGCTGCGGGTGGAGCTGGCCTTCAACTCGGGCTGCCGCGTCGAGAACGAGCATTTCATGCTCGAGGGCAATGACGGCGGCGGCATCGTCGTCAAGGACGGAACACTGGTCGCATCCAAGGGCGTGAACGGTATTTCTGTCGGCCCCTGCTTTGCCGAGCATAACTACACCGCCGGAAAAGAGGGCAGCATGGGCCGGATGGAAGGCTGCTTTACCGCCTACCTGACCGCATACAGCACCTTTGACCGCACGATCTCCCTGCGTGCATTGCCCAGCAGCTACGATCAGGCGTGAATCAGATGGAGTCGTAACCAGTGGTGTGACAGACAAAACAGCGTCAAATAATAAAAGGACATCCGTGGGTAATGTGGATGTCCTTTTTTCTTGACGGGAGCGGATCGCTCCCGACAGAAATTTAATTTAGTTGTCCAATTTTAAGGTAAAGGAGATTCATATGAATATTCTCAAATTGACTCCCAGCTGCAAGGATTACCTGTGGGGCGGCAACCGCCTGCGCAGTGACTTTGGCATCAAGAGCAATCTGAACCCGCTGGCGGAGGCGTGGGTGGTTTCCTGCCACCCGGACGGCCCCAGCTATCTGCCGGACGGCACCACCCTTGCAGAATACATTGCAACGCACCCGGGCTGCCTTGGCACCGACTGCGAGAAGTTTGAGCAGTTCCCAATTCTGATAAAATTCATTGATGCCAAGAACAATCTGTCCATTCAGGTGCATCCGTCCAACGAATATGCGCTAAAAAATGAGCACCAGTACGGGAAAACGGAAATGTGGTATGTGTTGGAAGAAGAGCCGGATGCCAGTCTGGTCTATGGATTCCAACACACCATGACACCGGAACGGCTGCGGCAGTCGCTGGCAGAGGGAACATTGGAAGCGGATTTGCAGAGCGTTCCCGTTTCCAAGAACGATGCGTTCCTGATTCCAGCCGGAACGGTGCATGCCATTGGAGCAGGCATTTTGCTGGCAGAGATTCAGCAGAGTTCCAACCTGACTTATCGCTTGTATGACTATAATCGCACGGATGCAAATGGGAACAAGCGTCCGCTGCACATCGAAAAGGCAGTGGCAACGGTGGACTATCAGCAAAAGCCACTGCCGGAACAGAACCGGACAGTCGAACAGAAAGACGGATATACAGAAGAACTTCTGTGTGCGTGTCCGTATTTTCAGGTATCCCGATTGCACTTGCAGGCAGCGACGCCGGCAGTTGCAGCAGCAGTTTCTACTACGAATGCATTTGCTGTGCTGCTCTGTATTTCCGGCAGCGGAACGATGACTGCTGAAACGGGCGAAACACTGGCATTCCAGAAAGGGCAGTGTGTGTTCGTGCCAGCAGATACGACCGTGAAAGCATTGTCTGGAGATGCGGATTTGCTTTGGATTACTGCTTGAAGTAGAATTTGATAGAAGATGAAAAGATGTCGTTTTTCGGATGAATTCCGAGGAACGGCATTTTTTTCAGGCTGCAAAACTGTCAGCTGCGTTTCGCTGGCAGCTTGACAATTAAAAGCCCGTTTGCTATAATGAAGAGCAGAACAAAACGCCTTTCTGGAGCACGGCTCTGTGAAAGGTTGTGTAGAAGAGAAAGGTTGTGACATACGATGATTTGTCCTGCTTGTGGAAGTGAATTTCCGGATGAAATGCCGGTCTGCCCGTACTGCCAAACGCATATTCCGGAGCACACACCGGATGTGCATGCATACGATGCCTATTATTGTGCCGATACGGTTTCCCTGCGAAAAAATCATTGGATTGATTTCTTCATTGGGTTGCTGTTTGTGATTGCGTTGACGGTGTTGGCAATCTTTTTCCAGCTGCAAAAGCCCTCGCTCAGTACGCAGATTCGTCGGGCAGATGCCGCAGAACTGGCGGAACTCTGCACGGAATATCCGGCGGAAACGGCAGATGATACCTATACACAGACGTTATTGAATGCCATTGCAGATTTGCAGCAGACCTATTTGCTGCACAACGACCAGGAATCCGAAGTGCTGGCAAACCTGCAAAAACTGGCAGCCACAGAAAATATACTGGTACGGGAACAGGCTTGCGATGCCGCAGCAGAGATGGAATCGAACCGCTTGCTGCAAGAGATGAATCGGGTTCGCACACAGCGGCAAAAGCGAATGCTGACTGAAACGGACACCCTGACAGAAACTGCAAAGCTGCTGGTAGATACTTATCAGGAATCGCCGGATACCTATGAGGCAGAAGCTCCAAAGGCAGTGAAAGAATCGCTCGGCGAACAGGCAGAGCAGGCATATCAGGTCATGTTAGTGAACTGCAATTCCTATACCGATGCCATTGCACAGTATAATCAGGAGCGGAAAGATGTGACCGTCAATTTCCTGACAACGCAGGATTATACACAAGTTGGAGTTTCCAGTATTTATGACCCCGTTGGAAAACAGTTTTCGTTTATTGTTTTGCTGTTGCCGTAAGGAATCCACAAAAATTTCACGCAGAAAGGAATTTCACTATGCATCTACCATTTTCCACAGATTCCCTGCAAACGCCCTGCTATGTCACCGATGTTGCAGCCCTGAAGCGAAACGGGGAGATTTTAAAGTCTGTGCAGCAGGAAACCGGCTGTAAAATTCTCTTGGCACAAAAAGCTTTCTCCATGTTTGCAACCTATCCAATTTTAAAGCCCTACCTCGCCGGAACAACCGCCAGCGGACTCTATGAAGCCAAATTGGGACGGGAAGAAATGGGCGGAGAAGTGCATATTTTCTCCCCTGCCTATCCGGAACAGGATTTTCCGGAAATCTGTGCCATCAGCGACCATATTGTATTCAATTCGTTTCATCAGTGGCAGCTGCACAAGGCATTCGTGCAGTCCTGCGGCAGACCGATTTCCTGCGGCATCCGCATCAATCCGGAGTATGCAGAAGTGGAAACCGATTTGTATAATCCTTGCATTCCGGGTTCTCGGATGGGAACGACCATTTCCCAGTTTTCCGAGGAGGCATTTGACGGCTTGGATGGCATTCACTTCCACACGATGTGTGAACAGGATGCACCGGTCTTGGAACGGACATTGGAACACGTCATGGAAAAGTTTGACCCGTATTTGAAACGCTGCAAATGGGTGAACTTTGGCGGTGGACATCACATCACCCGCCCCGGTTATGACCTGCCCTGCCTGATTCGTTGCATTCGGAAGATACAGGAACGCTATGGCGTTCAGGTTTATCTAGAGCCGGGCGAAGCCGTGGCATTGAATGCCGGCTATCTGGTCGCAACAGTGTTAGACTTTGTGCAAAACGGTATGGAAATTGCCCTCTTGGATGCCTCTGCTGCCTGTCATATGCCGGACGTGCTGGAAATGCCATATCGTCCGGAAATCATCGGAGCAGGAAAACCGCAGGAGAAGAAATACACCTATCGCCTTGCCGGAAATACCTGTCTGGCTGGGGATGTCATCGGCGATTACAGCTTTGATGAACCGCTGAAAGCAGGCGACAAGCTGATTTTCTGTGATATGGCGATTTATTCCATGGTCAAGAATAATACGTTCAATGGCATGCCGCTGCCGGATTTGGTACTGCGGCAGGAGGACGGCTCGTTTACACTCGTGAAGCGGTTCTCGTATTCTGATTTCAAAGGCAGGCTTTCCTAAATGACGTTACAGCATTGTACCCTATGCCCCAGAGCCTGCGGAGCAGACCGCACCCGAGCGGCTGGATGGTGTGGCGGCGGTGCAG
>OGEU01002866.1_pt1 | contig 11659 bp, 8 predicted proteins | sample 1570651 | NCBI WGS metagenome assembly OGEU01 (sample SAMEA2582129, study PRJEB24529) | metagenome | biome: Human gut stool | place: China | collected 2011
CCACTTCGGGAATAAAATTAAGATGGAGGAAGCGTTGAAAGAGGTTCCGACCGATGCACTGGCAATGGGAAATCTGGATCCGGTGAGCCTTTTCAAGATGGCAGGTCCGGAGACTATGAAGGAAGCGACTTTGCAACTATTGGAGGCTACCCGTGCATATCCGAATTTCGTATTGTCAAGTGGTTGTGATATTCCGCCACATACGTCTTCTGTTAATATAGATGCATTTTATACTGCATTGGAAGAGTTCAATAATGGTTGAACAGGAACTTACTTACCAGAAACTGCAAATCCCATCGTCCGATATCTACGAGGCGATGGGATATAAAGATTCTATGCCGGATGGAATGGTTATAGAAGAAATAAATACGTTACTTGACCGTATCACTCCCCTCCTCCGTCCCTGTTTTTTCTTTTTCCTCACTGACGGACTGCTTGACACTGAAAAAGCAACACTGACTGTAAAAGATACGGTTCTCTCAATCGGTAAAACCATTGCCCGCCAACTACGGGGTTCGGAAGCCTTTGCCTTTTTTACCGCCACTACGGGAGTTGAATTTGAGGAGTTTCAACATCTGCTTCAGCAAGAGGACGACATGGTGAAAGTATATATAGCAGACTCATTGGGGAGCATCATTGCAGAAAAGGCTGCTGATTGCATGGAAGAGGAGTTGGCTGCATTTATCAAAAAGAGAGGTTGGAAGCACACTAACAGATACAGCCCCGGCTATTGCGGATGGCACGTATCGGAACAACAAAAACTATTCTCCTTATTTCCGGTCGCTTCGCCCTGTGGTATTCAGTTGACAGATTCCAGCCTGATGATTCCCATCAAATCTGTAAGTGGTATTATCGGAGTGGGTTCTCATGTCCGTAAGCTGGAATATACTTGCGGGCTGTGTACGTACGAAAATTGTTTTCGCAGAAAATAGTTTCACCACAGAAGACGCAGAGGACACAGAGTCTTTTATTATTAGATAATAATCTCTGCGTCCTCTGTGGTGAATAAAAACTAGTGGCCATTGAAGAAGATGTAAAGCCCGATCATGGTCACAATAAGTAATCCCCATAGGATAAGAACAATTCGTGCAGGTTTGTCCTCTATCTTTTCCATATTCAAGATGCCCAATTGCGGAGACTTATCCCACAGGCTGACTACTATCATGCCTATTCCGATGATAACGAATAAGTAGAAGGAAAGCAGCATAAAATGAGGCCATGCATCATATTGTTCTGCCGGAAACACCCATAAATACAAGATTCCTACTCCGATACTGAACACTGTTCCCAATGTTAGAGCCATATTAGCTGCCAGAGTAGTGGTGCGTTTCCAGAACACGCCAAAGAGAAATACGGCTGCCATCGGAGGAGCTATAAATCCCAGTACAGACTGGAAAACATTAAATAGATTCAGCCCCTTGATGCTGTCGATCGCTATGGTTATTATCACAGAGATCAGTGCACCAACTACCGTAACCACTTGTCCCACTCTGATAATCTCTCTCTGCTTGGCCTGCGGTCGGATTTTCTTCACATAGATATCCATCGTGAATACCGTACTCAATGCATTCAAAGCAGAGCCGACAGTACTTACCAATGCTGCTGTCAATACAGCCAATACCAAGCCGACCATTCCTGTCGGGAACAGATGAGTCACCATTGTCATGTAAGCCTCATCGGGATTTTCCAATTGTGGAAATAAAGCGAGGCAGATAATGCCGGGAAGAATGTAAAGAGGTACATCTAATATTTTCAACCATCCGGTAAAGTTGGTTCCCATCTGTCCTTCTTTGAGATTCTTGGCAGCAAGAACCGGTTGCACCATCGACTGATCCGTACACCAAAACCAAACTCCCATAATAGGATAACCCAGGATAATAGGTAGCCAAGGAAAAGCCGGGTCATCATTTGGATGGAAAAGATTCCAGTAATCAGCCGGAACGGCATCCACCAGTGCTCCTACACCACCTACTTTATAGATTCCCATGATAGCCAGTGTGGCTGATACTACAATCAACAGTATCATTTGATATACATTCGTGTAGGCCACAGCTTTCAGTCCGCCGAGCATCGTGAAGAAAGCGGAGATGACAAGTAACAGCAATGCCGATTGCCACATAGGAATATCGAAGACCTGACGGATCAGGACTCCACCGGCAAATAAAGTCAATGCAAGCCATGAAATAAGAATGGTAATAATGGTATACCAGGCAAGGATGTTACGGGTAGATTGTCCGAAACGTTTTCCCATAAATTCGGGCAATGTCGTGATACGACTACCCAAATATCGGGGAGCAAAGACAAAAGCAAGCAGACATATAAAGACAAATGCATACCAGGCATAATTCCCCGAAACAATACCGGTAGTAAATCCGGCACTTGCGGAAGCTATCAACATGGAAGGTCCCACATTCGTCCCCCACATGGAGAAGCCGATATGATACCATCTCAACGAATTCTCCGCAAGGAAAAGACTACTCCCCTTTTTTCGTTTTGAACTTGCCCATATACCAATAGCTATCAAAATCAGGAAGTAAGCAATCAGAATACTCCAATCTAATGTCTCTAAGAATTTCACATGCATAATTCAAGTATTAAATAAGTAACGTAAGTTTAAATCTAATTTTCTTTTAGGCAAGGATTACATGGATTTCACGGTTTTAATAGGCTATGTAATTAAAAGCCGTGTTTATCCGTGTAATCCGTGCCTTTTTATTCTATTTTTTATTTCCAATCAGTTCTTTGGCAACTGCTACGGCTGTATTCGCATTATCACTATATCCGTCCGCACCGATTTCGTCAGCAACCCCCTGACTGACGGGTGCTCCGCCAATCATCACTTTCACTTGATTACGAATACCGGCCTCTTCTAATGCCTGAATAACCTCTTTCATATACGTCATGGTAGTAGTCAGCAATGCGCTCATGCACAAGATGTCAGCATGGTTTTCCTTCACAGCTTCCACAAACTTGTCACAAGTCACATCAATACCAATATTTATGACTTCAAAGCCGCACCCCTCCAGCATGGAAGCCACCAGGTTTTTACCAATATCATGGAGATCTCCTTTCACTGTACCGATAACAATCTTACCGATTGTAGTGGAAGCACTTCCTGCCAATAAAGGTTTCAGTAGTTCCAAAGCCCCTTTCATGGCACGTCCTGCCATCAACAGTTGGGGAACAAAAGCTTTTCCATCCTGGAAACGTTGTCCCACTTCACCCATTGCTTTAATCATATAATTATTGATAATCATTTGGGGAGCTACTCCTTCCGCAATGGCTTGCCGGGTGATTTCAACCGCAGGTTCCAGTTTCCCGGCAACAATGGCTTCATACAGAGGTTTCAGTTTATCCTCTTGCTGGTGTTGTTCTTCCCGTATACAAATACGTTCCTGTCCGGTAGCTGCCAAGTCGGTATCCTGTTGATGTTCATTGGTATTTACAGCGGTAGAAGAACCGGTATATTCTTCAACAATCCGCATAGCCTGCTCCACTTCCTTTTCGTTATGGAAATCCATTTCCAAATGTACACCGTCCGCGCCGATATGATCCAATAGGGGTTTTAGTTCGTCTAATGTCACCCAGCAAGCCATCACGCTCTTTCCGCCTGCCAGAATCTTCTTATACAAATCGTACCATTTGGGAGATCCTCCTTGTGGTTCGCCCACTCCGGGAGTCCATTGAATCGCATTCAATTCTTCAATTTCAAGCAAGGCAGGCAGGTGATGCATGGCTCCCACTCCATCCAGATGATAAAGAGTATAATCAATCTTCTGACATTGTTCACGAATAAAAGGTTGCACAAACCGGCGATAATCATCCTGACTAATCATGGTCGAAATATCACTTTGCAGTTTACTCATCTTTCCGGGAGCCCAGGACGAGAAATAACAGAAAGCCATCTCGTCGCCTTCACGGATGATGTCGTATAGTTCATCAAATACTTTGAAGTAGATGTCGTTGATTTGCTGCATCTGCTGTTCCAGGATTTCAGGCTGCATCACTGTGTCCAATAATACCCTATCCGTTCCTTTCAGTGCGGCCAGGACATCCAGTCCTTCCATCAGGTCGGGCATACCGACAAAGTAGTGTCCGTTGGCTTTCGCTTTGCAGGCTTTCAAGAGTTCTTTATGAAGAATCCAGTTCGGGTGTTCGGGGTTAAAGACTATTTCATCGGTGAAATCCGGGTTGGGATGAATCCAAATGGTGTCTTCCCCGCCTTCAAACACTCCGCCTAAAATGGCGGCTAGAGAACCGGGACCCAGTTGGGTATTCGCAACCGGAAGAATATCCGCTTTCAGGCTGCTGTGCGCTACGTACCAGTCCAGATATTCCGCTCTCCATTGAGGGTCGAACCACTTTTGTGACAGGTCTTTTGCCGGTGCGGGAGGCGTTATCTCTGCATGTGGTTGCACTCCTTCCTGGAAGTGCTCCCACATATTGAGAATGATTCCTTTATGGTTCCACCAATTTATATAACGTTGTTTTGTTTCTTCTAAATTACTCTTCCATGTTTTCATACTATACTAAATTAATTAATTTTCTACCACAATCTATCATAGTCCACCACAGATTACACAGATTAACACAGATATGATTTATCTCCCCTTATCATCTGTGTCAATCTGTGTAATCTGTGGTGAACTATTCCAAAATCCTTTATAATCATTATCTATGCGTAAAGCTATGCTCTTGCTTAAATCCATTTCATCCGTACAGTCCACGTCTTCCGGATAGATGGGTATCACGGCATTTGCACGCACATATACGGGCATTTCTTCCAATGGAACGTATACGTCTTTCAGCCAGCATGCTCCTTCCAGACGTTCTCCCGTAAAGAAGTTCACCCATTTTCCTTCGGGAAGATAGATATCCCGACGGTTCTCGCTGTTCATCACCGGAGCTACCAGGAAATCATTGCCGAAATAGTATTCATCATCCACATGCCAACAAAGTTTATCTTCCGGATGATGCAGAATGAGTGCCTGCAAGAGCGGATAGCCGCTTTCTATGGCTAGTTTACTTTGTTCTATGATGTATGGAATGAGCGAATATTGCCCATCCCTCCCGTATCTCACCAACGGAGCTATGGCCGGATAGTGCCAGGGTTCACGCTTATTGGTTCCGTGATAACGGATATGCGATGTGAATACGCCGAATTGAGTCCAACGCATGTACACATCATCTGCTACTACCGAGTTCATAAAATTGGGCAATGTATGGAAGCCGGGAACATCATGGCTCCAAAAAGCAAATCCCGACAGACCGAAATGCAGACCGCCTTTCAGAGAACCTGCCATTCCATCCCAAGAACTGCATGAATCGCCTCCCCAATGCAAAGGATAACGCTGGCATCCCGCCCATGCGGAACGTGCCCAGACAATGCCGTCACCTGTCACTTCTTTCGTAATTTCGTAAGCGGCCTTTTGATAAAGCAGGGCATACAGGTTGTTCAACAATTCCGGCTTCATGCCTTTATAGAGGGCGTCCATGTGAATGTTTTCACCGAAATCGGTTTTGATACAGGTTACTCCCATATCCAGGAGTTGTTTCAATAGTCCTTTGTACCATTCGGTTGCTTTCGGATAAGTAAAGTCGATTGTTCCGGCATAATCCAGGGCGGAGAAGTTGGAACCATCGGTCGCTTGTTGTTTGGTCAATGGGGCTATATAATCATTGGCTCTGGCTTCATCAATCTGCTCTGCATTTTCTGCAACGTATGGAAGTTGCCATAAAGAGACACGATAGCCGTTCTTTTTCAACCGCCCGATGAATCCTTTCGGATCGGGAAACCGTTCTTCATTGAATTTCCATTCGCAGAGCCAATCGGTACGGAACCAGCCCGTATCCAGATGAATTACGTCACAGGGATAGTGTTCGGCACGCATGCGGTCGCATATTTCGTCTACTTCATCGGCACTGAAATAAGTCATACGGCTCATCCAAACGCCAAAACTCCAAAGAGGCGGCATAGACGGATAGCCGGTCAGGTCACGATAACCGCGAAGAATATCTTCCATCGTATCACCGCCTATCACAAATACATCCAGCAATGCCTGGTCGCTTAGAAACTGGACGGAACGGGTGGAATGTCCGGCCAGTGAGAGCTTGCTATGGGCACATGTGTGGTAGAATGTTCCGTACATTCGGCTGGATAGATAGAAGGGGATATTCTTATAAGTACGCCGATTATTGACTCCTTGCCCATCTTGGTTTTTCAGGAAGAAAGTATGTCCGCTTAAGTCCATTTTAAAGAAACGTTCTCCGGTTCCGGCAAAACATTCATCGGGCTTACATTCAAAAGAAAGCGTTGCACGTTCTTTCCGACCGTCGCGTTTGCAAAAAGCAACAGGTAACGCATCGTAGCGGGGAGGCGAAAAATGGTCGTAGGCTGACAAGCGGATTTCACGCTTTCCGTCAGGGTATAAAGTGATGTCAAGCGTTTCTTGAGGGTCGGAAAGCAATTCGCTCCATCGGTCTAATAGAGGCTCTTCCACATTGATAACGGCACGCTTCGTTCCGTCTTCCGTTGAAAGAATCCATTTTCCTTTTTGTTCTTTTATAAACAGGGGCACTTTCTGAATCCGGTCACTGAATTGTAGCATTTCCGACTCATCTGTCAGTACATAATCGCCGAAGCCAAGAAACAGGCGGGTGATGCCGATGTTATACTGACGGATGATTAACGTATATTCCTCCTGGGGAACATCGGTATCCGCCATCATATCGTTAGCCAGCTTTTGCTTCTGAAAGGGAACTGTTACGTAAATATCTCCTTCCTTTTCATAAACAGCCGTTGGCTTGTATGCTTTCCAAAGCGACTCATTCCTTGATAACTCGGTATCGAAATCAAGGAAATCAAATAAGTGATAGTTCGTTGGTTTCATCTATTTTATTGATTAAATATCGTTTATTGATTACTATAATTATCAGATTAGTTTGAATGATTACCATACTAGTCTAGTTCTAATGATTATTACACTAGTTTATTGATTGCTATACTAGTACATTGATGACTATGTTAATCCATTGATTTGTTTCAATCTTGCTTTATTCTTCCAGCTTTGTATTTAATACTGTCCGCCACTTGAGGCCCGTTATTCTTCCACACGTTCTTTTTCCCGGGGCGGTTCGAATCAAAACGTTCAGTGGGACACCAGTTGTTTTCCATTGTATATCCGTCCGTAGCTTCATCCAGATAGATATAAAAAGCCCGGTCATTCGTAGCGTAGGGTGCCTCGATTAAATGTTCGATCCGGTTATTTCGCATGACGGAACCCGGCTGGTTGGAAAGAGTATACAGACCGCCTGCATCGTATAGCCGACGGGCAAAGTGATGTACATAGTTTGCTTCTATCCGGTTGTTACACATTCCGCTCTCCAGCGATGTCCATCCCCAGCCTACACAAATCCCTGAATAGTTCAGATGGCAGACTTCATTATGAGAAACATCCATGTTTCTGACATATCCGGCGCCGATACCTACACATCCCCAGTCTTCATTAGTCACATTACTGATGAAATTGTTTCTGATAGTAATATGGGAACATAATTCCCGTACGTCAGCAGGAATAAAAGGGATGTGCGTCTCAAATCCTCCGTCCGGAAATGCACCGACTAGTAAAGCCGTTCCTCCAATATCCGTAAATTGACAATCTTCGACGCTCGATGCTGTGACTGCCCATTCATAATCCAGTCCGGTGGACGATAAATGACGGAAGGTGCAATGCTTGAAATCAATATGTTCGGCACCTCTTACACGTATCGCTGTTTCGGGACGGATGATCCAGGCTTGGTTCTCCAGTTCCGCTTTTTCCGGAAGCCCCGGTTCTTGTAGTTTATAGGCATCCAATAAAGGAAATCCCCCTTGCAAGGTGACGTGTCCCTGATAAGAAGGACGCATCCAAGAGGTATGTTCAAAAGTAATTCCGTTAAATTGTATATGTTTTACCGGACGAGACAATGTACCGTCTATGGTCACTAAAGTTTCCAAAGCAGGGATAATCACTTCAGCTGTTTCCATATTTTCGCTCGCCTGCGGATAATAGTAAATCGTGCCGGAAGGATATTCCTGGAACCATTCACCGGGTTGGTCCAGCAATTCCAGTGCATTGGTCAGGCAGAAGGAAGAATTTCCTTTCTCTCCTCCGATGACGGGTTGCGGCCAGGGATGCGCAAACTCCAGGTGACTTTCAGGTTCATGGAAGCGAACTACAGCTTGTCCGTCTTTCACGTCTATACTTTTCACGCGCAAAATAGCAATTGCCCAGCGTTGATGGACAATCATTTCCAATTGACCGGCATTTTGTAGTCTTTTCGGATTTACACTTTGAGAAACGGGGATCGTAATTGTCTGCTCTTCCGGATTGAAGTCAATCATTCGTTCCAATCCTCCGTCAGGAAATTGCGCAGCTCTTTGAACTTTATGACCGTTCACCCACATTTGCCGGGTTTCTACTCTTCTATTTCCTATTAGGGGAGCCTCTACCGACCATATCTTCTGCTTTAGCTTTTCAGGAATTGCCGGATGATTACATCCACGCTTCCACCCCGTAACAGCAACTCCACCACTAATTACAGGGTGAGCACCATCTACTGCACAAATCACTGTTGGAGAATCGGGTGTCCCACTATCTTCCGGACGAAGAAACAGAGAATTGCGCTGGGCATAAACACCCTCTTCCAAACGAATATAAATTCCTCCGGCTACTTCCGGCCGATTCAGTCTACGCCATTCACGAGCCTGCTTGATTGCCCGGTTTAATGTATAAAACGGAGCTTCCTTTGTCCCGGGATTCTTATCATTCCCCTGCAGGGATACATAAATTTCTCCCGCAAAAAGCGAGGGAAACCACCCCAAGAAAATGATAAAAGAAAGATAAGTAAAAGTCTTTTTCATGGTACTACCTCAATGTGCTACTTCAATAAAGACGAACACACATCGATTTAGTACTCTATGTAAAGGCAATAGATAGGTTATTCTTACGAATGTTTTACAACATCAAATAGGTTACCGAATAAGACCTATGATAAATTGATAGCAAAAATAACCGCAGACAACGAACTTCAGTAAAGTTCCGAATATAAATCCGAGTAAAGAGCCCACACCTGATTTGAGTGCCTGCGAGAACTCTTTATTTCCTAATAGTTCACCAATCACCGCCCCTAGAAACGGACCGAGAATAATGCCCCAAGGCAAGAAAAGAAGACCAACAAGAGTTCCTACAATACATCCCCAATTCCCCCATTTACTTCCGCCACTATATTTACTTCCCAGCATCGGAGTGAAATAATCCAATACCTGCAAAACAGCTACAATCAATAGCCATACAATTAATTGTGTCGTAGAATATTGTACCTTATCCGTGAAGTGCAGAATAACCAACCCGACATAAGCAATAGGCGGACCGGGAAGAAACGGCAGAATACAACCAGCTAACCCGGCTATCATACAAAGGGCACTAATTACGATCAAAATAATGTCCAACATAATCTGTTTTTTTAATTCTGCACAAAAATACAGTATCTTTCAGTAAAAACAAGCTAACCCCGAGAATTATTTCCGCCCCTTCACAGCTGTTTCAGAATAGTTTTGCGAAGGCTGCAATTCTTAGTGTGAATGAGTTTTTCCAATACTTTTTTGAGGATGCCTCGTACCCAACAAGAACTTTTACTATCTTTGTGTCGTTAACGCTATTAATAAGCAAGTTATAATATAAGAAATCAGCAGGAGGACAGGAAATGGATCCAATGGAATATATAGTACCCAACAGAAAGCGTTTGCCTTACGGTATGATGAACTTCGCAGTCATCCGCCGCGAAGACTATTATTATGTAGACAAAACCCGCTTCATTCCTATGATAGAGCAGGCAGACCGGTTCTTTTTCTTCATCCGTCCCCGCCGCTTCGGCAAAAGCCTCACGCTGAACATACTGCAACACTACTACGATGTGCGTACCCGCGATAAGTTCAACGATTTATTCGGCGACCTCTACATCGGGAAGCATCCCACAGCAAACCGCAACAGCTACCTGGTGCTTTACCTTAACTTTTCAGGCATCACCGGCGAACTGAACGATTATCGAAAAGGACTGGATGCACATTGCCAAATCCGCTTCGACTTCTTCTGTGAAGTCTACTCCGACCTTCTACCACACGGCATCAGAGAACGATTGGACGAAAAGGACGGGGCTGTCAACCAACTGGACTATTTGGTTTCGGAGTGCGAACGTGCCGGACAGAAAATGTATCTCTTCATCGACGAATACGACCACTTCACCAACGCCATCCTTTCCGATGCGGAAAGCTTGCACCGCTACACTGATGAAACGCATGGCGAAGGTTATCTGCGTGCTTTCTTCAATAAGGTGAAGGCAGGAACTTATTCCAGCATAGAGCGTTGTTTCATCACCGGTGTAAGCCCCGTAACGATGGATGACCTGACGAGTGGCTTCAACATCGGCACGAACTACTCACTTACACCCCAATTTAACCAAATGATGGGGTTCACCGAAGAAGAAGTGCGCGAAATGCTGACTTACTATTCAACAAACAGCCCTTTCCGCCATACTGTTGACGAACTAATTGAAATAATGAAACCGTGGTACGACAATTATTGCTTCGCACAGGATTGTTACGGTGAAACTACCATGTACAACTCCAACATGGTGCTCTACTTCGTGAAGAATTACATAGATAACGGCAAAGTGCCACGAGAAATGATAGAAGATAATATACGTATCGACTATGAAAAGCTGCGTATGCTCATTCGAAAGGATAAGGAGTTTGCACACGATGCTTCCGTCATTCAAACTTTAGTGAGTCAAGGTTATATCACTGGCGAACTGAAGAAAGGTTTCCCTGCTGTCAACATCACCAATCCTGACAATTTTATAAGCCTGCTATACTATTTCGGAATGTTGACCATTAGCGGAATAGATAAAGGCAAGACCAAACTGACCATTCCGAACCTGGTGGTTCAAGAGCAGCTCTACACTTATTTGCTGAATACCTACAACGACGCAGATTTGAATTTCAGCAGCTACGAAAAGAGCGAACTTTCAAGTCAGCTCGCCTATGATGGCAATTGGCAAGCCTATTTCGGTTACATTGCCGACTGCCTGAAACGTTATGCATCCCAGCGTGACAAGCAAAAGGGCGAATTCTTCGTTCACGGCTTCACCTTGGCCATGACTGCGCAAAACCGCTTCTACCGTCCTATCTCCGAGCAAGATACACAAGCGGGTTACGTCGATATTTTCCTCTGTCCCATGTTGGACATATATTCTGACATGAAACACAGCTACATCGTTGAGTTAAAATACGCCAAATATCGCGATTCTGAAAACCGTGTGGAGGAATTGCGTCAAGAAGCCATCGCCCAGGCCAATCGCTATGCCGACACAGACACGGTGAAACAAGCTATTGGCTCCACGCAACTACACAAGATTGTAGTGGTATATAAAGGTATGGAAATGCGGGTATGCAAAGAGTTATAATGAACAATCTCTTCACCCTTCACTTTTCCTTGTATTATCCTATCTATAAGCAGTTTATGGGTGAAGGGTGTTCCCTTCACCCATCCTTTCACGGTAAGCGTCTCCGCGATTCTATCTTGTCGCCCTTTTTTCATTCTTATATTTTTGCCATGTATAA
>OGEU01002868.1_pt1 | contig 11655 bp, 4 predicted proteins | sample 1570651 | NCBI WGS metagenome assembly OGEU01 (sample SAMEA2582129, study PRJEB24529) | metagenome | biome: Human gut stool | place: China | collected 2011
AAGAAATTGGTGGAAAATCAGTATCTTTAGGACCTAGAATTTTAAGAACTGAAACGGCATCACTTGTAGCTTCATCTATAGTATTATATGAATTAAGCGACTTAGGAGGCGACGAATAAATGAAAAAGGTAGCTTTTTACACATTAGGATGTAAAGTAAACCAATATGAAACTGAGGCTATGCTTGAGATGTTCAAAAAAGAAGGTTACACTCAAGTTGATAGTGAAGATTTTGCAGATGTTTATGTAATAAATACTTGTACAGTAACTCATATGAGTGATAGAAAATCACGTCAATATATAAGAAGAATGAAAAAGAAAAATCCTAATGCTATAATAGCTGTTGTAGGATGTTATTCTCAGGTTTCACCAGAGGAAATACTTGATATAGAAGAAGTAAACTTAGTTATGGGAACTAATGAGAGAAGACAAATAGTAGAAGAAATCAAAAAAATTGATGCAACTAATAAAGTAAGTACAGTTGATGACATAATGAAGGTTAGAGCTTTTGAAGAAATAGAAATAACGTCTATTGTGTCAGGTATGATACCATTAATTTCTGGTATTTTTAGATATGTAGAGTTTTCTTTTACAGGACTATAGTAATCTTCTGTATATGATGGCTTTTCTTTTAAGTTAAACTCAATTAAAGATTTTTCTTGTCCCTTTTCCTCATAATTAAATTGCTTTACTAAACTAAAATTAGTTTTTACGCTTGATACAATTTCTTTACCATCTTCATTATATAATGCTCTAGAGATAAAGATACTTGCACTTATTGCTAATATTCCTATTATTACTGGTATGATGTATTTATCTAAAAATTTAATAATTTGTTCTTTCATCGCCATTTCTCCCTTCCCTATCATTATATTTTGATATTTATTTTTTTTCAATATGGGCATTTTTGTATATTTCGAATTATTACAAAAAACTTCTTAAATCTCTTTACGGAAGCTACTTTGACCAATTTTCAACAGCTATTTTTTAAGTTTATATTACAATTTAATTACATAATAAAAAAAAACGATATTCCCTTACGGAATACCGTTTTTTTATCATTTCACATTATTTTTTTAATGCTTTTTTCTTTATAAATACAATTCCTGTTGCTAATACTATTAATCCTATAGTTCCTGCAATCCAGTAAATTGGTCTCTTATCACTACCTGTTGGTGGTGTAATTGTCAATGTTGTTTTATCTTTAGCTAGTTCCCAATTAAAGCTACTCTTTAATGATGTTAATTTGTCAAGTGAAAGTGATGTTACTCTTGCTTTGTTTGTATAAGCTGTATCATTATCTTTAGATAATAATGATGTTACTGTATAGCTCATACTTTCTGTTGCTCCACTTTCAAATTCTTTCCAACCAGTCATCTTTAAGCTGTTTGTTGTTTCTGTACTTCCATCTGGGTTATTCTTTGTAATTGAAACTTCTACACTTTCTGTATTTCCATCTGAATGTACTACACTTGCAGTTGAACTTGCTTTTGTTGAGTCATAATTGTATTTTTTATCTAATTCATCTACAATTTCATTTACTTTTACAGCTTTTAACCTAGATGTACTTGTTCTTTCACCATATAAGTAATATTTTCCGTAATCTCCTGATCCTTCATCTTCTATATATTCTTTATCAGATTGATTTTCAATTTTTATCTCATATGTTGTTTCTAATGCAGAACCATAAATTAGACTTTGATCAATTTCTAATTTAGCATATTTACTTCCGCCTGTTATTTCATCTAGTGCTGTTAAATATGTTGCTGTTCTATCTATTGGGTTAGCTGATACTAAAGTTGTTCCTGTTTGTGCTGTAAGTTTAACATTAGTTATCTTTTTATCTAATTTTATTATTGTTTCTGGTTGTTCTATTAAACCAAAGTTAAATCCTCCGAAAATTGGTTTTTGTGTATCTGTATCTTTTTGAACATCTGTAGATGTATTTACATCATTTTCAATTGAAATACCTGTCATTGGAGTATATGCATTTAAGTTTGAAGGATAGTCTGTTACAACATTTCCTGATTTATCATATACTGTTCCATCATCATTGTATTTATAGCCATCAAATTTAGCTCTTTGAGTTAAGTCATCTGCTGCTGTTGAATAGTTAGTATTATTTAAATATTTATACCATTCAACTATTTTCTTTTGAGCTTCTGTTTGTTTTGAAGCTATTACTCCTGTTATTGCATTTAAATCTTCTGCTTTAGCTTCCATAGCATTTTTAATTGTATCTCCAGCTCCATTTGATTCAGTATTTATAATTGTTGATTTATAGTCATTTGATCTTATGTCTGTAGTTGTATTATCTGCTTTTACCATTTTTTGTGTACCATCACCATAAGTAAATCTTATGTAATAATATCCTGGTACAACACCCTCAAATTCATATGTTCCACCAACTTGTGTTGTTGTTTTAGCTTCTGGTTGACTTACATTTAATTGGTTGTTATTATATTCCTCTACATATAATTTTGTTACTGTTGATTTATCTGCATTTAATAATTCAACTGTTACACTTTGAGCTCTATTTTTTTCATTATCATCCATTATACCATTTCCAAGGTTTGTTTTGTCATTTTTACTTTGTTCTGTTTTAATATCCTCATATACTGTACCAGAAATCTTTCTTCTATCTCCTAGTGATAGTTTTAAATATAATGCTGATGATTTACGAGATTTACTAATTGTTTTGTGTACATAGTATTTCTTGCTATTAGATTCACTTGTTACTGGATAAATATTAGTTCCTTTAGCTCCATCAAAGTCTCTAACATTTTCATTATTTACCCAAACATTATCTGTTCTTAAATATTCGTGATATCCTAAAGCTGTAGCTATTGTAGGTGCATTTTCAAGTTCACCTTCAGTTACTTTTCTTTCTAGTATTCTTCTTAAAGCTTCATCTTTTATTCTAAATTGGATATATGATGTTTCTGTTTCTTGTTTTCCTATACCATTTTTGTAAACACTATTTTCATTATTTACGTCATAGCTTGCTACTCCGTCTTTATCACTCCATAGTGCAAAATCAGATTTATCTGATGTATTTTCGTTAGTACATAATTCATATCTACTTGTATCATATGAATTTACTAATGAATCTAGATATAATCTTTCTTCTGTATATAGGTCATCTAAGTACATTGTTTCATTATTCTTAACATCAATACTATATACCACATATACTTTTAATTCGTCTGTATTGTTTGCAACATTATATGCTATATCTGTTGGATATATTTTTCCAGTATATGATTTTGTTGAATTTTGTTCATTTACTGTTGGTACATATTTTGATTCACTAGCAGGTGCATCACCATATTTATATGTATATGTGTAACCTTTCATATTAATTTTAATATATGCTAGGTTTTCATCTACAGTATAGTCTGCATCATATTGTTCTAGTAATCCAAGATTAATATTTGAAACTTTATATGTTGCTTCATCATAGTAATATGCAAGTGGCGCATTTTTCAATTCGTCTGCTGTTGCTTTATTATCTTTGATGTCTCCATATACTTTATTATTTTCAGCTACTAATTTGTCATTTTCTAAATTAACAACTGTTTTGCTTGTTACAGCTTTACCAGGATTTGCTCCTTCTACTCCTGTTAAGTTATTGTCATCTAATTTTGCTTTTGTCATTTCATATTCTTGAGCTTTTGAGTTAACTTTTGCATCTGTTCCTGTAAATGGATTTACTACTACATAACCACGTTCTTTTACTGTACCATCTTCATTATATGTAGTTTTGTTATTATAAATAAATTCTACATATGCTCCATTTAAGTCCCAATAATAAATGTCTTTGTCTTCATCTGATACTGCATTTTTCTCTGTAAATTTATAGTGTCCATTTGCATCTGTTACTGTTGTAGCAAGTAATTTATTATTTGCATCGTAAAGGTTAACTGTTATTCCTTCTTTTAATTTATCATTACTTTGTTGTCCATCATAAATATGATTTATTTGGTTATCTTTACGGTCTGGATTATCTACCCAAACATCTCCTTCTATTCCTCCAACAACTTTCTTGTTATCAGCTTCGAATTTGAATGTTCCATCCTCTGGGAAATTTATATCAATTACTTTGTTTCCTAAGTATACCCAATCTCCTGTTAATGAGCTAGATCCTTCTGCTGTTTGTTTGTATCCATCTTGTTTTGTTATGTCATATCCACTTGGTGTTTCTGTTTCATATAAATAATATGTTCCATATTTTAATTTTTCTATTTTTGTTGATGATGGGTATTCCGTAGCTGTATCTCCATAAGTTTTATCACCTGATGCATCTCCTGATATCCATCCTTTTGTTCCGTCATTTAAAACTGCGTATAGTTTGAATTTACCACCTGATAAAACCATTCCTGTTGTTTTATCTTTTTTGATAATTTCTGTTGTTGCAAGTGATTTGTTTGTAATTTTAACAGTAATTTTTGAGCCTGAACCTGGCTCTAATGCTTGTGAACCTACAAATACCCAATCTCCTGTTAAATCTGTTGAACCATTAGAGGCTTGTTTATATCCTGTTTGTTCACTTAATGCGCAATTATCTGGAGCTTTTGTTTCATATATATAATATGTTCCGTATTTTAGATTTTTTATTTCTGTTTTTGCAGAATATTCTGTTGCTGTTGTTCCGTATGTTTTTTTAGCCTTAGCATCTCCTGATACCCATCCTTTTGTTCCATCTTTTAATTCTGCATAAATTTTAAATCCTGCACCATCTAATTCTTTACCTGATTTTTCATCAACTTTTGATATTATTAATGTTTTTAATCCTTTTCTCTTAAGAGTCCAAGATACTTCTCCATCTACTGTATGTGGTGTGTTGTCATAAACATATAATCCTGTTTGTTGTTGTTGACTACCAACACATACTGCTATTCTTGCATTATAATATTCAAATTTTTCTTGTTTTATACTTACAGTATAATTTCCTTCATCTGGTAATTTAGCTGTTTCTACTGCTAAGAAAAATTGTTTACCATCTAGAATATATTTTCCTGATTTTGCCTCATTAAATTTATTTGACCAATCTTTTTTATCTGTTGACTCTGAAGAGCTCCAATATATTTCTTTATTTGAAGAACTAGTCCATTTTGCACTACTTACTGTAATACTATTTATGCCTTTACCTGCAAAAGATATTGTGAATGGTCCCATTATAGTATAAGACTTATTGTTTATTGTAACTTGCTTTTCTTTTTCTTCTACAGTACTTTTAGATATATCTTTTATTTTTTGATAGTTATTATATTCATCTATTTTTCCTTGAGAGGCAGGATTTTTAGTACCACTGCCTGCCCATTCCATTTCATTTATAATAGCTGATTCATTAACAACTGTTCTTTCTTTTATTGCCTCGTACAAAGCATTTTGTACATAAAATGAGTTACCATCTCTAGAGGCTTCTGCTGCTAATCTACCAACTGATGTTTTTGAACCATCTGCATAAGCTGTTTTTGATTTTTTTGGTGTTGTATTGATAATTGATTCTACCTTTATTCTTCCTTTTGCTTCATCAAAACCAACATCAAATACAGAGTGTATTGTGTTATTCATACTTGTTCCAGAATATCCTGATTCTTTATGCCAGAAACATGTTAAATTTCCTTGACTATCAAGTCCATTCCAAAAAGCTCCACCCATATCTATTTGTTTACCTAACAAATCTTTTGCTTTAGCATTCATATATTGACTTTTAGATGGATTGTAAAGCGAATAGACATTACCTATTAATACATATATAATTGTTAAAAATGCTATACTTGCTATTGCTGTTATAATTTTATTTTTATATTTTTTTATCATCTATTTCACCTCCACCTTATATTTTCTTACTTAAATATTTTTTGTTTACTAAATATGCTAATCCAGCTAATACTACTAGTGTAATTATTGTTGTTGCAACATAATTTACTAATGCTCCTGTACTTACACTTATGATTACATCTGCTGAACCTTTTTCGTTAGTTTCATCTTTAATTCCTAATTCATTTGAACTTTCTGTTATTTCAGCTTTGTTGTTTACTAAACCTGTATTTGAATCTGTCATTGTTTTTGTTAATATTAATGTTAATTCTTTAGATTCTCCTGGTTCAATTTTTGTATTTGCTAAACTTGTGTTATATAGGTTGTTTCCTGATATATACCAATCTGAATTTAAACTTGAGTTAAAGCTTAGGCTTGATGGCATATAGTCAACAATGTTTCTTGCATATCCTGCAACATCACCTGTATTTGTAACTTTTATTTTGTATTCAATTACTACAAGTGAACCACTTAGGTTTTTAGATTTTATTTCGGCTTTTGCTAATGTTGTATTTTCTTTTTGAGCATACTCTGATGTTTTTGAATCATTTTTTACTGTTATTTTTCCAACATATTTTTGTAATTTTAAATCAAATGTGCTTCTTAAAATTAAACCTAAATCTATATTTGATATATTTTTTTCTAGGTTTATTGTATCTGTAGTTCCTGCTGTTATTGTGTTTCCATCTATTGTTATTTCTCTTGAAATTGCATCTGAATTTTCAGTATCATTAGCACCTTTTACTTGATATGTTGTTGTTCCATAAATATTTGTATCATACTTAAATACTATTATGTATTTTCCTTTTACTAAGTCTAATTTGTAAGTTCCATCGTTACCTGTTTTTGTTGTGGCTTCGACTTTACCTGTTTCGGCATTTATAGCATTTACTTCGATGTCTCCTTTTAATTCTTCTGTACTATTTCTTCTTCCGTCTCTATCACTATCTAGCCATACTAATCCTGAAATAGTATATCTTACATCGTCGTCATCACTACTACTGCTGTTATTGTTATTTTGATTATTTCCTGAGTTGTTATTTTCACCACTATTATTATTGTTGTTGTCTCCTGAATTGTTGTTATTGTTATCATTATTATTATTGTTATTGTTATTGTTATTATTTTCTGGTTCAATTACAGGGTTTTCTGTTTTATTAACTAAAATTGTTAATTCATCATCTTTTCTTCTACCATTTTCTTCATCAGAAACTTTTAAAGTATTTGTTATTGATTCTGTATTTAATGCATCTACTTTTCCAACAACATTTATTTTTACTGTTTCACCTGGTTTTAGTGTTTGTTCATTTTTTCTTAAATTGTTATATGATAATTGTCCTAATATATCTTCTTCTCCTGCTTCTGTAGTAATTTTTGCACTTTCTACATCTAGCATTCTATCTATATTATATTCAAGTGAAATTTTATGTTCTTTTTGTTCATTATTTGTAATTGTTGCTGTAAAACCAATTTTATCTCCATCATTTAATTTATCTGTAGAAACATTTATTGCTTTTCCATCTTCATATTCCCCTTGTTGTTCAAGTTTTAGGTTTGTTGAATAATCAGTTACTGTTCTTGTTAATTTATTTGAAATATAGCTATTTTTGTTTGATGTTATAACTTCTGCTAACATCCATACATCCTCTGTTTTATTCTCTCCTAATGAATACTGTGTTGATGGAAACATTTCTATTTTTAATGAATCTCCTGCATTTATAGAATTTACCTTTAATGTCATTATTGATATTCCATCTTTTCCTGTTTCAACACCACTAAGTGCTACATTATCTTCGATTTCTTCAGTTATATTAGCATCTGGTGTTAAGTTACTAGAAAATGCAACTTTTACATCCATATCTTTTAAGTTTTGACTTGTTGTATTTTTAATTACTAATTCAGATTTTACTGTTCCACCACTTGTTAATTCTATCTCATTTGATGAACCATTGAATATGTTTACTTGTAATTCTGCACTTTTAATGTTATTTTTTATTGTTGAAATTGTTTCATTTAATCCTTTATCTTCTGAAACAACTGTTATAGTTCCTTGAGTTTCTGTTCCATCTATTTTTTCATTATTTAACATATATACAGAAGCTTCATATTCAAATGTTTTACTTTCACCATTTTTTAGGCTTGAAATTGTTCCTAATGTAATTTCATTTGAATTTGAAATTTCATAAAAATGTTCTTTAGTTGTTGTATTATAATATGGGTTTGTTCCTTCTTTTTCTACCAAGTTCCAAACATATCCATTTTTTTGATTTGCTTTTACTGTAACATTTGTATAATCTTTTCCAGTATTATTTGTTATTGTTACTTTATATTTTATTGTTTGTCCTTCATAGATATTATCATTATCTGATAAACTATCATTTCCAACTGTTGCACTAATTTGTGTATTTAGTCCTGTTTTTGTTTCGTTTGTTACAACTCTTTCTTCTGAACTTTCTGCCATACTTGTTTTTGTTGCTAATACTATGTTTGATGTATTTGATTCAGTATTTCCTTGATAGTCACAACTTACAACTGATGAGAAGCTTCCTTTTTTGTTGTATTTTAGATTTTCTGGTACTGTTACTGGTACATTTAATTTTATAACTTCTTCTTTTTCCATTTCATCTACTACAACTTTGTAGCTTACTGCATCTTCTCTATATTCTCCCCAACTTTGGTCATCTGCTTTAGCATCTTTTTGGTTTGAGTAATAGATTTTTAATTTTCCATTATTTGTTTGTAATTCATTTAATTTTGCTACATAACTTTCATCATCTTGATTTGCTGGTATTTGTCCTATTAATGTAACATTTGAAACTTTTTCTCCATAGTTGTTTATTAATGCTGTATTTAAAGTTACATCTTTTTGATCTGCATTTGTGCTTAATTCTCCATAAGCTGTTTCTTTATCTACTGTTACAACTGTGTCTCCATTGTTGTTATAATTTACAATTTGGTTATATATCATTATTCCATATTGTGATTCGAAGTTTATATCTGCTGATGCTGTTTTTTGTTCATTTTTATTTTCGTTTGAATATGTCATTTCTATTTGACTTGTTTTGCTTGGTGTTAATTTGCTTGTTGCAACATCTAATTTTAAGGCAATTTTTGTTCCACCTGATACATCATATTTTTCTTGTTCACCTTTAAATTTAATAGTTACTTCTGATTCACCATTTGAATTTTTGTCTGAACTTGTGCTTTCAACTTCTAGTCCATTTTTATATAATACTGCATATTGAGCTGATTTTACTGTCATTTCTTTTGGTAATTTTACAGTTACAGTTGGATTTTTATATAAGTCTTTACTTTCGTCATTTGATTCTAGTGTTGCATTTACTGTTATTGTTTGACTATCTGCTATTGTTGAAATTTTTGATATATCTAAGTTTATATTTCCTGATGTTTCTGTTTCTTTTAATGTTATTACTTTTTCTGCAACTTTTTTATTTGTTGTTGCTTTTTCTTTTATTCCTGTTAGACCTTTTATTTCATCTCTTCCATATCCTGCACTTAATATTGCTTTTGTATTTTCAATATTTAGTGTTCCTATATTTTCTGGTTTGCTGGTTTCTAATTTTACTTCTTTTTGTCCATCTGGATATGTTACAACTATTTTTCCTTCTTCATTTGCTTCTGCACTCTTGTTTATGTTTGCTATTACTGTTCCATCAACAGATTTTACTGTTATATATCCATTTTCTCCAAAGATTTTTAGGAATTCGTCTTTGCTAATTTTTGTTTCTTTATATAGAATGTTTGCTGCTTTTTCGTTTTCACCTTCTAAGTATGTAGCTTCTTTTTGTTCTATTTCTATTTTTTCTTCTGATTCTTCTATATAATCAACATTTATTTTATTTGTTTCTGTATAGTCTCTTTCTTCTCCTGTATATATCTTTCCTTTATAAATTTCATTTTCACTACTTTCTATTGTACTTGATATTACACCATCTATTTCTTCTTCAATATGAACATTTTTGTTTTCTGTTATTTCTTTGTTATCATATAATGTTATTTTATCTTGTATTTGGATTTCTTCATTTGCTATATTTTCATCTTTATTTAAAATATAAGTTACTACAAATATATCACTTGCTTCTTTTTCCCAGCTTATGTTTTCTTTATCCTCATTTGATAAATTTATTGTAAGTTTATTTTCAGCTTTATTATATTCATAGTTTGAATCTCCAAATTCAGCTTTGCTATTCGTTCCATTTGTATTTCTTGCTGTTACTTTTACAGCTTCTACTTTTTCTGGAACATTTAAAGTTAATTCAGTATTTTTTACTGGATAATTGTTGTTTGTAGCCTTGCTATTTATTAGCATTTGTACTAATCTTTTATTTTCTCCATTTACATCATATACTGAATTTGTTAATAATCTTCCATCAAGTTCTACTTTTGTTTCTTCACTTGATTTCCAATCTATTTCAACTTCATCTTTTCCGCTTATTTCTATAAACTTATTTTTTTCAACATTTTTACTGTTAATGTATTGTCCACCTAGTTCCACTGTTGTTTTTCCAGCTAATGTTGTTTCTTTTACTATATTTTCTTTTTTGGCTTCTATTGCTAATTTGATTGTTGCAGTACTTCCTGCATTTATTTGTTTTAATTTAACAACATTGTCTTTTATTTCTGTTACTTGGGGATCTAATTCATCGCTTTTTATATTAAAGTTTTCATCTGCAATCTTTATTTCTCCATTGAAATATCCTTCGTTTTTAACCGATACATCAACATATAGATATTGTTTTTTATCTATATTTTCCTCGATTTTTTGTATTTTTTCTCCGTTTTCATCTTGAAAGTACGCAGAAAATTCGACATTTACATTATTTGTTTTTACCGCATCTATGGCATAGCTTACAGCTGATTTACCAACAAATACAAAGTCTGAAACTGTTAATGCAAATATCGCTAAAATTGCACAAATTTTATTGATTAAATTTGTTCTTGTACTGTTCATATTAAATTCCTCCCTTTTTTGTACGCTTTTTACTTATGTTATTATAAAAAAAAGCTATTTTTTAGTCAATAACTTTAGCCTTCAATCTGCTCTCGCTCTAGAAAGACATTTTCTATGTATTTACGGAAGCTTTTTTTCGGTTTTGTTTGACTTTTTTATTAAATTTTTATTACAATTATGTTACATTTTTGTTTTTAAACATAATTGTGCACCATACTTACTATTATAAAGCCTTTCGGGCTTTTTTGCAATAGTTTTTTTACATTTTTTGTAACTTTTTATGTAATATAATAGAAATTTTTAACACATATTTCTATGTTTCATATAATATAATTATAAAGAGGTGAAATTTATGAATAATGTTGATATTTCTTATTTAATGAATATGTTAAACAAGATGGATAAAAATCAATTATCTAATGGACTTAATCAACTAAATCAAATTTTAAGTCCTGAGGAAAAGCAAAAAATTATTCAAGCTCTTAATTCTAAAAATAATATGAATTAAGCCTAAGGAGATGAGTTTTATGGCAGAAGATAAAAAGAAGGAAATTGATGTTACAGTAATAGAAGTAACCGAAGAATACTTAAAAGAAAAACTCTATGAAATTAGAGGTAAACGGGTATTGTTGGATGCTGATTTAGCAGAGATATATGGGTATACAAATAAAAGATTTAATGAGCAGGTGAGAAATAATATTGAGAAATTTGATTCTGATTTTATGTTTGAATTGACGGATGATGAGACAGAATATTTGCGGACGAATTTTTCGACCGCAAATATAAGCTCAAAAAGTCGATACAATCCACATGTATTTACAGAGCAAGGACTATATATGCTGATGACTGTTTTAAAAG
>OGEU01002872.1_pt1 | contig 11643 bp, 6 predicted proteins | sample 1570651 | NCBI WGS metagenome assembly OGEU01 (sample SAMEA2582129, study PRJEB24529) | metagenome | biome: Human gut stool | place: China | collected 2011
AAAATATGCTACACGGGATCCGTGAACCGGCAAAAGATGCCCGGGGGCGCCCCCGGGCCCGTAGGGGAGGCCCCTACGGGATACTCTCTGCCCGTGGAGACCCGATCCAGGCGGAGACGAAACAGAAGGAGGAAACCTATGAAGAAGCGTATCTTGAGCTGTCTCATGGCGCTGGCCCTGTGCCTGACGCTGCTTCCCTCGGCGGCGCTGGCAGAGGAGCCGGAGGGGACGGCACAGACGCCCTCGGCCGTGGAGAAAGCGGCAGACCCGGCAAACGGGGAAGCGAAGCAGGAGAATCAGTCTGCGGCCCCTGAGCGGGAGGGCCAGTCTGCGGAACAGGAAGAACAGCAGGAGGACTCTGCCTCGAAGCAGGCCGTGGCCGCCGTGCAGGCGATGATCGACGCTCTGCCTGACGCGGCGGAACTGGACGGCATGGACGATGCGGCGCGGGAGAGCGCCTGCTTTGCCGCGTCCGAGGCCTATGAGGCCTACGACGCCCTGACGGAGGAACAGCAGTCCGCCCTCACCGGTGCGGAGAAGATGATCGCCATTCTGAAGTGGTCGAACGAACAAGTCGCGCTGGCGGCGAATGAGGACTTGTCCAGTCATACGAACCATGACGACTGGACGGCAATCAGCACGGAGGCTGACCTGACCGGCATCACCGCGGCGGGCTACTACTATCTGACCAAAGATGTGACGATCGGCAACACTTGGATACCCGTCGATGGCGTGACCCTCTGCCTCAACGGCAACAGCATCACGGCCACCGGCAAGTTTAACGCGATCACCATCCAAGATGGCCGTACCTTCACCCTCTGCGACTGTAAAGTGGGCCAGACAGGTAAGGTCACACATGGCAAAGATGCAAATAACGCTACTTTCACTGGCTGCGGCGTGTATGTGAACGGCACATTTAATATGTACGGCGGCAGCATTGCCGGCAACACGGTCGCCACCAAAGGCGGCGGTGTGACTGTCGAGGGCGGCACTTTCAATATGTACGGCGGCACGATCTCCGGCAACAACAGCGTCGATGGCGGCGGCGTGTATCTCAACACCGCAATGGACGCCGGCATGAAATACAAAGCCACGTTCAACATGTACGGCGGCACGATCTCCGACAACACGGCGAAATACGGCGGCGGCGTGTATGTGAACAGCAGCACGTTCACCATGACCGGCAGCGCGTGCATCGCCCATAACAAGGCGATGATCGGGAATAGCGGCAATGGCGGCGGCGTGTATGTGTGGACCGACGCAAACTTCGATATGAACGGCGGCACGATCTCCGACAACAGCGGAGAATATGGCGGCGGCGTGTATGTGGGGAGAAGCGCAACAAAGTTCACCATGACCAACGGCAGCATCACCCGAAACACAGCCAAGTATGGCGGTGGCGTATGGACCGGCTCCGACTTCACCGTTTCCGGCGATGTGAATATCACCGACAACACCCCCGATAATGTCTATCTGTCTGGCACCAAGATCATCATCGGCGAGAAGGGCCTGAATCCGGAAGCCAAGATCGGCGTGACTAAGAGTGTGGTGAACGAGGGGGACAAGTTTGTCACCGTTGCCACCCTCGACGCGGGCGTGACGTACACCCCCGGCAACATCTTCAGCGACCGGGGCGACCCCTCCGGCGTCCTGCTGGAGGACGGCAAGGTGAACCTTTACAGCGCCATGCCCCATAAGCATCCCATCTGCGGCGCGGTGCATAAGGACATCAACGGCCATACGGGCGCGTGCGCCGCTGTGAACTGGACGCCATGGGACGGGACGAGCCCCATCACCTATAATTCCGAAAAAACCGCCTATGTCTATCTGACGGCCAACGCGGAGCGGGATTCTGCCTTGACTGTGGCAGACGGTCACAAGCTCTATCTCTGCCTGAACGGCAATGAGATCGAGATGACGAGCGCGGGTGACGTCATCTCCGTGAATGACGGCGGCACGCTTACTCTAACTGACTGCCAGAGTACAGGCGCGGTCAGGCACGATTTCTCAAGCCACCCTGGTCACGGCGTGGTTATCCGGGCGGGCGGTACATTCTCTTTGTACAACGCTAAGATTCAGTACAACCAGGGCAGCATGGAAGGTCGTAACGACAGCGCTGGCGCCGGCGTGTATATGGGCGGCGGTAAGTTCCATATGTACAGCGGCAGCATTCGCGAAAATGAAGCCTTGCGCAACGGCGGCGGCGTGTATATGGACGGCGGTGAATTTACCATGTACGGCGGCACGATCGAGGAAAACACCGCTACTGATTCCAACAGCGGGGTCTACGGCGATGGCGGCGGTGTCTACATAAATGGCGGCAAATTCACCATGACCGGCGGCAGCATCACAAAGAATACCGCCCTCAATTTTGCCGGCGTGTGTGTGGCTAACGGCAACGGCACGTTTACCGTGTCCGGAAAGGTGACCGTTACCGGCAACTGGGTGGGCCAGACAGAGAACAACGTGTATCTGTACAAAGACAAGCTCATCACCATCGGTGAGGGCGGTCTGGACGTAAGCGCCAAGATCGGCGTGACCTGCAGGTCGCTCAACTCTGGCGAGTCTGTCACCATCGCAACCGGCGGGGCGTACAGCTGCACGGAAAGCAATTTCATCGCCAACGCAGGCGGGGCTCACTTCATCAAGGTGGAGCAGGACGCTGACACCAGCAACGTCAACGTGAAACTCTACAACGGCCAGCCGCCGGTAGAGACGCATAAGCACTACCTCTGCGGCGGCAGCGATGGGTGTACCTGCACCAGCGGCTCCAACTGCGAGTCGGTCAACTTTACCGCGTGGGACAGCGCGAACGCTCTGCCCGACACCGCGGGCAATTACTACCTGACCAAAGATGTGGAGCTGGATGGTAGTAGTAATATTCCATGGATGCCTAAAGCCGACACGGTGCTCTGCCTGAACGGCCACAAAATCACGAAGAATGGCGGCGGTGATGTCATCTACGTGCTCCAGAACGTGACCTTCACCCTCTGCGACTGCAAGGGCGGCAAGCCTGCATACGGCCAGATCACCCACGCTGAGGGCCAGACCGGCGGCGGCGTGATGGTGAAGGGCGGCACATTTTATATGTACGGCGGCAGCATCACCCAAAACAAGACGAGCAACGGCAAAAGCGGCGGCGGCGTGTACATGGAAGGCGGCAAGTTCTACCTGTACGGCGGCGAGATCACCGGCAACGAGGCGGCGATGGGCGGCGGCGTGTATATGGGTAATTCCAGCACCTTCGAAATGACTGGCGGCAGCATCACCAAAAACAAGATAAGCAACGGCGGCGGCGGCGTGTTTGCGTTAGGCGCGTTCACGATGAACGGCGGCGAGATCAGCGGCAACACGGTGAAAGCCACCAGCGGCGGCGCGAGTGCCGATGGCGGCGGCGTGTATGTGGGTACTTCCGGCACGTTCACCATGAACGGCGGCGCAAAGATCGCCAACAACACGGTGGACCACAACGGCGGCGGCGTGTATGTGTTCGGCCAAGGCAGATTCAATATGACTGGCGGCACCATCGGCGGCACGAAATCCGGCGAGGCCAACACGGCGAACTACGGCGGCGGCGTGGAGGTGCGCGGCAGCACAGCGGCGTTCAACATGAGCGGCGGCAGCATCACCAACAACACGGCGAGTTGCAACGGGGCGTCCGAGGGCGGCGGCGTGCTTGTGTACGGCGGCACGTTCACCGTGTCCGGCTCTGCCAACATCACCGGCAACACGGCGAACAACGTGTATCTGTACGATGGCAAGACCATCGCCATCGGCGAGGGCGGTCTGAGCGGCACCATCGGTGTGACCACGAAGACGAAACCGGCTGAGAACAAGCCTGTGACGGTCATCGCGGATACCAAGGGCATCGCCGGACTTACCAACCACGTTGTCTCCGACGATAACGCATACAAAACCGCTGCTGTTGATGGCAGCGCCATCGTGCTGAGGGTCAAGGGCGACGGCGGCGAGACACCCGCTGAGCACACCCACAAATGGATATACACGGCCACCGGCGCGACCATCACCGCCACCTGTGAGGGCGATGGCCTCTGCAATTTCAACAACGACGGCGGCAGCGTGACCATCAAGGCGCCCACCAACTTGACCTATGACGGCAAAGTAAAGCATGTAACGGTTGAGAGATCGGGAAATTGGAGGTCTGCGTTTCCGGAGGACATCGCCATCTCCTATCATAAATTCACCGGCGGCAGTTATGCAGAAATGGGTGAAGGTCCCACCGTTGTCGGCAAGTACAAGGCGATCACCACCGTGAACGGCGCGACCGCTTTTGTGGAGTATGAGATCACCGGCGGCACCACGCCCTCTCAGCCCTCTAACCCCGGCGGCTCCACGGGCAGTGGCGGCTCTTCCTCCGACCGGGACAGTTCCGACAGCAATCCGATCATCAAGACGGAGACGAAGAACAATGCCGACGGCTCCACCACCAAGACCGAGACCCGGAGAGACGGCTCCGTGACCCAGACCACCACCGGCAAGGACGGCGGCGTTTCCAAGACCGAGACGAAGAAGGACGGCAGTTCCGTCACCGAGAACAAGGCCGCTGACGGCTCCACCGGCACGGTGAAGACCGACAAAAACGGCCAGACTGAGGCGAAAACCGTCCTGAGCGATAAGGCCATCGAGGACGCGAAGAAGAACGGCGAGGCGGTGAAGGCTCCTGTGGAGGTGGAGGCTTCCCGCAATTCCAGCACCGCGCCCACCGTCAAAGTGGAGCTGCCCAAGGGCGCAGGCGAGACCAAGGTGGAAATTCCCGTTTCCAACGTGAAACCCGGCACTGTGGCGGTCATCGTCCATCCTGACGGCACGGAGGAGATTTTGAAAAACTCCATTCCCACCGAGGACGGTATCCAGTTGACCGTGGACGGCAGCGCGACGGTGAAGATCGTTGACAACTCCAAGGGCTTCATCGATACGCAAGACCACTGGGCCAAGGACGAGATCAACTTTGTGGCCTCCCGCGAGCTGTTCAAGGGCGTCACGGAGGAGCACTTCGGCGTTGAGCGGACGATGACCCGGGCCATGGTGAATACCGTACTGGCACGGCTTGCCGGTGTGGACACCACCCCCGCTGCCGGGCAGAACTGGTATGATAAGGGCATCGCGTGGGCACGGGAAAACGGCGTGTCCGATGGAACGAACCCCAACGGCAATGTCACCCGTGAGCAGCTCGCCGCCATGCTCTATCGCTATGCCGGGTCTCCCGCTGTGAGCGGCTCCCTGCCGTTCTCCGATGCGGGCAGCGTGAGCGATTACGCACAGAACGCCCTCATTTGGGCGACGCAAAACGGCATCCTCAACGGCTATGCGGATGGGCGCGTTGTGCCTGCGGCAAACTCCCAGCGCTCGCAGGTCGCCGCCATGATAGCGCGGTTTATCCAGAACGCACAGTAAACAACCCCTCTTCCCATCAAAGCGGCTTTCACAAGGACGAATCGGAGGGCACTTATGATTGGATATTGGATGAATTCGCTTGTCCCCCTCTCCGCCTCTGCGCGCGGTCAAATGGGCCGTAAGGACCGCCCGACGAGATAAATCCCGGTCAGGCAAAGCTGTAAAGTGAGGGCATCTGCGTTGCCCGCAAGGGCAGCCGACTTCTTCTAAACCATGGCAGGATAGCGGTGCGCGTTGTCCTGTGGCCGCCCCGCCGCCTTGCCATGTGCAAGTACAATCGCATAGGAGATGAGAGCATCGCTGTTGGTATGTCATACCGCGGCGATGCTCTTTTTTATAGCCATGTCATTCCCCGCTGCCGCGGCCCGCCTCCGGCTGAATACGCCGCCCTCCGACGGACACTTTGACCGCACAGGTCAGACAGCTTGACCGCTGAAATCATACACTCTCGCCGCCGGTCAGACACCCCCTGTATAATGGAATTGCATCGAAAGATGTAATCTAACAACAGGAGGAAAACACGATGACCAACTACAAAGAGATCATCAGACTTCATAGTCTGGGTCTCAACAAAACGCGCATCGCCGAGAGCTGTGGCTGCGCCCGGAGCACCGTCATCACGGCATTGCACAAGGCTGAAGAAAACGGCCTCTCGTGGAATGCAGTGAAGAATCTTAGCTCTGAGGAAGTGGTCCGTAAGCTGTACCCTGCCACATCTATGGGGCAGCAGTACAGTATGCCGGACTACGAGTGGGTCCACAAGGAAATGCAGAAGAGCGGCGTCACGCTCAGCCTGCTGTGGGTGGAGTATTGCGAACGGTGCCGCCAAAACGGTGAGCTCCCCTACGGCAGACGGTTTACCAGCAAGCGGGAGTTTGTGCAGATGATTGAGACCTATATCCATTATTACAACACCAGACGGGTGCAGCGTAATCTGGGCGTGTTGACCCCGATGGAAAAGCACGAGCTCGCCCTCGCCGCATAAAAAGCGGTCAGCAGCACATGGCTGTCGGCCGCAAAAACTTTATATTTTTTCACTGTCCTCTTGACGGGGTGCGGTTCACACCCTCTCTCCAAAAAAATTTTTAATTTTTGATTTGAAACTATGCGTCAAAAGACTGCAAAGTTTTGCAACACAAGGGATTGAGCTGTTGAAGGGAAATGAAAAGAACTTAAAAAAAGAGAGGACCCCCAGATACTGTTTTTGGTATCAGGGGATCCTCATTTCAATTGTTTCGTTGAGCGCCGGACGTTTTGCGCCAGTGGTCTTTTAGGTGGGGGGCTCATATCAGGTATGTTTTTTATTATTGCTGACGGCCTTTGCCGGACAAAGGGATGCGAAGAAATCTAGGACTAAATGGGGGAACTCCCGACGCTAACACAGTACAGTGTTAGCGTTCGTCAGCCCCCCTTTTTCTCATAGAAGCGGCATTTAAAAGCGGCCGGGGATGCTTTTTGCCCGCGCCGGAACCCTTCCGGCGCGGGCAGGCAGAAGTTTTATTTCACGGTTGCGCTGTACACGGTATGAGCTTCCACCGTTTTCATATTGGGTTCCAGACCAAAGCCGGGTTTGTCTGGAATGGTGTAGCTGCCATCCTTGAAGGGATAGGGCTCTACTACCAGATCCTCCCGGAAAGCACTGGGGTTGATGTCATATTCCAGCATGTAATGACGGCGAGTGGTGGCCATCAGGTGCATATTGGCTGTCATGCAAATGATGGACGACCAGGAGTGCGGCGCAAACATACGCTCGTTGAGGTCAATCAGCGTCATAATGCGGCGCATATTGGTGGGCCCGCCCACACGGCAGACATTGGGCTGTACAAAGTACACACCGGCATCCATCAGCTCTTGGAAGCCGTAAATGGAGGACTCATTTTCAGAACCCGCCAAAGGAATCCGGGTCTGAGAAGCCAGTTTGCGGTAGGACTGGGGGCTGTTGAGTTGGAAGGGCTCTTCCAAGAACTTGACATTCAGCTCTTCCAGATGCGGCAGGTAGTCATAGGCCCGAAGGATATCCCAGGTGCAGTTGGCGTCTACCATGATGTCCACATCATTCCCCAGGCTTTCCCGGGCGTAGCGTACCCGGGCAATATCCTGCTGCAGGGTCAGCGTAGGCTTGCCGACTTTCATTTTATAGCCCTTGAAGCCCATGCGCTGGGTCAGCGCCATTTCATCCTCCATGCCCATCATGCCGTCCGGATTCTCACCGGGCAGACCGTAGTACATGCCACCGCTGCTGTACGCGGGAATCACATTGTGGTGCCCGCCCCAAAGCTTGTAGCAGGGCAGACCCGCAGCCTTGCCCACAATATCCCACAAGGCGATGTCGATGCCGCTGATGGCGTGCATATGAATGCCCACGCGGCTGTGCTGGATATGCATATAGTACATGTCATCCCAGATGGCCTGCACGTTCAGGGGATCCTTGCCGATAAGTGCGGGACCCAGTTCCTTTTCCAGTACGGACACCACACTGGAAGGCGGGCCGCCGGGATAATCCGCCTCACCGACGCCCACGATGCCAGCATCCGTCATGATCCGTACCAGAATGCAGAAACGGTTGTTGTAAACCTGATTCGCACTGGCTGAAGACATCCAGAACGCCTGTTTATACTCCATACAGTTGATTGTCAAACCTGTGATTTTCATAAACAAGCTCCTATCACATAATCAGTTCCAAAGGAACGGTGATGATCTGAGGGAATAGCGCCAGAGCCACGATTACCAGCACCTCTACCATCATAAATGGGAATGCGCCCTTTACCGCGTCGGCAATGCTTATTTTCGAAATGCCACTGCCCACATAGAGCACGGTGCCTACCGGCGGGGTGATCAGGCCAAAGGTCATGGTGATGATGGAGAGGATGCCGAAGTACTCCAGACTGACGCCGGCCGCTTTCACAATGGGCAGCATCACCGGTACCAAAATCATGATGATGGGCACGATGTCCAGCACCATGCCAAAGAGGATGAAAAGCAGCTGGCAGCAGAGCACCAGAATGATGGGATGCTCCACAAACGCATGGAAATAACTCACCAGATCCTTGGAGAGATTGCTGGCGGTGATGATCCAGGAAACCGTCAGGGAGCCGCCCACAATAAAGAGCACCCTACCGGTAGAGCGCACCGTGTCCAACAGGATGCCGGGCAGGTCGCCGACCTTGAGTCCTTTATAGATGAACATGCCGATGATAAGCGCATATGCGCAGGCAATCGCACCGGCCTCTGTGGGGGTAAACACGCCGCCGCGCAGACCGACGATGATGAACACCGGCAGGATCAATGCGGGAATGGCTTCCAAGAAGATTTTCCGCTTTTCCGCAGCGGGCATTGTGTTGGGCACGGCCTGAAGCCCGTCCTTCCGGGCTGTGAAGAACCAGGTGATCATCAGTGAGCAGCCCAACAGAATGCCGGGGATAATACCGCCCATGAACATACGGCTGATGGACGCGCCGCTGACTACACCGAAGAGAATAAATCCAATGCTGGGAGGGATAATGTTTGCAATGATAGCGGACGAGATAACAATGCCCGTAGAACGCGCCTTACCATAGCCGCGTTCACTCATCATGGGAATTAGCACGCCGCCCAGTGCCGCGGTATCCGCTAAAGCGCTGCCGCTGAGCCCTGCGAAGATCATGCTGGCCAGGATGGATACATATCCCAGACCGCCCCGGAACCGACCAACCCAGATGTAAACCACGTCCACAATCCGCTTGGTAATGCCGCCCTTGTTCATCAGCTCACCGGCCAGCATGAAAAAGGGAACCGCCAGCAGGGAGAAGCTATTGATGCCGCCGATGAACTGCTGCACCACCAACTGGGCGGTGAAGAGATTCTTGGTGCTCATTAGTACGATCGCACTGATGATCAGGGAGAAGGCCACTGGCACACCCAATATCAGAGGGATTGCCAGAGACAGCAGGAACAAAATCAGCATCAGTCTTCTCCTCCTTCCTCAGAATCCGTATCTCGCAGATGCACCCCGCAGTCCTCCAGAAGATGTCCCGCCAGATAGATGAGGCTCACCACACTGGTGGCAAACATCAGACCATAGGGGATCCATGAAGGCATACCCATGGCGGGAGTTTTATTTTCCCAGTTCAGCACCGTCATTTCAAGGCTGCCTTTGGTCAGAACACCCATCACGCCAATCATCAACGCATCCTGCAACAGATTCAGTACCCGCAGCAGCGGCTTGGGAGCGGCGTTGGTGAGCAGATCTACATAGAAGTGCCCTCTCTCGTGAGTTACCTCCAGCGCACCCATGATGATCACCGCCATCAGTGCATAGCGAGCCCCCTCTTCGGACCAGGCAAAGCCTGATCCGAAGACGTAGCGCATGATTACATTGAGGAAAACCAGGGCGAAAGTGACCACAAGCGCCAGCACAGCCAGCCATGCGGAGACCTTATCCACCCACTTAAAAATTGCTCGAATTGCTTTCATTTTTCCCTCCAGACAGTTTGCGGGAACTTACTGAATCTCGCGGATGGCAGCCACGATATCCTTCACCTCGGGGCACTTGGCATACATATCGTCGTACATGGAAGCGGTAGCGTCGATCATCTCCTGCTTGAAAGCGTCAGAGGGATAGTATACCTCGATGCCGCCTTCGGTTGCCATGTAGTCCAGATCCTCTTGGGCCTTCTCCTTGGCGCTGTCCCAAATCTTGGCAGAGGTCTCGGAAATCACCTCATCCAGGATGCCCTGAAGCTCGCTGTCCAGAGAATTGTAGAAGTTGCTGTTGGCGCACAGGAATAGAGAAGTAAAGACGTGGTTGGAGACCAGCAGGTAGTCCTGAATCTCATACCAGCCCTGCGTACGGATGGTGGAGGGGGGATTCTCCTGACCGTCAATAACCTTTTGCTCCAGCGCGGAGAAGACCTCGGTCATAGCCATGGGCGTGACAGCGCAGCCCAGGCAATTGCCGATGTTGACCATTACCTCCAGATTGGGCATCCGAAGTTTGAGACCCTTCAAATCAGCCAGGGACTCGACCTTTTTGTTCAGGGTCATCACGCGGAAGCCGTCAGGCACGATGCCGTTGACTGTAAAGCCCAGAGAGGCAACATCGCCAATGAGCTGATGGCCGTAGTCCTCTTCATACAGGGCCTTCTTGGCCTGGTCGAAATCGTTGAACAGGAACGGAAGCTGGAAGGTTGCAACAGAGGGGATGCGGTCCTGGAAGATCGTACCCACAACGCCCATCTCATACGTATTGTTCCGCAGACCCTCGTAAATCTGCTCCTCGGTGGCCAGAGTAGAGTTGGGATAGAGATCTACGACCAGACGGCCTCCGGAACGGCTCTCCAACTCCGGTTTGAAATAGTTCTCCAGGGTATCCGTCAGAGGGTGACCCTCGGAATAGCAATGGGGAAGTTTAATGGTAATGGGCTTAACATCCGCAGAGTCGTTGTCGGATGTGCCGCCGCTGCTCGCCTTGTTGCCGCAGGCCGCAAGAGAAAGGGCCATGGACATAGCCAAAAGCAATGCAAAAAACTTTTTCATTTTCTTTCCTCCATCATAATTGTTGTTACAATCACAAATTTTTTCGATCATTTCGAAAAAAATTGGATGATTGTTATAATCAAATAATACTTGTACGCGTCCGATAAGTCAATCTCAAACGCGGTCATAAAACCAACAATTTCGGACATTTTCGACTTGCGATTTTCCGGGAAAACGGGTATGATAGAACTGTAAAATTGAGAAAAACCGCTGAAAAGCGTTGGATTTTCTCTGCTATGCCCTTTGTTCGCATATTTTGACAAATGGCTAAAAATTGACATCTTCCCCTGTTTTCTTCGGTCGGAGGGAGAAGCGTAAATTCCGGGAGGCACCCTATGAAACAAAAAATCAGCGAGGCGATCCTGCACAGCAATCAGCCCCTCAACCGGCAGATCATTCAGATTGATGACCCGTATATGCGATTGAACGTCTACTGGATTTTTCTCCGAACCGGACAAAGCGACATTCTCCTCTCCGAGCAAAACTACCACTCCTTCTATGAGCTGCAGCTCATGCTGGACGGTTTTAGCGGCAAGCACGTCAAGGTGTTTATTGACGGTGTACCACAGGAAGGTGTAGGAAGCTCTTTCGGCTTGAACAACATCCCTGTAAACTTTGCCGACCGCATCGAAGTATACAAAGGGGTGGTACCGGTAGGTTTCGGTACGGATGCCATTGGCGGTGTCATCAATATTGTTACCAACAAGAAACGCC
>OGEU01002875.1_pt1 | contig 11634 bp, 5 predicted proteins | sample 1570651 | NCBI WGS metagenome assembly OGEU01 (sample SAMEA2582129, study PRJEB24529) | metagenome | biome: Human gut stool | place: China | collected 2011
CAACGACAATCCGGCGATGAACCAGTTGGCTAGTGTGATGAAGAACGACGAACTTAGCCGGTTGAGTATCAGTAAGCTGAAAATCGATTTCAAACTCGAAAACGGGAATATTATCGTCGAACCGTTTAAGACCAGTTTTGCAGGTAATCCGGTGACCATTTATGGAAATCAAACCGTCGACGGGCAGCTCGATTATACCTTATCGATGAACATCGACCGTAAATTTTTCGGCAAGGACATCGACAACCTCCTGAAATCTATTCCGGGTTCAAACAATATTAAAAATCTGGATATCGATGCAAAGGTCGAGGGAACGCTGTCGAAGCCGGTTATCAAACCCGACCTTTCCAAAGCGATCAAAGCGGTCACCAAAGCAGCAGAAAAAGAATTGAAAGGTAATCTGTTACAGGGAATACAGAATCTCTTTAAAAAGAAATAAATTTCTTCTAAACGGGAACAACAGAGTAAAACAGCATATTTCCCGTTTGCTCCGTTGTTCCCGTTTTATCTTAATAACTAACCGTCTCTTCAGGTATTATTATCTAATAGGGAGGAGTAAATTTTCCTTCTGCCGGAAAATCCGGTGAATTTTCCGTTGTCCCATAAGGTTTCGGATGATCGCCTAAAGTCTCCGATTCTTCCTTCAGCTCATCCATATAATCGGAGAGGTTGTCTTTGGCGTTCTGATCGTCATTCTCGATAAGCTCATCCATAGTTTTATTATAAGCCTTTGTCTGTTGGGCAAAAATCCCTTTCGATTGGTCACTTTCTGCCCGTTCGTAATTTGAAGCTCCCTGAATATCGTCCTCGGTAGTCTCATCATTAGCCATCTTTTGGCTTTTTCCTGGTTTTTCGGTATTACCACAACCACAGCCTTTAATTGTAGTTGGCTTGGATTGTTTATCGGATTCTTTTTTCACGTCCTTCATAGTTTTGTCGTTTTTAGTTATATATGATTCAACCGGGTAAACCTCTGCAAGATAGCCCGCTTCAGCAAGTATCCGTTCTACCGATGCAACAGCTTTCTCATCTTTGGCCTTTATTGTCAAAATCCGGTCAGGGCTTTTCAGATCGATCGACCAACTTTGGATTTCATCTGTTATATCCAATTGTGATTTAACCTTGGCAACACAATTATTGCATTTCAAATTCGTTTTAAACTTAAATGTTTTCATGTCCTATTCTTAAAAAACTTTATAAACTTAAATTTATCGGGACGATAAATTTAACTACACTCATACGAACGCTTAAACTTCAGAATGGTTACCCAATAATTGGAAATTGAGATTTAAAAATTGAAATCAGATTTTTTTTGCTTTGATGCGTAAGCTGTTCGTAACGACGGAAACCGAACTGAAAGCCATCGCAGCGGCAGCTATCATCGGATTGAGTAAAAAACCGCAACAGGGATAGAGAATGCCTGCTGCCAGGGGAATACCGATCAGGTTATAAATAAATGCCCAAAACAGATTTTGCCGGATAGCGGCGACCGTTTGCTTCGAGAGGGCCCAGGCTTTCGGGATAGCATTCAGATCAGAGGTAATCAAAGTGATCTTCGCCACATCGATTGCAATATCCGAACCTTTTCCCATTGCGATGCTGACATCGGCTTGGGCCAAAGCCTGCGAATCGTTGATACCGTCACCTGCCATCGCTACAATCTTGCCCTGTTGTTGTAGTTCCTTCACGAAATCGGCTTTATCCGATGGCATGACTTCTGCCTTGAAATGTTTCAGGCCGATACTATCGGCTACGGCCCGGGCTGTGATCCGATTATCTCCGGTGAGCATATATACTTCGATACCTTCTGCCTGCAAACGTTCGATAGCTTTTACAGACCCAGGCTTCATCCGGTCGGCGATGACAATTAAAGCCAACACTTGTTTGCTATCGGCAAAATAAACGACGGTTTTCCCTTCCAGACTACAAGCATCGGCTTGTTCTGCCTGTTCACTTTCCCGGGAGATTCCGTTCATTTCCAGCAAACGGCGATTCCCTACAAAATAGGATTCCCCATTGATCACACCTTGTATGCCCTGTCCCGTCAGACTATTGAATTCTCCCTTCAGATTCGTCTTTATCCCTTCTTCCGTCAGATGGAGTACCACAGCATCGGCCAGAGGATGTTCGGAACGGCTTTCCATAAACAATAAAACTTCCATACTGTGCCGTAAATCTATCCCCGGATTCCAGAAAATATCGGTAACCACAGGTTTCCCTTCGGTAATCGTTCCGGTTTTATCTAAAACTACGGCTTGTACTTTACACAATTGTTCCAGGCTCTGTGCATCCCGGATCAGAATATTGTTCTCAGCCCCTTTGCCGATACCTACCATAATTGCCGTCGGGGTCGCCAATCCCAATGCACAGGGACAGGCGATAACCAATACAGTTACCGAGGTCAGCAAGGCATGTGTAAAAGCGAGTTCTCCACCGGCAATCATCCAGCCGATAAAAGTAAGCGCTGCGATACCGATTACGGCAGGTACAAAAATAGCAGCAATTCTGTCGACCAACTGTTGTACCGGAGCTTTACTACCCTGGGCCTCCTGTACCATCTTGATAATCTGGGCTAAAATAGTCTCGCTCCCGACTTTTTCGGCCATGAATTTAAAACTCCCTTTCTGATTGATCGTACCTGTATAGACATGTGTACCGGTCACTTTCTCGACAGGTACCGGTTCGCCGGTAATCATGCTCTCGTCGACAAAAGAAACTCCTTCTGTGACACTGCCGTCGACCGGAATTTTATCTCCGGGTTTCACCAATAGTATGTCTCCGGGTTGTACTGCTTTGATCGGGATCACCTGTTCCGTACCGTCTTCGAGAATCCGGATCACCTCTTTGGGCTGTAATCCGATCAGTTTACGGATAGCTGTCGAAGTATTCGATTTTGCACGGCTTTCCAATAAACGGCCTAATAAAATTAAAGCGATGATCACTGCTGCCGCTTCATAATAAATATGAGCTTCCAGTCCCCGGTCCGTCCAATAGGTGGGCCATAGGGTATTGAACAGACTGAACAGAAAGGCGACTCCTGTACTGACCGCCACCAAAGTATCCATATTGGCATGTCCATGTTTCAATTGTCGCCAGGCATTAATGAAAAAATCCCTTCCGAATACCAGTAGGACCGGTAAGGTAAATCCCAGCATGATCCAGTTGCCATAGGGCATATGCATAAAAAACATCCCGATCACAAAAACAGGGAGGGATAGCAATAACGCTCCTATCGTTTTCCGGTGTAGTTTATCATAGGCTTCTCGTTGTAAAATTTCGGCCTGTTCAGGCTCTGTCTCATTTTCCAACAACAGATCGTAGCCTGCTTCCTGTACCGTTTTTTGCAAATCTTTATCGGAAACAAGCGTAGGGTTATATTCCACTATGACGTCTGAAGCGGCGAAATTTACTCTGGCTTCTATGACACCCTTACGTTCGGATAATGCCTGTTGAATATTGGCAGCACAACCGGCACAACTCATACCGATCACATAAAATGACTTTTTTTCATTCATAACCTATCCGTTTTATCCCTTTACGTGAACTCAGGGGCTTAGTTTCAAATCAGTTATAAAATCCTATTTCTCCTGTTTCCGAAAGGCATCATGGATGGTAATCCCGGTAGAGATCCTCCGGTATTTGTCTCCTCTTTCCTCTGCAATAAACACATGATACTCGAAATTATTAATCGTTTGACGTAAAGCAGGGAACTTCTGGCCGATGAAATGCCAGACTCTGTAAGTATACCGGAAAGCCAACTGGTTATTGGTACTTACTCCGATTTTATACGAAATGGAAATATTCTTTATATTGCCCTTCAAATAGTAAAGGACACCATTGAAATCACCGTATATGCCTGAATATTTTATCGGTACAAATGGTCGGCACTTTGTAAAATCTTATTTTTCAGCAGAACGGGATAATCAGGATGTTGTTCCAGAAATTGCCGGACTACTTGTGCCGCTTCCGGGGAATTATGTCCGCGCAATGTAGCTGAAATCCAGTTCTTGGGGAAAAAGATATCTCCGGTACGCTGCACTTCCTGTAATTCCTGTAAAGCCGGCCTGATGTACTTCACGGCTTGCTGTTGCCGGAGAGGGTGGTTGAGATATCCGACGATCTGGGTAACCCAAGGTTCTATCCGACGGTTCCCGGCGATCAATAAAGACCGAAATAGGGAATCCCGCGTTTCTGTTTCAGGAGCTACGGCCCGGACAATAAAGTTAAATTCTCTTTTCCGGGCGGGGTCCTGAATACGGGTCGCCTGTGTCGCCCTGATTTCCTCATATTTTTCAGGCATACGTACAGCCAATTCATAAGCCATTTTAGTATAATCGCTCTCTCCTAAAGCCAAGCCGGTAAAAGATTTCTGTTCTTTCCACATCCGGTAAATTTCCTGTGTCGTCGCCGGTTGCCGGAAGGTTCCGAGCAAAGCCCTGAAAGCAGCCTGTTGACAACCTTTTCCTCCCGGTTTGCGTGCTAATCCGAGCAGGCTTTCTTCAAGCTCTTCACTTCCTGCAATCTGTCCGTGCAGGGCCATCTCATTCAAATAGGCGATCGAAGTAGAAATAATCAAAGGTTCGGTTTCGGTTTTCAAATTACTGATCAACATCCGGGCAAAAGCCAAACCATCTACACGGCCGTGCAGACGGTTTTCATTCAAATTGATCAATAAAGCCAAACGGGTTTCAGGTGCTTTCGCGAAAGTATTCAAATGCGCTAAAGCATAGGTAATCGTCCGCTGATCCAGTACGAAATAGCCATAGGCTTCACCATTTTGATTCAGAAAAATGCAGGACTCATCCGCAGACCGGTTCTGAAAAACGGTCACCGCAGAATCGGATACCAAAGTCACTTCATGCACAGAGGACTGGAGTGTATCTGCATTTTTTCCCTCATAGAGGGCTACACTTATATTTTGTGGCCAACTCAATCCTCTATGCCAGGGATCTTTTTGCCGCACGACCAAGGTCCGGTCGTGCCACGAAGCGGAAATTTCCGGCATCCCTTTTTCATTTACCCAACTATTACTCCAGGCTACCAGATCCTTATCGGTATACTTATTGAGAATAGTAATCAGATTATCCCATGTGGCATTCCCATATAAATAAGTCTGCAAATATTCCCGGATACCTTTTTGGAAAGCTTCTTCTCCCAATAGTTTCAGTAACATATTCATAACGATGGGCGCTTTGTCATAGACAATCTGTCCGTAAATCAAACCGGCATCCTTTAAGTTTTCCAAAGGTTGTTTTATCGAGGTTGAGCCGGCTGTACGGTCTTCCGCATAAGCCGGAATATAAAAATTACGCAAATCGTTCAGAAGGTGATTGACTCCCGGAAACTCCGGCCGGGTCATCTGGGAGGCAAAATAATTGGCGAATACTTCTTTGGTCCACACATCGTCGAACCAGGCCATCGTCACGGCATCTCCAAACCACATATGTGTCGTTTCGTGAGCGATCAGTTCCATCCGTCCCAGTTCTTCTTCTATGGTCGGATGCGGCCCTAAGAACATGCGTTTATCATTGTATAACACCGCACCCGGATGTTCCATACCACCGAACTGAAATCCCGGTACAATCACCAGATCGTATTTATCGAACGGATAGGGGATTCCGGTATAGTCCTCGAGCCATTTCAGAGAAGCGAAAACCTGATCGAAAATGATCGTATGCTGGGCCACTTTCTGAGGATCGGTTTCCCGGTAATACATGACTATCGTTTTACCGTCCCGGCTTTCTGCCAGTTGTTGCCATTTCCCGGCTACAAAAGAAAATAAATAGGTACTCAGGGGTTGGGTCGGCTGAAAAGCGATCAGTTTCCGGCCTTCATGGAGGGTTTCGGACTCGACGGCTGCATTGGCTACGGCTACCCATTGCTCCGGGATATCCAGCTGCAAGGTAAAAACAGCTTTCATGTCCGGTTGGTCGAAACAAGGAAATAAGGTTCGGGCACGTTCGGGTACCAACAAGGTGTATAAAAATTCATCGTTCCGGTTCAGGGATTGATTACCGGCAATAAAATCGATCTCGATCTCATTCGCTCCTTTTTTCAGGTAATCGGTCCCTACTACAATATGTTCATTCGAAATCCGGATCGAATCCGGTCGTCCATTCACTTTCAGTTGTTTCACTTTGTGGGGATCTTCGCGAAAATCCAATACGACAGGCTGTACTTTTTCCTGCTTCAGTGTGATCTGTACTTTCCCGATGACCTCTTCCTGTTTATTTTCAGGAATCCGGAATTTCAGCCGGTATTGCAAATTGCTTATATCTTGTTTGCGTTGCCGGGCCAACCCGATGCTTACTCCGGTTTCCGGTTCCTTCCCTTCGGGGCGGCATCCGGCCAATAATTCTACTACTCCCAACAGGATTATAAAAAACAACTGTTTTTTCATAAATCTATGGATTTTAAATTTAATCTTTACTCTGCGCCTGGCGTATTGAAAGGCCGATTCGTTTACGCCCGGGTTCCACTTGTACAACCTTTACCATCACTTGTTGATTCAGTACCAGTTCTGCTGCAGGATCGGTTACATAACGATCGGCAATTTCTGAAATATGTACCAAACCGTCCTGTTTCACTCCGACATCGACAAAAGCTCCGAAACCGGTAATATTGGTAACGATTCCCGGAATTACCATACCCACCTGCAGATCTTCGATTTTTGAAATGCCTTCGGCAAAACTGAATACTTTCGCCATTGTCCGGGGATCTCTCCCCGGTTTTCTCAATTCTGCCACAATATCTTTCAGGGTCAGCAGGCCCGTTTTTTCATCCACATACCGTTGAGGTTCTATCCGGCCACACAGTGTTTCGTTTCCGATCAGTTCATGAACGCCGACACCCAGATCGCGGGCCATTTTTTCAACGATATAATACGATTCCGGATGAACAGCAGAATTATCCAAAGGATTTCCGGCCCCTTCGATCCTCAGAAAGCCGGCACTTTGTTCAAAAGCTTTCGCTCCCATACGTTTCACTTTTTTCAGTTCTTCACGGCTTTTCAACGCTCCGTTTTCCTGAATATAAGCCACCACGTTTTCAGCTAAGGCCGGTCCTAAACCGGAAATATAGGTCAGCAAATATTTACTGGCGGTATTCACATTCACTCCGACCTTGTTCACACACGATTCGACAACCCGATCCAACGCTTCTTTCAGTCCGCCTTGATCCACATCATGCTGATACTGTCCGACACCGATCGATTTAGGATCGATTTTGACCAATTCGGCTAAAGGATCCATCAATCGTCTGCCGATCGAGACGGCCCCCCGCACCGTCACATCGTATTCCGGAAATTCTTCCCGGGCAATTTTAGAGGCCGAATAAACGGAAGCCCCACTTTCACTGACGACAAACACCTGTACCTTCCGGTCGAAGCGTAATGTCTGGATAAATTTTTCTGTTTCCCGTCCGGCCGTACCGTTCCCGATAGCGATGGCCTGAATGTCGTAGGTCGCTACCATATTCGTCACTTTGGCTGCCGCTTGCTTATACTCATTGCGGGGAGGGTGGGGGTAAATATTTTCATTATGAACCAGTTTGCCGGTTTCATCCAGGCATACCACTTTACAACCTGTACGAAATCCCGGATCGATAGCCAATACCCGTTTATTACCTAAAGGAGAAGCGAGTAACAGTTGCCGTAAGTTTTCTGCAAAGACCCGGATAGCCTCGCTATCTGCTTTCTGTTTGGATAAGGTCATATATTCGGCTTCGATGGACGGAAACAACAATCTTTTGTAGCCGTCTTTCATTGCCAGCCAGACTTGCCGGGCACTCTCATTGTCTCCTTTTATAAAAATCCGCTCTAAATTCTTTAAGGCGTTCTCTTCGTCGATGCTTAAAGAAACTTTGAGAATCCCTTCTGCTTCTCCACGCCGGATAGCTAGTATCCGGTGAGAAGGGCAACGTTTCAGACTTTCCTGGAAATTGAAGTAATCGGTATATTTTTCACCTTCCTGCTCTTTGCCTTTCACTACTTTGGCCGTGATAACCGCCTCCCGTTCCAACAGACGGCGAACCCGGTTACGTGCCGCTTCGCTCTCGTTTACCCATTCGGCCATGATATCCCTGGCTCCCTGTAAAGCTTCTTCTGTGTCCTGTATCTCACCTTTTACGAAACGGGCTGCCTTGACCGCAATATCCCCGTTTTCCTGCCGCATCAGAAGAGCTGCCAGCGGTTCCAATCCCTTCGCTTTGGCCTTCGCTGCCCGGGTTTGCTTTTTAGGTTTAAAGGGCAGATAGAGATCTTCCAGTATCCGGATATCCTGACATTCCCGGATCTGTTTTTCTAAACCAGGAGTCAGTTTTTCCTGTTCCCGGATCGTATCTAAAACAGCATTTTTCCTTTTTTCGAGTTCCTGAAACTGAGTATATAAAGTTTTGATTTCCCCGATTCGTACTTCATCCATATTACCGGTTTTCTCTTTACGATACCGGGCAATAAAAGGAATCGTAGCTCCTTCTGCAAATAAATCGAGTAGGTTACGTACCGCCCGGTTCTCTCCTCCGGTCTTTCCTACGATAAAAACAACGGGATCTATATAATATTCCATATCTGTTTATTTTTGTTCTTTAACAATCAACATATTTTTTCGTGAACGGATTGCTGAAAAACTTCTGATGACAGCAAAGATACAGAAACAAAATGAAAAGTTCATAGAAAAGAAAACCATACAGGGAAAATTTCAATGCTCTGATCAGGCAGAGACTGTAGCTAAATTAAAAGCCAACCAACAGGAACCGGGTATGACCCAAATACGACCCAAGCACGGCAACTGATTGAATTTATGGGCGATGACTATATGAGTGTAAAAGGGGTGATGGCACTATTGAACGTCTGTATCCTGACCAGCCAAACACCCTGAACAAAAATACCGCCTGACGGAAGCTGCCAGGAAATGGAAAGCGAATGAACAATAAGTGTACAGGGCAACTGAATGCCGTTGATCCGGTAATCCTGTGGGGGAATTTGCTGCCGACGGTTGTAGGCTGAAAATGCTGTGTATTCGGGGGGAAGTAACAGGAAAAGGCTGCACCGTAAGACAGGATTACGGCACAGCCTCTTTCAAGGTTTTATTATAAATGTGGACACCTCTGTTATTGTTCGTCCTTCACGCCGCGGACGTAGCCGTTGTCGAGATCTCCTGTTCCAGTCGCTCCGATAGAGCCAGAGCCTTCCGCAGCATTGAAACGGAAACCGCCGTTCTTATTCGGTAAAGTACCATCCCCACCTGTTTCTGTAGATCTACGGCTGAAACTGGTAAAACTCAGGTACATGGCTTTTCCTCCACCATTGTCTGTTAGACCAGCTCCAGGATAGGATTTCCACGCATCGTCAGGCAGGCGGGTTTGCATAATCAGCAGTTCGCGCAGATTGGGTATGCGGTATCCCGATGGCGTGATTGTCATAGTCTGATACTCCGACCAGTCTCGCCAGTTGCGCCAACGAAACGCAGGAATACTCCACGTTCTCTCCCGCCCCGCATTCTCAAAATCCTGATCCCTTGTCGCCACGCGGAATTTGGCATACGGGCGGTTGTAGGGCGAGAGGTCGTTATGCTGAGGCAGGTTGCCGGTCTCGATACTCTGGCGGCGTGCCTTGGGGCTGAGGTTGGAGCAGTCTATTACGTAGGTGCCGTCAGCTTCAGCAGCAGTAACCCGGGGGATGAGTGCTACAGGTTCACTCTCCGGTGCGTCAAGGCCGATGCCGAGGTTGCGCACGCAGCGGTAGGTGAATTTGTTGCCTAACTCTGGCCTTTCCATGCCACTGGTTGCTCCCAGAGCAACACATTCTTCGGCATATAATCCCCACGCCACGTTATTACCGCCCTGTCCTCCGTCGTAGGCAGTGCTGGTCGTATAATGCCAGTAAGTTTGCCCGTCGCGGTCGTCGGGATTAGTGGGATAGAGGTGAGAGGCGTCGTCCAGGGCACTCTCACCGATGTAGAAGTCCACGAGCTGGTCTTTGGCAGCCAGGTACCAGCGGATTTCCTCCGGATCAACAATGTTGTCACCGTCAAGGTCACGGTTACGTGTCAGCACGGCATGCAATGCATCATTGATTTTCAGCTTATATCTGTCTTCAGGATTAGTACTCCATACATCTAAGACATCCGTCCATTGCAGTACAGTTTGGTAGTTTGACCCGAGCAGGCATTGCAGGGTGTTGAGACGGCCGTTGCCGGACGATTTACCCCGGCTCACGTCACCTACGTCCACCAGATCTCCCTCCATGCTGCTCTCCAGTCCCCAGCAGGTGGGTAACTCGCTCTCGCTCTTATCCACGTTGTACACCGTGCGGATGGATTTCTGCCTGAAAGTCTGTATGGCGGTCATCGTGCTTGATGCCCCGTCGGGGCTGTAGTGGGCATTGTCCCCGTCGATGATGTAGAGCAGACGGTCTTCGGCCCCCACGTATTCCCGCCATTTTTTCAGCTGATAGTTGTTGCCGGCACTGTAATCATGGTCCCACGGGTGGCGCACATACACGTATTCGTCGATAAAGGCGGTGATGGTTACGGTTCCGGATGTAAGCCCCTTGTCGTAGTCATCCCTCAGCCGTTGGAGGAGCTGGTGCACGTCGAGCAGGCGGGCGTTGGGATAGCCGGAATGGCCGTCATAGCCCGATTTCTCTCCTCCGCCTGGCAGGCCCTTGTAGTTCTGATCGCCGGGATACTTTACATATTCGTTATTGCCCCGCCCATAGTCTTCATTAATGGCAAACTTGATCCAGCGGTAGTCGCTGATGCCACTTCCCGTGGAAGATTCGCCCGTGCCGGACGATGTGCCCGGAGGGTTGGCATCCGTAAAGTCCCCCTTATATACCGCCTTGTCATACGGGGTCTGCACGCCCCAGGTCAGGCGCGGCACCTGTGCGCGGTTCAGGGTGATCAGTACACGGTCGTAGTGGGCGTCCAGTTCGTGCGGCTTAATTTCGCTCACGATCACGTTGCCCTCGTAGCCGGGGCGGGATTCTTTTTTCTCGGTCACCTCCACCTCGATGTCGTTCACGCCGCGGATCGTGACGGTGTAGATGTAGTGCGTATTGCGGCGGGTGTCGTAATCGTCAGGGTCTTGATTGGCATAACCCAGATGGACTGTAAACTTCACGTCGGCATTGACCGTATTGCCACCCTGTTCTTCATACGACAGCGTGCCCGACATTTCCACGTAAGCGGCGTTTGCAGGTGCGTAGGTGAAAGCGCCGTTTTCGTATTCCTGTCCCGGCTTATTACTAAAATCATCACCCGGTTTCGACTCCGCCTTATCCCGCTTTTCGCGCAGGGCGTACCGTGCCGCTGCGTCCGTCACTCCGGTTTCTCCGGAAATCTTCCTTGCGGGGGTCTTGCGGCTTTCCGGCATGTAAAACACGAAAGCGCAACTATCCAATAAATACTCTCCGTCGCGTCCTATAGTCTCGAACGGCATTTCCGGCGATTCAAAGTAGGTACACCCGTCACCGTCGGCATCGCCTGTCTCCCGGGGCAGCACCAGCGACTGCGCGGGCACGTTCACCACCCGCCAGCCTTTGGGGCGGAAGTCGAACTTGTCCCAATTTTTGTCAGCGGGAACTTCAGTCTTCACGATAAACTCCACCTTGGCGTCCAGGCGTTCCAGCTTCAG
>OGEU01002878.1_pt1 | contig 11631 bp, 8 predicted proteins | sample 1570651 | NCBI WGS metagenome assembly OGEU01 (sample SAMEA2582129, study PRJEB24529) | metagenome | biome: Human gut stool | place: China | collected 2011
TTTTGGAGCGTGCGAAAACGGATTTACGCCAAACTTACGCCACTTACGCCAAAAAATCAAGCGCACTATAAGGTAACAGAATCGGCATCTGCCATAAAAGCAGGTGCCGATTTTTGTATCACGAAAAGCTGATGGATGCTGCACACTACACACCGTCAGCTTTTTCGTTTACAGGGGAAAAAGTGGGTGGTATAATAGAAATAGATTTTTGTAAGAGCGCCTTCATAGTCAAGACTATAAAAGAATACGGATAAGCATAAAACCGGTGGATGATATGAAAATTCTGGATAACATCACCAATACCGTTCGAGATGATCTGCGGGTGGAAATCAAAAAAGGCAGCAGGGTGTCTATTGCGGCAGCCTGCTTTTCGATGTATGCCTATAAAGAGCTGAAGAAGCAGCTGGAAACCATAGATGAGTTTGAATTTATCTTTACATCGCCCACTTTTGTGAAAGAAAAGGCTGAAAAGCAGAAGCGGGAGTTCTATATTCCCCGCATTTCCCGTGAAACAAGCCTTTACGGTACAGAGTTTGAAATCAAACTGCGCAATGAGATGACCCAGAGAGCCATCGCAAAGGAATGCGCAGACTGGATCAGGAAAAAGGCAACGTTCAAATCGAACACCACCGGCGAAAATATGGCTGGCTTCATGACGGTGGATTCCGGTGCAGCACAGACCGCTTATATGCCGATTGGCGGCTTTACGACAGTCGATATTGGCTGTGAGCGTGGAAATAACAGCTACAACATGGTCAACTGCATGGAGGCACCGTTCGCACAGCAGTACATGAAGCTGTTCGATTCTCTTTGGAACGACCGGGACAAAATGCAGGATGTCACCGATGTGGTTCTGGAAAATATCAGCACGGCTTATGCAGAAAATTCCCCGGAGTTCATCTACTTTATGACGCTGTATCATGTGTTCAGCGAGTTTTTGGACGACATCTCAGAAGACGAATTGCCGAATGAGGCAACCGGCTTCAAGCAGAGCAAGATCTGGAGCCTGCTGTACGACTTCCAGAAGGATGCGGTGCTTGCCATCATCAATAAACTGGAAAAGTACAACGGCTGTATCCTTGCGGACAGTGTTGGCCTTGGTAAGACCTTTACCGCACTGGCTGTCGTAAAGTATTATGAGAACCGAAACAAGTCGGTTCTTGTGCTGTGCCCCAAAAAGCTGGCGGAAAACTGGAATACCTACAAGGACAACTATGTGAACAACCCGATTGCATCGGATCGGCTGAACTATGACGTCCTGTTCCACACAGACCTGTCCAGAAGTGGCGGAAAATCGAATGGCCTCGATCTGGATCGCCTGAACTGGGGCAACTACGATCTGGTCGTCATTGATGAATCCCACAACTTCCGCAACGGCATCGGTACGCACAGCAAGACGCAGGACAACCGTTACCAGCGACTGATGGATAAGGTGATCCGTGCCGGAGTTAAGACCAAGGTGCTGATGCTTTCGGCAACGCCGGTCAACAACCGCTTTGTGGATTTGAAAAATCAGCTGGCCCTTGCCTATGAGGGAAGCTCCGAGTATCTGGATGAAAGGCTGAACACCTCAAAGAGCATTGAGGACATCTTCAAGCAGGCGCAGAAAGCCTTTAACGCATGGAGCAAGCTGAAACCAGAAGAGAGAACCACGGATGCGCTGCTGCGGACGTTGGATTTTGACTTCTTTGAGCTGCTGGACAGTGTTACCATCGCACGTTCTCGGAAGCATATTGAGAAGTACTACAACACCAACGCTATCGGAAAATTCCCGGAGCGGTTGAAGCCGATCTCTGTTCGTCCATGCCTGACAGACCTGAATAATGCCATCAACTACAACGAGATTTACGAGCAGCTGATACAGTTGAGCCTGTGCGTCTATATGCCCTCCAACTACATCTTCGCAAGTAAGATCCAGAAATATCAGGAGCTGACGCACAATAAGGGAGAAAATCTGACCCAGAGAGGCCGTGAGCAGGGTATTTGTCGGTTGATGAGTATCAACCTGCTGAAACGGCTGGAAAGCTCTGTACATTCGTTCCAGCTGACCCTGATGCGCATCAAGAAACTGATTGATGGTACGATTCAGTCCATTGACCAGTTTGAACGCTCCGGCCACGCTGATCTGGATATATACGATATGGCCGGAGACGATTTTGACATGGACGATGAGAACACTGACTTTTTCACCGTCGGCAAAAAAGTCAAAATCGATCTTGCGGATATGGATTGGAAGAGTTGGCGTGATGAACTTCGAAAAGATGCAGAAATTCTGGAGCTGTTGACCTTTATGGTGGCAGATATCACACCGCAGCACGACACCAAGCTACAAGAACTGTTCCAGCTGCTGTCCGAAAAAATTGAGCATCCGATCAATGCCGGCAACAAGAAAGTGCTGATTTTTTCTGCATTTTCGGATACTGCAGAGTACCTCTTTGACAATGTGAGTACATTCGTAAAGCAGAAGTATGGGCTAGATACCGCTGTCATTACCGGATCGATTGATGGGCGAACCACGATCAAGGGCTTCAAGGCAACACTCAACAATGTACTGACCTGTTTTTCTCCGCTCTCCAAAGACCGGGATGTTCTGATGCCCGGTAGTACCACGGAGATTGATGTACTGATTGCGACAGACTGCATTTCCGAAGGCCAGAACTTGCAGGACTGCGATTATCTGATCAACTATGACATTCACTGGAACCCGGTACGCATTATCCAGCGTTTTGGACGAATCGACCGTATCGGCAGCAGAAACCAGTACATCCAGCTTGTGAATTTCTGGCCTGATCTGACGCTGGACGATTACATCAACCTGAAATCCCGTGTGGAGACCCGCATGAAAATCACAGTTATGACCTCTACCGGAGATGATGACCTTATCAACCCCGAAGAAAAGGGCGATTTGGAATACCGCAAGGCACAGTTGAAACGCTTGCAGGAAGAGGTCGTTGACATCGAGGATATGTCGGACGGCATCTCCATCATGGATCTGGGACTGAACGAGTTTCGGCTCGACCTGCTGGATTACATCAAACACAACGGTGATCTGGACAAGAAGCCCCGTGGACTTCATGCGGTGGTTCCAGCTACGGATGAACTGCCGGAGGGCGTGATCTTCGTGCTGAAAAACATCAATAACAGCGTCAATGTGGACAATCGGAACTGCATCCATCCGTTCTACATGGTTTACATCGGCATGGATGGGCAGATCATCTGCGACTACCTGAACCCCAAAAAGATGTTGGACGATATCCGGCTGCTGTGCCGTGGAAAGACTGAGCCGATCAAAGAGGTATACGAACGCTTCAATCGGGAAACAGACGATGGAAAGGACATGGCAGAAATGTCCGAATTGCTGAGTGAAGCCATTGATTCAATCATTGATGTTAAAGAAGAAAGCGATATCGACAGTCTTTTTAAGCGCGGTGGAACAACAGCATTGCTTAGTCAGGTGTCTGGGCTGGATGATTTTGAGTTGATTTGCTTTCTTATTGTGAAATAGGGATAACTATGAAAAATCGAAATGGAAAATATGGATGGATTGTGATTTGGGCGATAGGAAGTATAGTATTTGCATTTGTCATACATTGGTTGTTTAGTATTGAACCCACAGTAGAGTTCTTTCGAGCAAAATGGAGCGCAGGAGACATTTTGACGTATGCATCTACAATTATTCTTGGACTGCTTGCGCTATGGCAAAATCAAAGATTTAAGGAGGAAAACGATAAATCGCAAGAGCGGTTGGAAAAAATAAGCAATCGCACAAATGAATTACAAATCATATCGCAGTTAATTGAACATGAGAACGAACGGATAAATCTTTTAAGAAAATTGTTTCAAGAATTTTTTGAGGTATGTTCATGTAGCAATATAGTTGCAGAATACAGGGACGCCTCAAAAAATAAAGCAGATAATCTAAGTTCTTCAACGCGAAGAGCCAGTCAAATTAGAATATCGTATCAAATATTGATACAACAGCTGTTTATGGATAAACGTAAAAATACACAGGTAGATAGTTTGGTGGAATATGCTGGGAAACTTAGTACGTCGGCAATTGGATTGATACTTTCATTTACGATAGAGCAAGAAGAAAGTCATCTGAAAAATGATGAAAATGGTGAAATTAAACGATTGACGAATAAGCAGTTGCAAATCGAAGAAGCGTTAAATAAAGAATTTTATATATACATAACTGCACTAGAAAAAGAACGTAATGCACTGTTATTTGAGGATCACTCGTTGAAAGAATTGCAGGAAATGTATCAACGGAGAGAAGAATACGGAAAGATTTAACTTTAGGTCATGGAGGAAAATAGTTTGCTGAATTTTCCAAAATCTACCGAGTTTAATAAACGCATCCCGAAGCAGAAGTTCTATGAGAACATCGCTGTCACTCCGGCTATGAAGAAGGCCTTTGTCGAGCAGATCAGGACTATCTACTGGCGCAATAAGATTGCGACCACCACCCTGAATCTGGCTGCTGGCGGGCAGGTGATGGAGATCGAGGTGTTCGAGGTGCGGCTGTCTGCCCCGGAGCTGGACGAGAGTGTGCTGCGCCAGATCGACCGGGAAATTCCGTATCACATCCTCTTTTTGCTGGAATACGAGGGCAAGTATCGTGCTGTCATCGGCTACAAGGAGGCTGCGGCGGGCAAGACGGCCTTTAGGGTAGACCGCTATTATTCTACGGACTGGATGGACGAAGACGACCTGCCGGTGCATCTGGAAGGGCTTACGCTGGATGCCGTATACGAGAACTTTGTCCGTCAGATTGCAGGTGATGCGCTTGGCACAGGAGAAAGTGCGTCCCTGAAAGACAGTGTGGAGCAGCAGAAGCAACGAGAGCAGCTGGAAAAGCAGATTGCGGCACTGGAAGCCAAAATCCGTAAGGAAAAGCAACCAAGGAAAAAATTTGAGATGGTTCAAAAAGCTAAAATGTTAAAAGAAAGGCTGAAACATGTCTAATTCTATGATTTCAAAGCATAGTAAATCGGCTTTTGACGAGTCTGAATCTATCACAATTCTAAAAGGTCTTTTGGAATCAACGCGTGAAATTAAAACTTTTTTCGGCGAAAATGATCGAACACCTAATTATGATGGAACGTTTGAGCTTGTAAACAATGAATGTGAACCTGTCAAACAATTTATCGTCCAAATAAAAAAGGTTGACAAATTGGTACGCAACACAAAAGGAAAAAATATTGGGAAATATGATTATTCACTCAAAACAAATTTCTTGCAGTATGTTAAAGACAAGGTGACGGAATGTCCGGCAATTTACTTTGTAATAGATCTTTCAACGAAAAAAGTCTTTTGGATATATCTTTCGGATAAGATGCTGATGCAGTTGAATTTTGAAGGGAAGAAGACGGTTAAATATCATTTTTCGGAGACCGAATCTATATCTGATATCAACTCTTTCATTTTAGAAATGAGGCATATCGCTCAAGAACGCAATCGACTTTTTGTATATAAAACATCTCAGCAGATTTCGGAACTTCAAGATGCTGTGGATTACCTTAACCAGCACTTGAATGGTGATTTGAAGAAGATAAAGGAACGTGTTTTTCCGGATTTGTGGAGGATTGGCATTAAGTATAGCTCGAACCGTGATATTCAGGTTAATGATAGAACGATTCAAGTTGCTGGGTGTGTTGCGTTGTATCCTCAAATGCGTGGAAATCTTGACACAGGAGTGCACGAATATGACTGGAATATAAAAGAAAATATGTTTACACATTTTTCTTTTATATCTGAAACCGATTTGAAGAAATATAGTAAAAACACACTGCATGAAATTATTCAAAACTATTTTAGAATCGGAATACAGAACGACTGCTTACCGACACTTGTGCTGTTAGAACAGGTGGAGGACTTTATTGAAAAAAGCAACTGTTTCTTTGAAAAATCAAAATCGAATATATACTTGCCATCGAATATTTGCCGTAGATTCGTTTTATTGCATAATTACATGTGCTTTGTCCTCTCAGGATATGCATCTTCAGATAAGGAAATTGCATATGTAAAACGGACAAATGAAATCCTCTCTCATGGAAGAAAAAATTTCTACGATATCTTTGAGTGCGCACGTTCATGTCCGGAAGATTTCAAAAAATATTGTGCTTCTGGAAGGGATGATGAAAACCGTTTTCGAGGAAGTATGCTTGAGCTTTTGACAGATGAAAGTGTACGGTGGCTTTTGGCAATTCTTGAACTTGAAAAACGGAAGGTGCAAGAGATTGCTCCTGTTTGGAGATATCATTGGTACGATTTGGTTCAACTCAATAAACCTGATTATATTTCCAGATGCAATGATATATGCGGAAAACTGTTTTCTAAGTTGCCTGATTTGTACGAAGAAACGTATCATAATATCTTTGACACAAATAAATATCTTCTTCAAAATAGATATGTTTATAAGCTGATTTGTGACAGCCTCGATAATTCAAAATATTTAGGGATAGAGTCTCAATGCTATCAGGCAAAAAAATTCAGTATACAGATGGAACCGTCTCTTTCGTTGGATTTCCCAAATGGGGATATCCCAGAGGGACTTATGTCGGCAACTGGAAGCATGTCGATAGGAATGTTTGTACAGAAGCGAAAACTATACTACGATTCGATTTGTTGCCTTCTTTATCGTGGTATCTGTAAAGGACTGGAATTTGAGGAGACAGATTTGCCACTATATGAACATGAAAACGTTAAATTCTATTTATAAAAACGAGAGGTTATCTGATGGAAACTCTAAAAATGCACAGCCTTGACGGTGTACAGCGCAACATTGAGCTGATCGGCAAGCTGTTCCCCAATGCAATTACCGAGGTGAAACGCAACGGCAAGGTAGAACACGCCATTGATTTTGACGTTCTGCGGCAGGAGCTTTCCGACTCCATCGTGGAGGGCCGGGAAGAGCGCTACCAATTTACATGGCCGGACAAGAAAAAGGCGATGCTGGCGGCAAATGCGCCCATCACGGCAACCCTGCGTCCCGTTGTGGCGGATAGCGTTGGCAAAGATGGCACATCCGGCGGTTTTGACAGTGAGAACCTTTATATTGAGGGCGACAATCTGGAAGTGCTGAAGCTCTTGCAGGAAACCTATCTGGGTAAGGTCAAGATGATCTACATTGATCCGCCGTACAATACGGGCAATGACTTTGTTTACAATGACGATTTCAGTGTGGAGTGTGGTGAGTGGAGAGTGAAGTCCGGCGATTACGATGAAAGCGGCAATCGCATGGTGACAAATACGGAGAGCAATGGTCGCTTTCATACGGATTGGCTCAATATGATTTATCCCCGTCTGAAAATAGCAAAGAATTTGCTGACAGATGACGGAGCAATATTTATTAGTATTGACGATCATGAAGCAGCAAATCTAACGAAACTTTGCGAAGAAGTTTTTGGAGAATCAGCTTTTGTGGCAGATATAGCTTGGCAAAGAACATATTCGCCCCGGAACGATTCCCAAGGAATTAGTGATGAAAAAGAACATTTGCTTGTTTATAGTAAATCGCCAAATTGGAATCCCCATAAGCTCCCAAGAACGGAGAAAATGGATTCAAAGTATAAGAATCCAGACAATGATGTTAGCCCATGGAGAACAAGCGATGCATTTGCGCCAAACGCCGTTACGCATCAGGGAATGGTATATGCAATTCAGAATCCTTTTAATGGAAATATGATTTATCCATATAAAGGTGCATGTTGGCCGCTCCGACAAAGTGATATGTTGGAAATTATGCAAGGATGGGGAAAGTATGTGCTAAAAGATATTGATGATGCACAAGAAAGAGCGAGTGTTTGTGGAATCCAGTCAGATGAAGTGAGAGAAGGCGTTTTAGCAATTGTGCTAGATACTCCGCTAGACGTTGCAAGGAAAAATGCGGAATATATTCAAGCACGAGGGAAATGGCCAAGATTCTTTTTCACAAAAGGAGGACAAGGTGGAATTGCGAGAAAAACGTACCTTAAAGATACGGACGGGCGTGTTGTGACCAATCTTTGGCCCCATATTGAAGTTGGGCACACCGATGAAGCAAAAAAAGAAGTAAAGGCACTGTTTGATGGAACGGCGCCTTTTGACACTCCAAAGCCAACAAGACTTTTAGAGCGTATTTTAACAATTGCAACAGAGAGTGATTCCTACGTTTTGGATTTCTTTTCCGGATCAGCAACAACAGCACACGCAGTCATGAAAAAGAATACGGAAGATGGTGGAAATCGAAAGTATATTCTTGTTCAGCTACCGGAAAAGAGCAACTCGCCGCAATATGCAACGCTTTGCGAAATCGGCAAAGAGCGTATCCGTCGTGCTGGCCGGAAAATCAAAGAGGATGCTGGCTTGACGGCTCCGGCTGATCTGGATATTGGCTTCCGCTGCCTGCGTCTGGACGATAGCAACATGAAGCCTGTGTACTATACGCCGGAAGAAGTCAGCCAGCAGAATCTGTTCTCGCTGGTGGATAACGTAAAACCTGACCGCACACCGGAAGATTTGCTGTTCCAGGTGATGCTGGATCTGGGTGTGCTGCTGTCCAGCCCCATTGAGGTGAAAGAGATTGCGGACAAAAAGGTGTTCAACGTGGCAGACGGCTTCCTGTTGGCGTGCTTTGACCATGATGTGACGGAGGAGACTGTCAAGGCCATTGCTCAGATGAAGCCGTACTATGCTGTTTTCCGTGACAGCTCCATGGCAAACGACAGCGTTGCAACAAACTTTGACCAGATTTTTGAAACGTATAGCCCGGAAACGGTAAGGAAGGTGTTGTGAGATGACAGCAAAAATTCAATACGAGGACATTGACCTTTATCACTATACATCACTGGCGTCACTTTTCGCTATTTTGCAGAATGAAACAATTCGTTTGACAGACTATCGATTTTTGAATGATGCGCAGGAGCTTTCTTATGCGACACACTGGTTGAAAGCACTCCTTCAACCCATGGCTGAAAATGAGTTTGTGCAAAAGCTTTTGACTGCAATCGAAAACATTGAGCAAGGAAAAGTTGAACGGCTCAAAGGGATTGGTGAAGATCTGCCGTATCTGCAATGGAATATGTGCGACCTGAATTACTATATTCTTTCCCTGTCACAAAACTACGATGATCTTGCCATGTGGCGGATGTATGCCAAAGATGGTTGCTCTATAAAATTTGATAGTCAAAAATTGAATGAGTTTCTCTATTCACTCCGTGATGATAATTTGAAAAACGGTTTTACAAATTTAATAAAGGGTCCTGTCAGCTATAATGCCGGACAAGATATGGATACTGTTATAAAACTTTGGTTGGTGCTTCATGCTTCATAATGAACAGATGATTTATGATGACGTCTTGCAATATTGCTTGAGAATTAAGTCTCCAGACTTTTCTTTTGAACATGAATATCGCTTTGGCATTCCATTTGAAGATCAGTACTTGGGCGAAAAGGCGACCAAAGAGTTTACGCTGGTCGGAAATACAATTCGCCCACAGCTTGAACTGAAAAAATTCCCCGTTGCGGATGTTATAGAAGAAATTACGATCAGCCCGTTTGTTACATCTGAACTTACCAAGATTGGACTTCAGGAACTCTTGAAATCTAAAAATATGTCTCCGGATATCGTTAAACAGTCGAGCATCAAAATACGATAAGAAAGGCAGACTACAATGCCCGAAAAAAAGAATAAAGAACAGGCAATTCACAGCTCTGCGGCAGAATATTTGACCTTCGTGGCTTCTACCGGAGACAGTGATACCAGCTATGAAATGCGCTATGAGGATGAGAATATCTGGCTGACGCAGAAGATGATGGCGGCATTATATGATGTGTCAAAGCAGACAATTTCCCAGCACATCAAACGCATTTATTCGGATGGGGAACTTACGCCGGAGGCAACTGTCAAGAAATACTTGACAGTTCAAACGGAGGGCAACCGTCAGATTAACCGCAAACAGGATCACTATAATCTGCAAATGATTATTGCAGTCGGCTTCAAGGTGAACAACCAGCGAGCGGTGCAGTTCCGCAAGTGGGCGGGTCAGATCGTCAAGGACCACACCATTCAGGGCTGGACGATGGATGTGGAACGCCTGAAAAAGGGTCACATGTTCACGGATGAATACTTCGAGCGGCAGCTGCAGCAGATTCGGGAAATTCGTCTGTCGGAGCGCAAGTTCTATCAGAAAGTAACGGATCTGTACGCAACAGCGTTTGATTATGACAAGGATGCAAAAACGACCCGGCGGTTCTTCCAGACGGTTCAGAATAAGATGCACTATGCTGTGCATCGCCACACGGCGGCAGAACTGATCGTGGAGCGTGCCGATGCCAACAAGGAGCACATGGGGCTTACCACATGGGAAAATGCGCCGGATGGGAAAATCCTGAAAGCAGATGTGACGGTGGCCAAGAACTACCTGAGCAAAGAGGAAATGAATTATCTGGAACGCATCGTGTCGCTCTATCTGGATTATGCCGAGTTGCAGGCCGAGCGCAAGATCCCCATGAGCATGGAGGACTGGGCAAAGCGGCTGGACGGTTTTCTGGAGTTCAACGGCAATGAACTGCTGACAGGCCCCGGTAAAATCAGCGCAGAACAGGCCAAACTCCATGCAGAAACCGAATACGAAAAGTATCGTGTCATTCAGGATCGCCTGTATGAAAGCGATTTTGACCGGTTCCTGATGCTGGAGCAGGAGGTAAACCACAAAGATGAAGTTTAGTTTTAAGATTCAGCTGTATCAGACGGATGCTGTGGATGCGGTGGCACGGGTCTTTCAGGGTCAGCCCTACAATGCAGGCGTGTCGTACCTGCGGGATATGGGAAGTCTGTCCGCACAGCCGCAGCAGCTGAGCCTTGTTTCCAACGGGGACGATGCAACACAGGTGGAATTGCAGGATTTAATCAACGATTCCGGCTTTAAGAACGAAGCACTCCAATTGACCGACCAGGAGCTGCTTCAGAACATCCGCGCGTTGCAAGCAGAAGCAAACATCCATCAGTCGGACAAGTTGGTGGCACCGCTGGGCAGGTGTTCTCTGGATATTGAGATGGAAACCGGCACAGGCAAAACCTATGTTTACATCAAGACCATGTTCGAGCTGAACAAGCGGTATGGTTGGAGCAAATTTATCGTTGTTGTGCCGAGTATCGCCATCCGTGAAGGCGTAAAGAAGTCCTTTGAGATCACTGCCGATCACTTTATGGAGTGCTACGGCAAAAAGGCACGGTTCTTTATCCTGAACGAGTTGAACAACAGCTTTTCCGGTCGGAATGAAGTCGTAGACCGACTGTGCCGCTATCCGCTGCTCATCATTGACGATTTCGGTATGGAGCGTGGCACCGAGTACGCATTGGAACAGATCTACAACATTGTAGACAGTCGCTACCGCAGCCGGAAGCCCCTGATCGTCACGACCAATCTGACACTGGACGAGATACGGCACCCACAGGATACTGCTCACGCCCGAATCTATGACCGCCTGTTGGAAATGTGCGTTCCGATCTCCTGCATTGGGGTCAGCTTGCGCAGGGAAACCGCACAGGAGAAGCTGGAACGGCTGAAAGCATTGATTGGATGAATCGAAAAGAAAGCTTGAAAAACTTGCTGGCACACAGCACAGCTACAAGGAAAGGAAAAT
>OGEU01002894.1_pt1 | contig 11578 bp, 12 predicted proteins | sample 1570651 | NCBI WGS metagenome assembly OGEU01 (sample SAMEA2582129, study PRJEB24529) | metagenome | biome: Human gut stool | place: China | collected 2011
CCGCCAGCACGCGGCGGGCCGAGGGGGAGCGCCCTGGGCCATGTATGAGATCAGCGATGGGAAGCCGTGTTCCGGCGTGAGAGGATGCCAGTAAGCATCGACCGCCTTCCATACAGTGATCCGGAGAGGGGAACTGTACATTTTTATGTGGAGTACATGGTACTTCGCCTGTGGAAGCGCTGTTGTCGTACAGACGTTTCCTAAAAATGCAGCTGCGCAGGGAAGCTTTGCGGCTGCGGAAAATTTTCAAAGGAGGAATGTGTGACGGTCCGAAGGAAGGACCGGTCACGCGGAATAAAACATGAAACAGACAAATACGAAAAAATTAGCGGTGGCAGCCGTTTTCTGTGCTGTCGCAGTGGCAGGAAGCTTATTTTCATTCCCGGTATTCGGGAGTAAGTGTTCCCCGGTACAGCATATGGTGAATATTCTCTGTGCAGTCCTCTTGGGACCGGGATACGGACTGGGCGCGGCATTCGCAGCGGCGCTGATCCGGAATCTTCTGGGACTTGGAAGCCTGATGGCATTCCCGGGCAGTATGTTCGGCGCGCTGATCTGCGGGCTTGTGTATCAGAAGACACAGAATATTCCGGCGACCCTGATCGGTGAGGTATTTGGAACCTCTGTTCTTGTCGGACTGACGGCCTATCCGGTAGCGGTCTTCCTTATGGGAAAGAGCGCGGCAGGTCTGGCATTTTACGCATATGTGATCCCGTTCCTTGTTTCAACTGCCGGAGGTGCAGTGATCAGCGGTGTGCTGATCTACAGCTTAAAGAAAGCCAATATCCTTGCAGGTATGCAGGAAGCAATGGGACAGTAGAGGAGAGAGAAGCATGTTAAAACAGATGTTTGATCAGGTGCGGGAGAAGAGCCCGCTGATCCACAATATTACGAACTATGTGACGGTCAATGACTGCGCGAACATGGTTCTGGCCTGCGGGGCTTCCCCGATCATGGCGGACGACAAGGAGGAGGTCGCGGAGATCCAGACGATCTGCGCAGGCCTCAATATCAATATCGGTACGCTGAACAGTCGCACCATCGAGTCCATGAAGATTGCGGGAGCGCGGGCCAATGAGCTGGGACACCCGGCAGTGCTGGATCCGGTGGGCGTCGGGGCATCGATACTCCGGACATCGACAGCTAACGAACTCTTAAAAACGGTAAAATTCACCGTGATCCGCGGAAATATCTCTGAGATCAAGACGCTTGTGGTGGGAACAGGGACCACAAAGGGCGTGGATGCGGATATCGCAGACCGTGTAACCGAAGATAACCTTGACGAGGCGGTGGCATTCGTGAAGAAATTTGCGGAGAGGACAGGGTCAGTGATCGCGGTCACAGGCGCTATTGATATCGTGGCGGACGCAAAAAAAGCGTACTGCATCTACAATGGCCATCCGAAGATGTCCTCCATCACGGGAACCGGTTGCCAGCTTTCTGCTCTTACAGCAGCATTTGTGACTGCAAATCAGGAGCACCCGCTTGAGGCGGCAGTAGCGGCAGTCTGCGCCATGGGACTCGCGGGGGAGATCGCCCATAAACGGCTGACACCGCAGGACGGGAACGCAACATACCGGAATTATATTATCGATGCGATCTATCATATGGACGGGGATGAGCTGGAGCACGGGGCGAAGTTTGAAGTAAAATAGGACTTGAAATTATGCCGATGCCCACATATACTGTGTATAGTATTTCAGACAGAAGGAAATGAACAGCATGGTCATTGATGAAGAACTTTACAGACAGTATCTGCGCGGCGATGAAGCAGGACTTGAGGCTTTAATGAGAAAATACGGTAACCCGTTGACCCTATACATCAATGGCTATCTGCATGATGTCCACGAAGCGGAGGACCTGATGATCGAAGTCTTTTCCTATCTGTTCACAAAAAAGCCGCGTATCAGGGACGGTGGTCTTAAGGCTTACCTGTATAAAGCAGCGCGGCACATGGCTCTGCGCCATAAAAGCAGACATCGGCTTTTCTTCAGCCTCGATGACTTGACGGAAGAGCCGGATGGAAAGACGTTGGTGGAAGAGGTCATTCGGACAAAGGAACGGGATCAGATCCTGCATATCTGTATGGATGAGCTGAAGGCGGATTACCGGGAAGCTCTTTATCTGACCTATTTTGAGGGGATGAGCTATCAGCAGGCCGCCGAGGTTATGGGAAAAAGTGAGAAGCAGATCACCAATATGGTATACCGGGGAAAAGCGCGTCTGCGTGGATTGCTGGAGCGGGAGGGAATTACCAATGCGAAGTAATGAGGAACGGATCGCGGAAGTAAAACGTCGTATTGCGGAAAAAGAATACAAAAAAAGACTGCGGAGGGAATGGGCTGCCGCAGTTTGCTGCGTGGCCGCATGTCTTGCAGTGATCGCAGGTGTTTCCCTTTCCATGCCTGATATTGTCAGCCGGATCGAGATGGGAACTTCCTCTGGCTTTGAAACAGCGGCGACGATGTTAGGCGGCAGCACCGCACTTGGATATATCGTGGTCGGACTGCTCGCTTTTGTTCTCGGCGTGTGCGTGACGGTGCTATGTTTCCGCATCCGTAGACTGAACGAAGAAGAACAGACAGGGGAGCAGAAGGGGGAAAATACAGATGGAAGTCATCAGTAACCTCTTGCAAGCCGCGGTTACCCTGTTAGGCTTTTTCCTGGGCGGTATCCGGTATCTGAAAAGCCGGAAACAGGAGTATTTCCTGCTGACCTGCTTTTATGGCTGTTTCTTCCTTGGGTCTCTCTACTGGACGATGTATCTGCTCTTATTTTCCAAAACGCCGCAGGTCTTTTATGTGTCAGAGTTCGGCTGGGTAGCAAGTGTCATTTTCCTTTCCATGCTGCAATACACGCTTTCTTCGGAAGAAGAACGGAGATTTCCGTGCAGGAAGGCCTTAAGTGCTGTCCTGATCGGTGTTCCGCTGTGTATATTTTACTGCACATTTGGAGACATCCTCTCCAATCTGCTCTGGTGCGGTATGATGATCGTTGTTTCCTATTCTTCTATCCGGGGGCTTGCCTATTCCAGAAGGCAGAGGGGAGCTGCACATAATATGAAATATTTTCATACCTGGGTACTGTGCTATGCAACATTAGAATATGCCCTCTGGACTTCTGGCTGCTTCTGGCCGGGAGATTCCATTTTCAGCCCATACTGCTGGTTTGATCTTCTGCTGGCAGGCTGCCTGCTCGCTTTGCTGCCGGCAATGGGAAAGGCGGTGCAGGAATGACGTATATTGAAAATGTTTTTATCTGTATGGCATCGCCGTTACTGATCGCCGCCCTGTGCATGGGAAAACGGCAGACAAAATTCTTTCTGTTCTGCCTTGCAGGAATGGGGGCGTGTCTTCTTTCCGCTTATATCAATACCTTTTTTGCCGCGCTTTATGGTGCGGATAACCTTGCCGCCACTGCGGAGATTGCCCCGGTGGTGGAGGAGGTCATGAAGCTTCTGCCTCTGCTCTTTTATCTTCTGATATTTGAGCCAAAGACGGAACAGATCAAAATCTCCGCTGTGATCACAGCTCTTTCCTTTGCCACCTTTGAAAATATCTGCTACCTGATTCAAAATGGAGCCGGACATTTTTCCTTTATTTTTTTCCGGGGGATCGGAACAGGAGCGATGCACGTGATCTGCGGAGCCATTGTAGGCGGAGGCCTTGCGTATGTGTGGCAGCGGACCTGGCTGAAGATTGCCGGAACCTGCGGTCTGCTGGGAGCAGCCATCACGTTTCACGCGCTCTATAATCTGCTGATCGCTTACGGCGGAGCAGTGCAGTATGCTGCCTATGTTCTGCCTGTAGTGATTTTGGCAGCGGGAAAGCTGATTGCCCGCCGTCTGACATCGTAATATAATTTAAGTTTGTGATTTTTGGGAGCTGTTTTTAAGCAGCTCTCATTTTTTTTTGAAAAATCTGCTTTTGGGGTGAGAGTTTTTCCGGATTTTTGTACCTATATAAGTGAAAGGCCTTTAAGCTGAGTGTTCAGAAAGGAGGTTTTGCGTGCATGTACGATACACAAAAGCGTGTTGCACTGGCAAAGGAGCGGATAGCGAAATCTCGCCGCCGACAGGCGCGGCGAAGCATTCGCAGTCTGTCGGCACTGTGCGCTCTGCTGTTTTTGTCTCTTCTGGGAACGGTAGGGACGGTGCAGAGCCAGCCGATGGATGCCGTGGGAATGTACGGGGCGATCCTGCTGCATGAGGGTGTGGGCGGATATGTGCTGGAAGCGGTCATTTCCTTTACCGCGGCAGTTGTGCTCACTGCTTTATATATCAAGTTCAGAAAAAGGAAACAGATACCATAGAAATGGGGGAAAATCAATGAGAAAGCCAGAAAAACAAAAGAAACAAAGAGAACGGATCTATGCGGCACTGCTCTGCATCTGTACGATGCTTTCTTTAGTTTCTGTGCCTGTATTGGCGGCAGAAATGAGAAAAGGAGCGGGCAGCCATAAACATACCCCGGAGTGTTATACGTGGATGGAAAAATGTGTCCATGAACATACGCTGGAATGTTATCCGCAGAAGGAGATAACTGGATCTGCGGCCACCTCATCTGACGCGGTGGAGGCCACCGAGTGCCGCCATGTATGCAGTGAGGAAAGCGGCTGCATCACAAAAGAATTAAATTGTCAATATGACAGCGAAAGCACTCCAAAAACAGCAAAAGCGCTTATGAAAAATAAAGCGATCGCCACCCGGTCCAATGCGCGGAAAGTCTCTTCTATCGATCGCGCACAGGAAATGATCGATGCTTTGCCGGACGTAACAGATATCAATAACGATAACATCGAGGAGGTAAGGCTTCAGTTTAAGGCTGTTGAGGACGCAATGATACAGCTTTCCGTTGAGGACTCGGTCGTACTTGATATCGCTCGCTATCTGAAGGTTGCCGCGGTGCTGTATGGACCGTTTCCTGACATCCAGAATCCTATCCTCGGCACAGATATTAAATGGACGATCAGCAGAGACAATAAGACCATTACGATATCCGGTAAAGGGGAAATGCCTGATTTCGACAATACTAGTTCCGGTAAAAGGTGTCCCTGGGAGGACAAAAAGTCTAAGATTGACAAGGTGGTCATAGAGGAAGGAGTGACAACGATTGGACAAAATGCATTTAGTAAATGCATAAGACTCAGTGAGGTGCAAATTCCAAAAACAGTCAAAACAATAGGGACTGCCGCTTTTATGGACTGTAACACCCTCAGGCAGATTGATATTCCAAATAGTGTTAAAAATGTGATGCCCTTCGCGTTTCATAAATGCCCGCAACTTGGGCAAGTTCACACCCATTGGAAAGATCCGGATGAAGCAGAGTTGTCATTGGCATTTTATCTGCCCGGTGAATCATGGCCGGAGAATCTGACGATATATGTTCCTGACGCGTATAAAGACAAATTTGCAGCTGCATGGAAAAATTGGAAGGTAAAGGGCGAAACTTACACGGTCTCTTTTAATGGAGACGGAGCACCGGGATATATGGAGTCAGTGGAAGGCATATCCGGGGATTACGTTCTTCCAGAGTCTGGTTTTACATATCAATCAGCGATCCTTGATTACTGGGCGCTGGATAATCCTGATGGAGAGAAAGCGGGCTGCCCGGGAGAGACCTTTCCTGTTACGGAGAATGTGGTGTTTTATGCCAGCTGGAGACTTGTGATCGTGATACCGGAGCCCGAAAATCCGGATGTGTGTATTCACGCATGGGGCGAATGGCAGAGCAATGCCGATAAACATTGGAGGAAATGCATCCACTGTGAGGCAAGTGACATCAGGGAAGATCACTCCGGCGGAACAGCCACCTGCAAAGATCAGGCGGTGTGTTCTGTCTGCGGCGCGGCTTATGGGGAACTGAATCCAGATCATCACACGGGCGGCACCGAGGTGCGCGGCAGAGTTGAGGCCACCGCCAGCGCAGATGGCTATACGGGGGACACCTATTGTAAGGGCTGTGGTATCAGAATTGCGGCAGGACAGGCTGTCCCGAAGGATCCTACGACCCCGACGACACCTACGACCCCGACGACACCTACGACCCCGACGACACCTACGATTCCGACGACACCTACGGTTCCGACGACACCTGCGATTCCAACGACACCCACGGTTCCAACGGCCCCGACGACCCCGAAAAAGGACAGCAGCAGTTCCGGAACCAGCGATGATACCACCAGCTATACGCTGAACTTCCATGCGAACGGTGGCGGCGGCATAAGTGCAATTGGGGGAACCTACGGTAAGACGGTCAGCCTTTCCGATTATATTCCGACCCGTAAGGGCTATGATTTTACCGGCTGGTATTCCGACCAGGCATTGACACAGAGGATCACGGAACTCAGGATGATCGGAAACAGGACGGTTTACGCCGGGTGGATAAAGAGCAATTCAGATACATGTGCGAATCCATTTACGGACGTGTATGGAAATGATCGGTTTTATAAGGATGTGATGTTTGTCTATGAGAAGGGATTGATGTCCGGAATCAGCGCAACGACCTTTGCACCGAACACCAATATCACCCGTGCCCAGATCGCGGTGATCTTCTACCGTATGGCGGGCAGCCCTGCCGTTGAGGGAAAGAACCACTTTACGGATGTTGAGTACGGTCCCGGTACCGTAGGGGTTTACGATGCGGTAACCTGGGCACAGCAAAACGGTATTATGGGAGACTTTGACGGCAAGAAATTTGGTCCGGATGATCCTGTTACGCGTGAACAGCTTGCATCGATCTTTTATCGCTACGCACAGGTCAAGGGTTATGATACCACGCAGAGTGGCATGGCAGCCGGCAGCGATCTTCTTGATCTGAAGGGCACGGTTACCCGCGCTGAGACTGCGGAGATGCTCCATCAATTTGTAGAAAAACAGGGACTGAAACCTGTTGCTGCGTCGACAGGCGCGACAGAATGGAGGAAACCGACGAGCTAAGACAATATATATGGCTAACTATCCGGTAGAAGGTGAAACCTGAGCACAGGCGGCTGATGACCTGTGTGTCCGGGTCAAAAAATGAATAAAAGACCTTTTGACATCGTTTGTTATTTTGTGTCAAAAGGTCTTTTTACTATTTATAAAATCTATGTAGTTTATGCTGGACGTCAGTTGTAGAAAGCATATTTCTGGGCAGGATGGAATTTCTGCAAACAGTCCTAAAAAGAGATGAAAGAGCAGGGATTTATTTTATCTGCGTGAAGACAGAATATCCACGCCCCACACAAGCAGAATCAGTCCCAAAAGGATCGCTCCAGCCTTATTCCAGTCGTACTGGTTCATCGCGAAGATAAGCGGTGCGCCGATCCCGCCTGCGCCCACGAGTCCGAGAACGGACGCCTCACGGATATTGACGTCAAAGCGGTAGAGGACGGCGGAGCAGAACGCCGGAGCGATCTGCGGGAGAACGCTGTGGAAGACGGCTGGAACCGGGTGGACATCCATGGCGAGGAGCGCCCGGTACGGGCCGGGATCGATGGCCTCCAGACATTCGGTGAAGCGCTTTGTGAGAAGTCCGATGCTGCAGACAGCTAACGTCAGGACACCTGTGAAGGCGCCGGGACCGGAGACCCGGATAAAGATCAGACCATAGATCAGAAACGGGATCGACCGGATCGCCATGATGATCAGGTTAAAGAAAAAAGCGGTCGGAGCAGGGACAAAGCGTCTTGTGTTGAGAAAGGCAAGGGGTGCGGCAAGGAAAGCACCGATGGCTGTTCCGACAATGGCAATGCAGATGGTCTCAAGAAGCAGATAGCCGAGCCCGTCTTTCTCTGTGGAGAAAAAGAAGCTCCAGTCCGGATGCGTGAGTCCGGCTGCCATACTTTTTAAGGCAGCGGCACTTGTTCTCGAAAAATCCGGCGGAGTCTGTGTCGCTAGGCAGAAGAGGAAGAGCACTGCAAAACCGAAAAGGATCATCCGTCCAGAGATACGGGTCTTTTTGGACAAGTCCTTTCTGCCTGAAAAAAGTTCTGCGATCTGTCCGCTGTGGTTCACAGCTGTAAAATACCGGTTCGCGGATTCGATGACACAGACGGTGAGAAAGAGCAGCAGCAGGATCGTTCCGACCTTGTGGAACTCCCGCCAGGAGATCTTTTCATTTAAAATCAGACCGATTCCGCCTGCTCCTACGTATCCGAGAATGGAGCTGTGCCGCACATTCGTCTCAAAGAGGTACAGGGCGTTTGTCAGAAACGCGGGCAAAATCTCCGGCAGGACGGCATGGATAAATGCCGGGAAACGGGAGCAGCCCATAGAGATAAGGGCCTGATAGGGGGCTATGTCCGCATGTTCCGCATCCTCGTAGGTGAGCTTTGTCATGATCGCAAAGGTGTAGAGCGTGATGGCGAAGGTTCCCGCAAAGGTTCCGAGTCCGAAGAGAAAGGTCGCGGCGAGCGCCAGAATCAGCGCCGGAAAAGACCGGAGTATCTGGATCAGGAGACGCAGCAAACGCCTTGCCCAGGACGGAAAATGCAGGGACACAGCGCCGAAAGGGGAAACGATCAGTGCCAGAGCGGATCCTGTCACGGTACCTGTCACAGACATCTGGACCGTGTAAAAGAGCGGCAGCAGGATCTTTGGAAAATAGGAGAGATCCGGCTGCATCATGTCGGCCGCCAGATCTGAAAGATGGGAGCTCCTTGAAATAAAAAGAGCCGGATCGCATCCGGTGAAGGACGCGGCGGCGTAAAAGCAGAGAAGGAAGAGGATCCAGCCGGCAGGTTTTATATATTTTTTTCGATTTCTGTACATGGATTGCTTCCTCCTCTGAAATGCTTCTCTGCAAGGATCCGTTGGGATGGATAAATGCATAAATAGCAGAGTTCTATTATTCATCACCTAAGATAGGTGGGAGTCTTCGAGACTGAGATAAATTTTTCTCAAGATTTCCTCATTCATTTCCGATGGCGTTCCATCAAAAACCACATTTCCGTCCTTCAGCCCGATGATCCGGTCGGAAAACTCCTGAGAAAATTCAAGGTTATGGCTGTTCATAAGAATCGTGACGCCATCCTTTTCCTGAATCTCCTTTAAAAGTGTCAGGATCTGCCGCCCGGTGACCGGATCCAAGGAGGCGGCGGGCTCATCAGCCAGCAGGATTTTTGGATGACGCATGAGGGCTCTCGCGATGGCGGCGCGCTGTTTCTGACCACCGGAGAGATTTTTTACCGGTTCTTCTGATTTTTCCAAGAGTCCCACGCGGTCAAGAAATTTCAGTGCTTCTGCCCGGCGCTTTTTTCCGTAGATTCCGAACACAGCGGGGAAAAATCCCATATCCGGCAGACAGGCAGTGAGCACATTTGCAAGGCAGGTGGAATTTTCCACGAGACAGAAATCCTGATAGATGGTGCCGATGGATCTCTTTACATTCTTCCTGGCGGTTTCGGACATGGACGCTATGTCGCTGCCATCAAAAAGGACAGCCCCGTCCCCCGGCGTCTCCATGCCGTTTAAGATCCGGAATAGGGTGGTTTTTCCAGCTCCGGACGGACCGATCACGGAGACGAACTCGCCCTGAGGGATGGTAAAGGTTACATGGTCCAGGGCGCGTGTCCCGTTTTTAAATTGTTTTCCAATGTTCTGAAGAACGATTTCCATGAAGATACCTGCCTTACAAATAATGAATCAGTAAAAAACTGGAACCTGTTTAGTTCATAGACTTTAACATTTCCTGTGCGGCGCGTTCCCCGTCATAGTTCGCGTCATCGCCCCACTCGTAGCCGACCTGACTGAAGACTTTGATGATGTCTTTGCCTTCATCAGTTCCTGCGATCTCGATGAAGGAATCACCGAGAGCCTGACGGAAGTCAGCGTCCTGCATAAGGTCGGAAGTTTTGCTGTATGCGATCATATCGTTGTAGATTCCCTCTGTGACGCCGATGATGCCTGTCTGCTTTACCATATCATCAGTGCCGCCGAATTTCTCTTTCCAGTCCGGCGCATATTTTGTGCGGATATGGCCGTAGGAGACCATGAGGTCTGCCTGTCCGGAGGCGAGGCGGGCGAGGGATGTGGTGTAGGAATCGGACTGGACCGCATTTGCGAGGTCAGCGATGGTCTTTCCGTAGCGCTCGTTTAACCATAAGGACGGGTAGATATAACCGGACGCGGAGGTCGGTCCCATGACTGCCCAGGTGGCGCTGTTTAAGTCATCCCAGGTAAGTTCCTCGCCGTTGTTGACTTTTGCTAAGAGCTCCTGACCTTTTTCACTCGGTCCTGCGAGAATGATGGAGCGGTAATATGTGCTCATTTTGTCTGTGTTTTCCTCGATGGTGCCGTCGTTCCATTCCTTCGGATCTTCGGAGTCCTTGTTGATGGCGTAGCGGAGAGCCGTGAGGAGAACGTCGCAGTCATCGGAGAACAGGACATAGTTTCCTCCGGAGATAAATCCGATATCAGCGCTTCCTGCGCTCAGTGCCTCACCGACAGCAGTGTAGCTTGTTCCGACGGTCATGTCGATGTCTTTGACATCGTAGCCTTTTTCAAGCAGTGTCTCTTTTAAAAGGTTCTCTAACGGCTCTGTTGCTGTCGTGATCGTATCTGCGTCCGCATACGGGGAGAAAGCGATCTTTAAGGAATCGATGGATTTTGTCTCTGCGGAAGCGGCTGCTTCAGAAGTGCTTTCCGCAGAAGCGGCAGCTGTGGTCTCCCCTGTGGAAGCAGCCGGTGCGTCCGTTTTGGAAGAACATCCTGCAGTGAGTCCGAGGCAGAGTGCCAGGGAGAGAGCCGGTACAACAAATTTTCTCATAATATAATACCTCCATAGCCCGTCAGGGCAGAATATATTTTCTGCTGAAAGAATGGGACACCGGGAAATACGGTGAAATAATTTCAATATCCGCCAATGGTCAGGACACTGTGAGAGCGTGATCGTTCCGAATAAGAAATAGAACGCATTCAGCTGCCATGAATCCGGAAGAAACAGGCGGATAAAGAAAAAGGCATGCTTTCTGCAGCATGCCGTAAAAATGACTTTCAGGCAGAATGCTGACAAGCCGCGGACATGGATCCGCGGCATGGGACGGTCGATCCTTTCTGGGATCCTCTCAGCCCGGAACACGGACTCCCTCGCAATCTGGTCTTCGTCATCAAGTAATTGAATTGACCGCAGCACCAGGGCGCTCCCCCTCATGCTGCATTCCGTTAACCGATTTGGATTGTAGCACAGGAGATGGAAAAAGGCAAGAGAGGAAATTTCTGAAAGGCCGCCGGGAAAAAGCGATGGGCGGGGAACACAAGGCTGTAAGCAGGCTGCACGGAATACATGAAAAATATCGATGGATCCATGCAAAATCCGCAGTCTCGAAATCATGTACGAAACCGGGTGCAAACTTGACTTTTCCGCTCGGAAAGTATATAGTAAATCTTGTCAGAAAAAAGAAAATAAACAGACCGGGGAGCCTGACGGATCAGGCTGAGAGTTGGCTGCATCGCCAAGACCCGTATACCTGATTTGGATCATGCCAACGTAGGAAGCTGCTGAAGAGAAAGAGTAGAAGTGGAGATACCTGCGGGTGTCTCCTTTTTTTACGCGAACAACGAGCCAAAGTCCGCGCTTGCGCGAGACCTTGGCGACTG
>OGEU01002898.1_pt1 | contig 11568 bp, 9 predicted proteins | sample 1570651 | NCBI WGS metagenome assembly OGEU01 (sample SAMEA2582129, study PRJEB24529) | metagenome | biome: Human gut stool | place: China | collected 2011
GGAGCGTCATGAATCAAGACGTATTGACAACCAGCTGCGTGGACGTGCCGGACGTCAGGGCGATCCGGGTGAATCCATATTCTTCATCTCACTCGAAGATGATATCATGAGATTATTCGGTTCAGAGAAAATGATGGCAGTATTCAATGCAACCGGCATTGGAGAAAATGACAGAATTGAGCATAAGATGTTATCCAATGCCATTGAAAATGCCCAGAAGAAGATCGAAAACAACAACTACGGAATCCGTAAGAATCTGTTAGATTACGATGCCGTAAACAACGACCAAAGAGAAATTATCTACAAAGAAAGACGGCGTGTACTCGACGGCGAAAATATGCGTGACGTAATCTACAAGATGATTGGTGATGTTGTAGAACAGAAGATTGACATGGTTGCAACTGATGACCAGCCGGCAGCCGAATGGAATATGGCGGAATTAAATGAAATCCTGCTTCCGGTTGTTCCGATTGCTCCGATTGTAATCAAAGAAGAAGATGCTGCCGGCATGACCGCAGCCAAATTAAAACAGCAGGTAAAAGAAGCAGCTGCTGCAAATGCGGCGGCTCAGGCAATTGAAACGGAAAAGAAAAAAGAGGACAAGCAGCAGACGTATCGTTCTAAGGAACAACGTGCAAAAGCTGCTCAGCAGCGAGCAAGAATGCGGCAGCTGGAACAGCAGTCCGAGGCGATGCAAGCGGAACTCGATTCCCTCAACGAGGAGATCACAAAGGAAGAAGTGTACAGCGATTTCAATTTGATGCAGGAAAAGTGCAAGCGAATGGATACTTTGCGGACAGAATTGGATGCAGCACTGGAAGAGATGATTTTGTTGGAAGAGGAATTGGGATAAAATTTACAGATGTTGAAAATAAATTTCTTTTCAAATAAAATGATTGTGGAAATTGCTTCTTTTCAAAAAGTGTTTTTTATGGTATAATAAGGGTATTCGGAAAAAGGGAGGATGGAGTTCATGAAAAATAGGAACAAATGGATGATTGGCGGAGTGCTGCTGGCAGCTTTGGGAATCGGGTCTTTTTTTACCCAGCAAACAGCAGTTACCGCTGCGGAAATCAATATTCCATACACAGATTCCAATCAGGGGTTTACAACTGGAATGGATGGCACATCACTTTGCTTGAATCTGCGAAATGCAAATAACTGTATTTGTGAAGATATTCCGCAGGATGTTGCCTGTTCGGGGTATTTATCCGTTACGTTTTCCATTCATGGTATTGGAACAGATGCCTACCGATTGCAGAAAGACGGCACACAGGGAACGCCTTATTTTGCGGAATTGGTTGGTGTTGTGCGTTCTGCACAGGATGAAGAGATTTTGCGGTTTTGCAATGGGGAAGAAGATGATTTTGCACCGGGAACGGTTGCCATCACAGGAGATGGAACATATACCGTTCGTACAGAGTTGACACAAGATGCAGACCAAATTTTATCGTTGGCGGTTAATACGAACATTGATTTGTATCGGTATCAGAAAGAGGGAAACCTTGCAAAGTCTGGAATTACAATGCAGGTAGAATCTGTTACAACACAGCAGGAAACCGCTACAAAACAAGCTATAGCAAAGCAGGAAACACCGATTTTTGCACAGAATTTTGATACAACAATGCCAATGACAACAACGCAAAGAGCAACCACAACAACTTCTACTACGCCATATTGGTATGGGACAACAACTTCCACTACACCATATTGGTACTGGACGACAACTAGAATAGAAGCTACTACAACTGCAATGACATGGAGAACTAAGCCTGTACAGGGTATGACGACAATCAAAAAAACTGCTAGCTCTAGGGGGTATTATCTTTCTGCTCTTGACCAATCCAGTACCATTGGATTAGGGGAACAGCTGCAATTATTCGTAGGAAATGATGGAAGTTATACAGTATCTTCTAGCAATCATCAGGACATCATTCCGGCATGGGTTTCTTTTCAACCGGATGTTGCAACGGTAGATGATACGGGTTTGGTCACAGCGGTTTCAGAGGGAAAGGCTGTGATTGCAGCAGAAATCAATAATACAGCGATTTCCATTGAAATTACAGTTGCTGCCCCTACAACAACGGCAATCACAACTGAAGATTTAACATGGGGAACAACCACAAAATCGTCTGCGGTGAATATTTCTGTTCGTGCACCGCAAATTGTAACCATCAATAACATCAAGCGGATTCCGCAAGAACAAGCACAATTGCAATTATATCTTTTGAATCAGCCAAAAGATTCCGATGTAATTTGGTCTTCTTTTTATCCGACGATTGTCTCTGTTGACCAGAACGGACTTGTAACTGGTCTTTCAGAGGGCAAAGCAGTGATTGGAGCGATGATAGACGGGAAAGTTTATGCAATTACACTCTATGTAGTTGGAGAAGAAGTTACAACTACTGCAAAATCACCTAGCACCGTTACGACAGCAACAGAAACCGTAAAAGGAGATATAAACAGCGATGGTATCATTAGTGTTGATGATGCTGTTATCCTGTTGCAGTATTATGCAAAACAAGCTGCCGGATTAAATCCAAAATGGGAAGATTTAAAGTAATTTTTCTATGAAACCAACAACCGCCCCTGTATGAATTTCACATACGAGGGCGGTTGTTTTTGTTTATTGATTGGAATCAGCTTTCAAAGCGGTTATTCCATGTCTTTATAGATATCGGCATTTTCAAGGGAAATCGTTGTGTTTGCTCCGCAGGTTGCCAGAATTTGCAACAATGCACTTTTTGGCAGTTTTGCATTAGACAAGTCCACAATCGGATTTGCAGCACGGCTTGCATCCTGTTTCCATTCCTGATAGGAATACGTTGGCAGAGCCTGTAAAACAGCATCCGGCTGAACAGGCAGAATTTGAACGCACGCTTGTTTCACGGTGAACTGAATGGAAACCTTGCCATCTGTTCCGCTGGTAACCGGCAGGGAAAATGTCCGCAGCAGCGTTCCGTCTGCATTCTTGCGGCTATCTGATTGATAGCGACCCTGTTCCAGTGCATAGGTTTTGGTGTCCGTGTCTGTCTGTACGGTGCAACGAATCCGTTCAGTTTCGGAACTACCTGCAAGGGTAAACCGGAATTGATAGGCAGTTTTCGGCAACTGTTGCAGCTGTGCGGAGATGGTTGCAGAAGTGGTTTCTTCTGTTGCATCCAGCTCCCACAATTCCATGGGGTCACCGTCTGCATCGGTGACCGTCAGCAGTGTGCTGAAACGGGATTTCGTTGAAAATGCAGGTGCACAAAATAATAAATCTTCCATATGAAGCTCCTTTTTTGAAATCGGAGCGGCTGTGTTCTGTGCAGACGCACACAGCTGAATGGTATGGTCGTCTACCAGAACGGCACGACCGCTTTTTAAAAGACCTTTTGCTCGTTTCGAATAAGTGCTGCCGATGATCTGACCAGCAGCATCCTGTACCATTACGTTTTTTTGCATGGGTTTCTCCCCCTTGGTAACCATCATTTGATTTTGCCGTACCGTTTTTTTGTATGGGTGTCCGCCCCAACGGCTGATTTTAGTATAACAGCTTTGGATGAAGTTGTCAAGTGGGAGCAATCAATTTTTCCAGAAAAACAAATTTCCACAAAACAGCATGAAACATTCTGCTTTGTGGAAATTGTAATGTTATTTATTCTATGGTTGGCTGTGCTGCTGGAGCAGTTGCTTTTTCTCGAAAAATCCGTCCGAATACAAACCGCACCAATGGGCCAGCAAAGAACAGCTGCCAGCACAAAGCCATTGGGAAATTAAAGACGGTTGTTTGCAGCCACATACTGATGATTTGCTTTCCGGGGTGCTGGAACAAAACCGTAGCAGCCAGACTCATCAGCGGACACATCCATGCAACAGAAACCGCAGAGATGGCGAGAATCAGGTGAAATGGACGTTCTGTTTTTACATCGACCATCCGGAACGCTGCTTTTTTCGCCAGATTTCCGACTAAGAAAAAGTCTAGAAGAAAGGCGATCGGCATCATAATTGGCAATTCTCGGAACGCAGCCAGAAAAACAGCGTTGCTCATGCCGCCAGTGCTGAGGGCGATGTTATAGCAAACCATCGCATAGACCATGACGAACACCATCAGAATGGTAAAAATGACTTCCTGTAATTTGTTTTTGGGCATAAAAAATTCTCCTTTCGATTCGACAGCACGGATAGAAAGTTGTGTTGTTCGTTAATCATTCAGGAGAATGGACGTTTCCAATAAAACCAATTTCTATTTTTTTTGTACAACTTCATTATAACAAAAAAACGGGCATTTGTCAAGATAACGATTTCATTTTCGGCGATTTCTGAAAAAAATCGGGTGAAATCGATTTCTTTTACAGACAACTTGCCCGTATTTTTGCAAAGATGTTACTTTACAATCTCATCGGAATCCAGTACAATGGTAAATGGTCCATCATTGCACAGTGAAACCTGCATATCTGCTCCGAAAATGCCATGTTCCACGACAGGAACGGTTTGCTTGCAGTAGGCAATCATGTATTCATACAGAGCCTCTGCGGTTTTGGGTGCTCCGGCAGCAATAAAGCTGGGACGGTTGCCCTTCCGGCAGTCTGCATATAATGTGAATTGCGAAACCAGCAGCAGTTGACCGCCAACGTCTTGCAGGGACAGGTTGATTTTATCGTTTTCATCGGAAAAAATCCGCAGCCGCATCATTTTATCCGCCATTTTTTCTACAATGGTTTCGGTGTCGTTTTGTCCGATTCCGACAAGAACCAGATAGCCTTTGTTGATTGCTCCAACGACAGAGCCGGAAACGGTGACAGATGCTTGTGTCACTCTTTGAATTACCAATCGCATAGGGTTAATGCTCCTTTTTCTTCTGTTGTTTTTCTGCTTTCAGCAGGGCACGGGCAGCCGCAAAAGCAGCTGGTTCGCCCTCTTTTGCCAAAATTTCCAGTAGTTGCATGAGTTGCCGTTCGGTTTCCGGATGCAGGCAGCCATTTTTTCGGGCAGTGGAGTTCTGGAAATATTCCAAGGGGGCTTGATCAGTGTACTGTTCGCCCTTGTAAATCTTGCTGGCAGCTAAGCGGTCGCAGAACATCTCTACCAGAAATCGGGCTGGCATTTTTACGGGCATGACTTTCTTTTCCACGGGGTTGTAGTCCGTCCAGTATTCAAAGTGATGGCGGTTTCTACCTTTGTGGTGCAGCCATGCGAGAGAATAACCGAGGATTTCTCGTTCTTTTTCGTTGGGACTGCGGTTTCCCTGATAATATTTCACACCGGGAATAAATTCGGTCGGGCTGTATTTGGAAAGGTCATGGCGGAGTCCCTGCCAGAGAATCCCTGCTTGTTTGCAGTGGGCAATGACTTTATGCCGATGATGGGTGATCAATAAAAAGTGATGCCAGAGATTTCGCAACATGCTGCAATCGCCTCCTGCTGTTTATTGTATCATATTTTTTGGAAGCTGTAAAGAGAGCACCTGCAAAGGTTTTTGGAAAATCTGGCTGTAATAGGATGACTTGGCTGAAATCGTTTTCATGAAATAAAAAGACTCGCAACCTGCGAGCCTTTTGTTATGTTTAATAAACCATCATCATCAGGAGATCCCAGAACATATGCAGCCCAATCGGCAGCAGCAGACTTTTTGTTTTCACAAAAATCACGCTGAACAGAACGCTCAGCAGTAAAATGCTGATGAAGCCGAGGTGTGCAAAGTTTGAGAAAAACGTGCCGTCCATCATCCACTTTGGAAAATGAATCATCAGAAATAGAACGGCATTGATGCCAATGGCAGCCCCTTTATGAGATTCCGAGTAGGTGAGGTTCAGCAGCCAGCCTCGAAAAACAAGTTCTTCTGTTAGTCCAACAAACAGAACGATAATCACCGAGGAAAGCCCGAAGTCCGGCAGAATCTGCAAACCGCCATGCAGCCGATACGCTCCGAAGAGCAGGTAAACTGCAAAGAACGGAAAGACCAGCAGCCATGGCAACTGATTGCGATTCCAGGAAAAGCATTCCTTTGGGGTGGCGTAAACATCGCCGGAGAACCGACAGAGCAGAATCGCTGCTGGAAGCGTCCAGATGAGATTCTTGAAAATGCCGTTTGCAACGAGGGAACAGAGCCAATCTGAAGAAATCTGTGCAGTCAGAAATGGAGCAATCCAAACATGATACACCGTCCAGACTGCATAGAAAAGCAGAAAATAGACAATCAGTGTGATTGCTTTTTGTTTTTTTGAATGGATCATAGAATCACCGCTTTGTTTCTTCACTCTGCTGCTGTTTCAGCAAATCCCGAATTTCAGTCAGCAGGGCAATGTCTGGAGCAACCTTTTCCGGTTCTTCTTTCTTTTCTTCTTCTTTTTTCTTGAAGGTCAGATTCCGCATGGTGTTGACTGCCTTGACAATCAGGAACACACAGAATGCAGTAATCAGAAATGTGATGACAGCGGAGAGAAATGCACCAATGTTGATGTAAGGGTGATTGCCCCACGGGATATGGAAGCCGAGGTCTTGGAAGTTGATGCCGGCAATCAATGCACCAACCAGCGGCATCAGCACATTGTCTACCAGTGCATTGACAATTGCGGTGAACGCACTGCCGACAACAACGCCGACTGCCATGTCCAGCACGTTGCCTTTGGAGATGAACTCTTTGAATTCTCCCAAAAAGCGGGAAATTGCGTTTGGTTTCTTCTGTGGGTCTTTGGTTTCAGTAGCCATTTTCTTATCCTTTCTATTCTGTTGCATTGTGGAAAAGAGGAACAACTGCAAACAGAATCCTTAATTTTTTATGATTATACCATAAATCAACATAAATTGTCAAATTGCATACCAAGAATCGGAGAGTGGCTTTTTTGTTGGAGTTTTTTTGCGTTCAAAAACTATAAGGGTTGACAAATAGAACTTATGGTGGTATACTAAAAAGAAATAGATTAGAAAAGGGGCTTTATGATGTTTTGTAAAAATTGCGGATGTAAACTGCCAGAGGATGCAAAATTTTGCGTGAAATGTGGAACATCTGTAGAATCAACAGCAGCATCAACGGGGAAAAATGTGGAAACAAGCACACCTTCCAGTGCAACGGACAGCCAAACCGTTCATAATCGTGCTGTTGCAAAAAAGCAACGGCTTCCATGGATAATTGTTGTCATTTTGGTGGTGCTTGTTGGAATCCTTGCGGTTGCATTGGGAACAACTAAAATGGGAAACCAAAATACCATTGAACCAAATGATAAAAAGATTGCAGAAGTGCGAAATTTTCATGAAACTACCACTACAGATTTGACAACAACAGCCACTACAAAGGCAACTACAACAGCGACTACTACTGTGACAACAACGACAACCATTGCAACGACTGCCAAACCAGTGGTAACCACAACTGCAAAACCAAAGCCGTATGTCACTGCCTCTGCAAAGACATTTTTGCTTTCCGGATATGATGGCTCTAAGGTGCGGTTATATCTGGACGGCAATTTCTACAAAGTGTATATCAAAATAAACGGAATCAATTATGATAGCACCGTATTGCGAAGTGATTTCAGCGATTATGTGGAACTGCCCTTTAATCCGATTGCAAATCCAGAAACCACGCTTTCTGTCACACCGTATGATGATGCCGGAAATGCTGGAGATACGGTTACTTGTGCAATTCCAACCGATGCAGAAGGAACAATCAGTACAGGCGGAATTTTAATTGATGGTCTCAATATAAGAGGACAAATCAACTGTCATGGCGGTGTTGTAGCTGGATATACAACCGACTATATTGTAAATGGCGGTGCATGCGGAATGGTTCGGCAGAGCCTTGGAGATACTTGGCATATAACTGCAAAGAATTCGTGTTACAACTACGGAACGAATTGGTATGAACTATGGGATTCCGATGACGGGGATTATTACGGCTGGGTCGATGAGAATTACATTGATTTCTATTAAGTGTCAAAAATAAAACATGCAGCGGGAGCAGATGAAACCATTTGCTCCCGTTTTTCTATAGGGAAGTTGCAGCTTGATTTCTATTTTTCAGCTGGATTCCCGCTTGACATTCTAAGGGTAAAATGCTATAATAATAGCGGTATGCCAACCTGTCTATTAAATGGTATTGCAGTATATTTTTTCGCTTTTGTGGAATACTGTTTGAAAAACAATCCACAGGAAAGGCGGAATGGATATGCAGACATCATGGACAGCATCCACTTCGGCAGAAACGCCTTCTGCCGCAGACGAATCAGAACAGCAGTTGCAAGAAGCCGTTTTGATTGCAGAATCCGGCAGCATTCGCCCACAGAATGCAAAACATCTCATCCACTGTTTGACCATCATTGGACAGGTGGAAGGGCATTATATCTTGCCGGCTGAAAATAAAACAACCAAGTATGAACACATCATTCCCGCTTTGATTGCGATTGAACAGGATCGCAGCATTGAAGGACTGATGATTTTACTCAATACGGTTGGCGGTGACGTGGAAGCAGGGCTTGCCATTGCAGAAATGATTGCCGGAATGCAAACCCCGACCGTTTCTCTGGTACTGGGCGGCGGTCATTCCATCGGAGTGCCGCTGGCAGTGAGTGCGAAGCGGTCTTTTATTGTGCCTTCGGCAACGATGACGATTCACCCCGTCCGAACAAATGGACTGGTTGTCGGCGTGCCGCAGACATTTGCTTATTTTAATCAGATTCAAAATCGAATTATCGAATTTATTACACGGTGCAGTCACATCCAAACGGAACGGCTGCTTTCTTTCATGCATCGTACAGATGCCCTTGCAACCGACATCGGTTCGATTCTGACCGGTGAAGAAGCAGTGGCAGAAGGGCTGATTGACCAGCTCGGCAGCTTACAGGATGCGATTTCCTGCCTGTATGAATTGATTGAAGCAGCACCGCTGCGTTATACGGATGCGTCTGTGCCGTCATCTACACTGGGAAAGGACGGTTGCAGCGGGACGAACGGCAAAATCAAAACCAAAGAAAAAAGCCACCCCCAAGAATAGCGATCATCAAAATACGCAGGGATTTAATGCAGCCGAAATCAAAGGGGCTGCTGATGCGGATACCAAAAAAGAAGAAAAACTCACCGAGAAGCAGAAAGCGGATTTGAAATTCAAATCCGTTCTGCTGATGGTGTCAGCAGCATTGGTATTGCTGCTGGTATTCATTCCGGGAAGCTCCGGCTGGAGATGGATGCACAATGGATTACTAGGACTGTTCGGTGTTTCCGTTCTGACATGGCCGATTGTATTGGTTTTGGCAGGGCTATTCTTACAGCGGCAGATTCAGGGGCAAAAACCAAAGGAACACCGCCCGAAAGATGTTGGTACATATTTTTTGTACGGATTGGGCATTGCGGTTCTGGTCAGCAGTACGGTGCAGGTTTGGTTTGGGGAAACGCTCCGAACCAAGAACCCGATAGATGCTTTAATTGCATTCTATCACGCTGGGCAGGATAACCCCTTGTTTAACGGCGGTGCAATTAGTGTGCTCGCCTATATTTTATCTGCCCTGCTGGGCAGACCTGGCGATAAAATTTGTGTCTTGTTTGTCCTGTTTTTAGTTGTCATGTGGCTGATGGGCTGGGATATGCTGGACTTGAAAGATTGGGTCTGTCGGGCTGGCGGTTTCCTCCGAAATCTGCTGTTCCCGACCAAAGATGCGTTACCAGCGGAAGAAGACGTTCCAGATTTGGAAGAACCAAAAAGAATCGGCTTTTTCTCCAACCTATTTCACAAGGCAGAAGAACAGGAGCAGGAAGCGGAAGCAGTGCAAGCTTCAGAAGCACAAAATACACAGGAATTGGATGCTGGCGAAATCATCGCTGCAACGGATGGGTTAGCGGAAACACCGATACCACCGCAAGAACCGCCTTTACAAGAGCCGTTTCAGATGCAGTATGATGCGGTTGAACCAACGCTTGATGTTGAACCTCCAGAGCCGGAAGAACCGATTTTTGAGCCAGAATCGGAACAGATGCCAAGACAGTTGGATTTGTTTCAGGAGCAGGGAATGGGAGCAATTGTTCCGGAAAATGCAACGCATCCAGAGCCGGAAGAGCCTGCTTATCAGATCCCAAGCCTTTCCCTGTTGAAGCGGAGTAACAACACGGGCAAAAGTCCGGAGATCCAACAGGAATTGGAACGCAATAAAAGAATGCTGGAGGAAACCCTGAAAGATTTCAATGTAGGTGTTTCTATGAAGGATGTTCAGCGTGGGCCATCTGTTACCAGATATGAAGTGCAGCCGAATGCTGGGGTAAAAGTTTCTAAAATTACAGGCTTATCGGATGATATTGCCTTGAATCTTTCTGCCCAGAGCATCCGAATTGAAGCCCCTGTTCCGGGGAAATCAGTCGTAGGGATTGAAGTTCCGAATCGGAAAAAAGATGTGGTAAAACTGCGAGATATTCTCGAATCCGATGCATTCCAGAATGCGAAAAGCCAGCTGGCGTTTGCAGTCGGAAAGGACATCGCCGGAAATGCGATTATTGGCGACATTGCAAAAATGCCGCATTTGATTATCGCTGGTGCAACAGGCTCTGGTAAATCTGTCTGTACCAATTCCATCATCATGAGTATTCTGTTTCATGCGACACCGGAACAGGTGCGGTTGATTTTGATTGACCCGAAGATTGTAGAATTTCGAGTGTATGAGGACATTCCCCACCTGCTGATTCCCGTTGTCACCGACCCGAAAAAAGCAGCTGGTGCATTGAATTGGGCGGTACAGGAGATGGAACACCGTTACCAGGCCTTTGCGGACAACGGGGTACGGGATTTGGCAGACTATAACAAGAAAATCCAGAGTCAGCCTGATGGGCAGACGCTGCCGCAAATTGTCATTGCGATTGATGAGTTGGCAGACTTGATGATGACTGCATCCAAAGAAGTGGAAGATGCCATCTGTCGGCTGGCACAAAAGGCAAGAGCTGCCGGAATGCACTTGATTATTGCAACGCAGCGACCAACCACCGATATTATTACGGGCTTGATTAAAGCGAATATTCCAAGCCGGATTGCCCTGTCTGTCATGTCGCAGGTGGACTCTCGAACGATTTTGGATACAGGCGGAGCAGAAAAGCTGTTAGGGCACGGTGATATGCTGTATTTGCCGAATGGTATGCCGAAGCCGATTCGTGTACAGGGCTGTTTTGTTTCCACAGAGGAAATTGAAAAAACAGTGGCATTTGTCAAGCAGCAAGCACAGGCGGCTTATGATGATTCTGCTTTGGTCGGTGTTGAACAGAATATTCCGGTTCTGAAGGGTGAAACGGCAAGTCCGGACGGAAATGCAGACCCCCGACTGGAAGAGGCGATTCAGGCAGTTGTAGAGTTGGGGCAGGCATCCACGTCTTCATTGCAGCGTTATTTGAATGTTGGCTATGCCCGTGCTGCCCGAATGATTGACGAACTGGAAAAGAGAACAGGACATAAGGTAATCGGAAACAAGAGTGCCAGTGGCACGGAGATTCTTGATGAACTTGCAGAAGAAGAGATTGCAACAGGTCATATGATCGTCTATACATCTGCAGATTCTGTATTGCAGATCTGCGGAAATGAAAAGACATTTGATCTGGCAAATCTGTATCGTTGCTGTG
>OGEU01002902.1_pt1 | contig 11564 bp, 10 predicted proteins | sample 1570651 | NCBI WGS metagenome assembly OGEU01 (sample SAMEA2582129, study PRJEB24529) | metagenome | biome: Human gut stool | place: China | collected 2011
AGCGCTTGGCGTTGGCATCGGAGTCTCGCTTGGCGTTGGGGTCGGCGTTTCACTCGGTGTTGGGGTTGGGGTCGGCGGTACGATTACCTTATTTCGGATTACCCACCGCTTTCCATTTTTCATATTTTCATTTTCGTATGTAACCCGATACGAATCGGATACTTCTTTTTCCACCACGCTCCACTGAAACTCTGCCGGAAGTTTATCCCATGTGTATTTCCAGCCATTTTCTTTATTCAGTGTCTGCGTATCGTACACTTCTCCATTTTTCAGGAGCTGTACTTCGATGCTCTCCGGCCGCTTGTCCTCCTGGCCATCGTCCTCCCAGATCTTCAGGGCTGCGATTTTCGTCGTCGGCTTATCCGGTTTTTTCGTCTTGTCAAATTTCGGATTCAGCGTCACGTTATGATTCCAGGTATCATTTTCCCAGTTCGGAAGTGCCGTAAGGAGCGGGGTCGGCTCATAGGTATACGTCTCATCCTCCGTCTTGCTTCCCAGCACAAGATACAGGCCGGTTCCCAGATTTTCCCATTTCAGATCACCGTTTTCATCGGTCATTCCAATCTGATCCGGGGTGATGGTTCCTTCTGCTTTTCCTTTTTTCACTTTATTTACTGAAAAACGTACCTTCTGACCAGGCACACCATTTTTTACAATAACGCGTCTGAGCGGCTGTTTTCCCTCCTTCTGTATCGAGGTTTTCCAGCGATACCGGACAGTCTGCAAATTTTCCGGCAAGGGTAAATTCCCGATTCTCCGTCATATCTACCACGCGGTACAGACTAAATTCCGCTGCTCCGCCTCCATACTGGATCGCGAGCGACATTCTGTCTGTCTCCTGCGGCCATGCATCTGCCAGAATCTGGCCTGCTCCCAGCAAGAAACATACGTAAGGTTGGTGGACTCTGCGGAATCACTGTCTTTATGGCCTTCTCCGTCTGTCAACTCGCCATGATTTCTAAAATACAATCCTGTTCCGATCGCAAATTTACTCAAATCAACCGTCGTCTGATACCGGATCACCACCGGCCCTTCTACATCGCTGAAGCTGATCGTAAACAGTCCTGCCTCTTCTCCGTTGTCCAGTCTGCTGTACCGTTCTGCCGTATATTTGTTTCGCGGAATTTCGTTTCCCTGTTTGTCGTAAACTTTGATTCCTTCCAGCTGCTGATCCGTCATTTTCATCAGACACTTTCCGTTCAGTTCACCTGAATACCAGGAACGCTCTGTATAATCGTTATACGTATATCCGTTCAGCGAACCATCCAAGCTGATTTCTGTACTCCACTCCAGAATATCTGCCCAGGTTCCATCTACCTGCTGAATATTCTGTCTGACAAAAGTTTTATTGGTCACATGCCCCGGAAGAACGACATTTACCGTATCTTTTCCGGCAATATCGCCTGTCGTTTCCGCCGTATTGCTGACCGTAGTTCCGCCGATGGGAACCTGCATGGAATCGCTGGCTTTTGTCCGATACTTAATTTCGTATCGGTGCTGTCCCTTCGGAAAATCATATGAAATCTGATTTCCGTTCACAGAAGCGTTATAAGTTCCCGCTATGTTTCCGTTCACATCATATTGAATCACCGTGACATCACCCACCAGGGTAAGATTTTCATCGATCTGGTCGGAAAAAGCCGTCGGATTTTTAATATCTTTGATAATCTCTCCATTATTTACCGAAACAGTCCATTCAATATACTGCTCGCCATCGGCTCCCTGCTGCAGACTTCCGTTTTTCGATACTGTTTTCTGCGAAATCGTGGATTTTTTGGAGCTTTCTATCGTATCTTCCCCGTCTTTTATCTCAATTTTATTTTCAATTTCAGAAGAGGTACATGCGCTGAGATCCTTATTACTCTTAACGCGGTATTTGATATGATAAGTTCCTTTCGGGATTTCCGTTCCAGTTTTTCCGATCACAATGTCTGTTTTATCTGCTTCGAGGTTTTCAAACGTACCTGACAGGCTGACTCCGTCTGCATTTACAATCTGCAGAGAACTTCCATCATAGGCAAAGTTAGCTGCCTTCAGAGCATCCTTCATCGTGAGCGATCCCTTCATGCCATCGTTTTTTACGATTAATTCAACATCATAATCAATATAGCCATTTCCCGATTCGTCATAATAAAATTTGCCAGACTCTTTTTTCAGGGAATAGTTTTTATCCTGCGGCTCCGGTTCCGGCGTGATATCCTTTATCACGGTAATTTCTCCTGTCCAGGAACCTATGGAAATTGTCTTTTTGGAACCATCATCGCTGACAATATCATCATTCCACTGGAAATCGAATTTCAGACTTCCATGAATCTGCTCTCCGGCACCATCCACATAATTTTTATCCAGTTCCAGTACAATGTACCACTTGCCATCTGCATCCTGTTCGTAATGATACTTTCCTGATTTGATAACTCCATCGTATGCATCGTACTCCTTTCCCAGAAATCTTGATGCATCCATGCCTTGGGGCAGCTCGATATATGTTTTATAATCATTGTCCTGTACATCTTTTGTCGGAATCTCATCCACTTCAAAATTAGCCTGCAGCTGATCTCCTGTTGTAAATTCTGTATCGCTGATATCTACATCCTCATAAATATCACCGTTTTTCTTTTTAAAGCTTACGTTTGTGACGCGATTTGTGATATCCAGACCTCCGGAAACTGCCTGCACTGCAATTCCGTCCTTTTTCTCCTGCTCCGCAGCTTCCTCCACTTCCGGCACCGCATCATCTGCTGCTATGCTTTCCTTTTCTGCATTTTCCTCCGGCTGTCCTTCCGCTGCGGCCATCTCACCTTCCTTCGCCTCTGGATTCACCGCCATCTCCCCATATCCGACGATCTTCTCATCGTCCGCCGTATACGTCATCTCCGCAACGACATCCGCGCCGTCTTTCTCGCAGTCGCCTTCTATGGTTTTGATCTGTTTTCCGTCCTCACTGGTTTTTTCCACAACGCCCACACGCTCTGCCCTGCCGTCCTCATCTTTGTCGAGGAAAACGATATCTCCGGCCTTCGCCGTGTACGCTTTGTCGTGATACAGCCCTTTTTCGTTCAATGCCATCGTCCATGCATACGCTCCCGCTGCATACGGCACCGCGCTTTCCGGAACGCCGGCGTATTTGAGGCAGAAGGAAACAAACATTGCGCTCCAGTCGCCGTAGTCATTTCCGTACCAGGCGCCATACCTGGCATAACCTTTGTGTGACGTTCCGTCACTCTCGGAAAGCTGATAATTCTTTGTGCTCTCAGCATATCCAAGCTGCGATGCGGCAACTTTCACCACATTTTCTGCCAGCCGCCGCCAAGGTCTGCGGGAAGTGTTTTTTCCCAGTCGGCTGCGGTTTCCACATCCGCCTGATTGTCGGAATAACATTCCGCAGTATGAATATGCTCTTCTTTTCCGCAGGTCAGCTCTTTCGTATAACAGCTCTCGCTGTGCGTATGCCCTTCTGTTTCCGGCTTGTCACACGCCAGCACCTCCGCGGTCTGATAACATGTCCCGTCATGCGTATGCTCCGTCTCCAAACAGATCAGATTTCCTTCCTCGTCGTAGCACTCGTCACCGTGTGTATGCTCTTTTTCTGTACAGATAAGCGTTTTCTCTTCTGCATAGCACCCGGCCTCTTTTGAATGGTGATGACCTTCGGTTTCTTCCAGCCCGCACGTCAGCACCTCCGTATAACACGCTTCGCTGTGCTGATGCTCTTCCTTTCCGCAGAACGCTTCGTTCGTCATCGCAATTCCGTCGGATTTCAGACGCCATGTCACGCTTCCCGAAACCAGAAGGGAAAGTACGACAAACAGGGCGATTGCTTTTCTTCTTTTCTGATGATCCCGGTGGAACTTGCGGATATACCGGTCCAGTATCTCTCTCATATGCTCCTCCCTCTCTTTAGTGTACCAGCGATATATGTTTCAGCGGCCAGATCCGCAGCAGAATTTTTCCTGTAATCTGGTCTTTTTCAATGCTTCCAATCACCGAACTCCGGCTGTCGATCGACGTTGACCGGTGGTCTCCCATCACGAAATACCGGTTGTCCGGCACCTGATAAGGAAAAGTCAGATCGCACTCGCCAAGGCTCTTTCCGGATACGTACGGCTCATCGATTTCTTCATCATTCACCAAAACCGTGCCGTCCTCTTTGATGTCAATCCAGTCACCGGGCAGTCCGATGACGCGTTTCAACAGTAATTTATTCTGATAATAGAACCCGCATAAGTCTCCTCGGTTTATGCTTGATTTCTTTGTCAGGACAATAATATCTCCGTCATAAAGCGTCGGCTCCATGCTCGTTCCCGTCACCTGCAGTACCGGCAGAAACAGCGTTGCAGCAAGAACTGCGATTGCGGCCACTGCCAGCAGCGAAAAACACGGACCGCGCAGTGCATTTCCGTATTCTTTCCTGCGTTTTAGGCGGTTTCTCTCTTTTTCTACCTCTGCAAGATCCGGTACGGATGAAATCCTCCGTCTCTGCTCTTCCACTTTTGTCTCCTCCTGCGTCTTATCTTTCTTCTGTCTGTTTTTTCGCATCCGCGATGATCCGTCCGGCCTCTTCCTTCGCCTCGTTCACGATCCGTTCTGCTTCCCGTTCGGCCTCTTCTTTTACTGCCGCCACGGATGCCAGATAATCGTCTGCCGTCCGCTGTGCCGTATCAAAAATATGATTTAATCCTGCTACTGCTTCTGCAATGGACCCTGCGTTTTCCACTACGACCTTCCGTTCCTCGAGTTTCTTCCGCAGCTCCTGGTTTTCCTGTTTCAGTTCTTCTTCGTTTTGTTCCAGCGCGTAGATAATTTCGATCAGCTCTACGCGGTTCATTCTTCTCAGCTCTTTCTGCGCCATGGGGTTCTGTCCTCGGTGTTATCTCTTTATTTTGTTACACTCATCTTTCCGTACCAGAATATGTAACTATTTGTAACGTTATTACACAACCCGATTTGTGCTTTTTCAACCCTGCTTTTGTACTTTTTTCAATACCATACCTTTTTTGTACATGTTGCGATAAACCATTTTTTTAATTTGGAACTTTTGTCTATGGATCCTTTTCTATGCAAAAACAGGGCAGAACGTTTTGTTTTTTCCACACGTTCTGCCCTGTTTTTCCTTTCGGTTTTAATGATTTACTTTCGCTTTCTGCATCTGTTTTTCCATCATTCCCTCATGAATTCCATCCTGCCGCAGTACCGCGCCGGCTGTCTTACAGAGGCATTCGAGATCCATTCCTAATGCAATGTGATGCACATAATATCCGTCCAGTTCCGCTTTCTCCCGGATCGGAAGTTCATCCCGCCCATGGATCTGTGCCCAGCCGGTGAGGCCCGGACGGACACTGTTTGCGCCGTACCGCTCCCGCTCAGAGATCAGATCCTCCTGATTCCAGAGCGCCGGACGCGGACCGACGAGCGCCATGTCGCCTTTTAAAATATTGAAGAGCTGCGGCAGCTCATCGAGGGATGTTTTCCTGAGAAAGCGTCCGACTCTTGTGATAAAGAGATCGGGATGGTTCAGCAGATGTGTCGGCAGATCATGCGGCGTGTCGATGCGCATCGTGCGGAACTTGTATATGTAAAAATACTGCCCGTTCCGGCCCACCCGCTTCTGCCGGAACAGCACCGGTCCCGGAGAATCCAGGCGGACTGCAATGCCGGCTCCCAGCAGCAGCCACGATAATGCTGCCGTTCCCACAAGCGCCAGCAGACGATCCAACAAATTTTTCAGATACTTTTGATAAACTCCTTTTTTCTTCTCCCTCATGCTTTTCCTCCCTGCTCCCTTGCTGTCCGGTCACTGTTCCGGCGTTCCTTTTCTTTCCCATAGCCGTACTTTCCGTAACCGTAACCATATTTTCCATACCCGTAGCTGCCATAGCTGCTGTATCCGTAGCCCGTCGTGCCCTCCTGCACGCCGTTCAGCACATAGCCGCAGACCGGAATCTGCGAATCCTCGAAAAATTCCAGCGCGCGCCGGACTTCCCGGTCTTTCGTTGTTCCCTGATGTACCACGAGAACTGCTCCGTCGGCAATTCCGCCGAACAGTGCCGCATCCGAAAGCACTCCGCACGGCGGCGTGTCGATGATCAGAAGATCGGCCTCTTCTTTCAGGCTTTCGATCATGGTCTTCATCCGTACCGAGCGCAGCAGCCCTGCAGGATTCTGCGTGCTTCCCGCTCCCGGCAGGATTTTCAGCGTCAGATCCCGGCAGTCGGTAAGTGCCTCCTCCCAATCCATCTGTCCCTTCAGCACGGCAGCAATTCCACGCTCTTTCCGTCCGATCAGTCCCATACACTTCATCACCGAAGGATTCCGCAGATCTCCGTCCAGCAGTACTACGCGGTATTTCTTCTTCGCGAACGCCTCCGCCAGGTTCACGGCAACCGTCGTCTTTCCCTCCCCCGGCACGGCACTCGTCACAAGAAGGACCGGACAGTCACTTTTTCCAATTATTCTGTCCTCCGTCCTTGTCCGGATCAGCTGCACCGCCTCTTTGAAGGCATCCGGCACTTTTGGATTGCAGATGGTAATGGTCTGTTCCTTTACGCTGCTTCTTTTTTTGATCTTCGCCTGCGGCAGATTTCCAAGGAATGCCGCATTCGTCAGCTTCTTAATATCATCCGCCCAATGGATGGTTTTTCTTGTTCTCACATAGAGGAACAGCAGCAGGAAGGCCGCTGCAAGTCCTGCTGCTGCACCATACGTGCCGGCCCGCAACGCATCCTGGCTGTTAACCGGCACTGCCGGAACACCGCTTTCATCCACCACCGTCAGTGTCGTCGCACCAATGATATACTCTGCCACCTCCGGATAATTCGTGATAACGGATTTCATCACCCGATACGCCGTCTCCGGTGACGCGTCCTGCACACGGATAGTAAAAAGATTGGTATTTTCCATCACGCTCGCCTGAATTTCTGATGTCACCGCCCCGATTCCAAGATCCCGCGCTACAACATCCTTCAGTACGCCGCTTGTCACAAGATACGGAAAGGTCTTTCCAAGCTGCTCTGCCGTTACATTATCGTAATAAGAATAACCGACCGCACGGTTCGATCCGACCACGAACGATGTATATGCCTCATAGACCGGCTGATACCGCAGCTTTGCCGTCAGAAAGGAGCCGCCTCCTGCAAGGATTACAAGTGCCAGCACACCAAAGAAAAATTTCTGGAACGCCTGGAAATACTCCGCCAGAAAGGCGATCAGATCTATTTTCTCTGGTTCCGCTGCGGAATAGGTTTCATACGTTTCTCTGTTCATGCTCTTTTGCTCCCTCTCATCGTTCTGCCCTGCTATAGGCGCCGTATCCGTAACCATAGCTGCCTCCGATCCGCTCGCCGAATCCCGGATAAACATTGCCGAACACACAGCCGATGACCTTTTCTTCTTTCTGGTTCAGCGCGTCGATGGCATCGTTGATGTCCCGTGTCAGCACGCCGTCCTGCCGAACGGCAAGAACCGCACCATCAGCCAGCTTCACAAGCTCCTCCGCATCCGCGGCCGCGCCCATCGGCGGCGTATCCAGAATAATATAATCCATGTTTGTCCGGCACGTATCCAGAATCCGCCGGAAAATTTCACCACCGACTGCTTCCGACGGTTCCTCAAGCCGTTCCCGGCAGATGCCCATGTAAACATTCGTGTCCTTGTATTTTTCAAAAACGCTGGACGCCGACTCCTTTCCGACTGCTACCTGTCCGAAATCTTTTCCGGCCTTTTGCGGAAGTTCAAAAATCTTATACAGCGCCGGCTGACGAAAATCACAGTCCAGCAGAAGGACACGGTTCTGTTCCTCTGAAAGGGCAAGCGCCAGATTGGCGGCAAGCGTCGACTTTCCTTCATTTTCCGCCACACTGGTCACCAGCAGCACTTTTCCCCCTCTCCGGTCGAGTCTTCCGCGCACACGGGAAGCAATGCGCTTCAGGGATTCCACATAGGGAAAACTCCGCGCCGGATTCGTGATCAGCATGGAGCTGTTTTTCCTCTTTTTTTCATGGTACACGGTTCCCAGCAGATCCGCATCAATCTTGCGGCCAAATTCCGTTTCATTTTTGACGGTATCCCGCAGAAAGGAAAAGAAGCCCACCAGCGCCGCCGTACCAAGCGCGGCCGCCAGAAATGCCATTGCAGCGTACTTTTCCGTCGGAATCCGGTTCGACGGATTGCCGGAAACCTGCGGCTGCTGCAGTGTCTCCAATACTACATTGGGAATAATATAATCTGAAATGGTTGTGTAATTCTTCAGCACCGACCGCAGTACCCGAAAGGCTGTTTCCGGCGAATCAGCTGTCACGGAAAGCTCCATTAAATTGGATTCCGGCACAATTGAAGCGCTCATGTCCGCCGGAAAGGATGAGCATCCCAGCTCCTCCATCACTTTTTTCTTTAAAATATTGTTTTCCAGAATCGCCTGAAATTTCTGCGTCATCTCATACGTCGAAGAAAGGCTCGATGCTGCATTTGCATTCTCGCCGCGCCCCATCACGGCAAACGTGGTTTTCACCGTGTACTGATCCCGATGGACTGCCGTCAGCACCGTGTAGGTTATCATCGCCGCCGAACAGGCAATCAGAAGGATGATCCACCAGTTTTTTGCCATATCACACAGAATGCTCCGAAGATCCCAGTCTGCTTCGCCGTTCTGTCCGTTTCCTGTTCTGTCGTATTCTCCCATCTGGAACCTCCTCATTCATTGACGCAGACAATCAGGCGGATGGAGCTTGTCTGTCCCTCCTCCGATGTCACAGTATACGTTACTTCATAGACACCTTCCTTTCCGGTGTCAACCGGATTCTCTATGGAAAGTTTTTCTTCCCCAAGGATCTCGTCTTCCGCGGAAACCGCGTGAAGTTCATCGTCCTCTCCTTTTTCATACGTCATCTGATCCACATTCACCTGCTCCAGATAATCCTTCGGATCGAACGCCTGCTGCAGTTCCAGATGGATCAGATACTCGCTTAAGGTAATCTGCGGCTTTCCGCTCTTCTCCGCCGGGTCGTAGAGTTCCACCGTCACCGGAAGACTCGTCACATCACCGGCACGGTTGGCAGCAGAATACGTTACCTGATACAGCCCGGGCGTGCTGCTGATCTCATCCTGATACGAGAGCCGGATGCGGTCCGTAATCGTTCCATCCAGACAGTCCTCTGCGGAAAGTCCTTCCGTCAGGTCATCTGCATTCACACTGAACCGGAGCGGCCCATCCAGAGAAAAGACCGGCGATGTATAGTCGTTATAGACCATTTCCCGTTCCGCGTGGGTGACATTGTTGTCCGAATCAAAGGCAACGATGCTGATTTTCCGCCGCCCTTTTTCGATAAAGTTGGAAATATGTTCTACCGCAAGCGAATCCGTCACATCGCCGTCCTTCGCATCGTACGCCGTCACGCCGGACAGAAGCTCCGCCTCATCCGCGTGGATACTGACCGAAATTTCACTGTTATCCATTGAAATCTCTGGCCCTTTCCCGTCTTTTCCGGTTCGCTGCCGCATCAGGCACCCGCCAAACGCGAGCGATGAGGCAAGAAATAAAATCAGAACAGCCGCTCTCATTTTGTGCATATCCTTTTGATGTCTCCTTTCGTTTTTCAGACAAACCAGCGTCTTTTCCGCCTTCGTTCCGGAGACGACTCATACAGAACCGGCCGGTTCTCCAGAATTCTCCTTGGATTTACCTTCAGCAGAAGCTCCGCATACGATTCGCCGTACCACTCCGACAGAAATTCCCGGATCGGTCTCATGTCCGGTGTCCGGTAATTTGCGCGGTGGGCATCGCTTGCCGCACAGTCTGCCAGACGGTTTTCCAGCAGATACTGTGCTGTCCGCTCTGCTTCTTTTCCAAATCTTCCAAATACGCTTCCTTTGTTCATCTGCAAAACTGCGCCCATTTCCCGGAACTCATACAGAAGCTCCGGCGAATCCTGCACGCAGAAATACCGCTCCGGATGTGCCAGCACCGGGATCTTTCCCATGGCCGGAAATTCCATCAGCCGCCTTCTGATCCCGTCCGGTGCCATGTCAAACGGCACCTCGATCAGATAATAGCGGCTTTCATGAAGCGGTATCAGCTTTCTCTCTTTGATTTTTTCGTTAAGCGGCCCGATGCTCATAATTTCCATGCCGCGCACCAGGCTGATCGGGATGTGTTCCTTCCGGATTTCCTGTTCCAGACGGTAAAACAGCTCCAAAAGCTGCTCCGCGCCCTCGATTCCCGTCTGGTTTGCATGCGGTGTCACAGCAAGGATACGCACTCCGCTCTTTGCCGCAATTTCCGCCATCTCAAGGGATGTGGACAGATTCGGGGAACCGTCGTCAACCCCCGGCAGAATATGTATATGAAGGTCCGTCATGCTTCTTTTCTCCTTCGTACTGATATTCCGGCACCATTCTCTTTACCCTCTCGCAGATGTCCGGACATTCGTTTTCCGCCGCCCGCTCGAGTTCTTTCATCTGTTTTCGGAATACCGTCTCATCAAAAGCAATCTGCCGGCCGATAAAAATGCGGGTGTTTTCTGTCGTCTGCATCCCCTCCTCATTCATCAGCAGCTCCTCATACAGCTTTTCGCCCGGCCGCAGGCCAATGTACTTGATCTCGATTTCCACTCCCGGCTCATACCCGGAAAGGCGGATCATGTTTTTCGCAAGGTCCGCAATTCGGACAGGATCTCCCATGTTCAGGACAAAAATCTGGCCGTTTTTCGCATACGCGCCCGCCTCGAGCACCAGACTGACCGCCTCCGGAATCGTCATAAAATAACGGATGATGTCCGGATGCGTCACCGTCACCGGCCCGCCGTGCTCAATCTGGCGGCGGAACAGCGGAATGACGCTGCCGTTGCTGCCAAGTACATTTCCAAAGCGCACCGCCGCAAACTCCGTGGTGCTGTGTTTTCCAATCATCTGGATCACCATCTCGCAGAGCCGTTTGCTCGCTCCCATGATGTTCGTCGGATTGACCGCCTTGTCTGTCGAAATCAGAATAAATTTTTTTACGTGATACCGGCTTGCCGTGCGCGCCGTCTTTAAGGTTCCGATCACGTTATTTTTGATCGCCTCGTTCGGACTGTCCTCCATCAGGGGCACATGCTTGTGCGCCGCTGCGTGAAAGACGATATCCGGCCGGTAACGGGAAAACATCGACTGCAGCCGCCGTTCATCCCGCACCGAACCGATCAGCACCGTCATGTGAAGCCTCGGGAACTCCCATTCCAGCGATTTCTGGATCTGGTATGCATTGTTTTCATAAATATCAAAAATGATCAGACATTTGGGATTGTGCTGGGCGATCTGTCTGCACAGCTCGCTTCCGATGGAGCCGCCGCCCCCTGTCACCAGCACCGTCTTGCCACTGACATAGCCGATGATCTCATCCACATTCACTTGAATGGGATCCCTCCCCAGCAGATCCTCAATCTGCACCTCTCTTAGTTTCGATACATTGACTTCCCCATTGATGATCTGGTACATACCGGGCAGAATCCGCATCCTGCAGCCTGTTACCAGAAAAACTACTTACCTTTAATTGAGAATAATTTAAAATCCGGAAGGAATCGCAATGATGATCT
>OGEU01002914.1_pt1 | contig 11523 bp, 5 predicted proteins | sample 1570651 | NCBI WGS metagenome assembly OGEU01 (sample SAMEA2582129, study PRJEB24529) | metagenome | biome: Human gut stool | place: China | collected 2011
CCTGACGGATACGGTGAGACAATTGTTAAAAGACAGTGGTTATCCGGGAATGAAAGTACTGGAATTCGCATTTGTGGCAGGAGAGGACAGTGATTATCTTCCACATAATTATGATAAAAACTGTGTAGTCTATCCAGGAACCCACGATAACGATACCCTTCAGGGATGGTATCAGACACTTTCCGAAGAAGATAAAGAGATGACAAAGGAATATCTGAATAATCCATACACTCCGGATGAAGAAGTGCACTGGGATTTCATAAGTCTGGCGATGAGAAGTGTGGCAGATACGTGCATCATTCCGGTACAGGATTATCTGGGACTTGGTAATAAGGCAAGAATTAATATGCCATCTACACTCGGCGGTAACTGGATGTGGAGAATGAAAAAAGGCGCATTTACAGATGAACTGATCAAGAAGATCAGAAAAACGACAGAAGTCTGCGCAAGATAAACATAACAGGAAACAAAAAGAAAACACAATATTCAAACGATGGATTCACTGAGAAGGGAATGGAAACGTTTTGGATATTGTGTTTTTCTTTTTGTTTTGTATATGTCAAAACCTCTGATTTTTCATAAAAGTATAATTTTTGATATAAAAAGTATGATTTTTTGCATAACAGATATGATTTTTGGTAAAGAAAAAGTATAAAAAATTATAGAATGAGACTGTAATATGTTAAGATGGTATTAATAAAAGGTATGAGGTGTACTATGGGGTTGTTAAAACTGGTGATCGTAGATGATGAGCCGATCCTGCTGGAGGGTAGTCATTAATTAAAATAGTTTTGTTCTTGCATTATGAGGACAATAATGGAAGGGAGTAAATATTATGGGAACAGATTTTTTTGATGGATTAGTTAAGACATTTTCAAAAACAACGAAGGAACTGGGAAAGACAACAAGAGAATTAGGTGCCCGCGCAGAGCAGACGATCGAGGCACAGAAGATAAGAAGTAAAATCACAGGGGAAGAGCGCATTATTGAGAAAATCAAAGTTGATATCGGTGATATTGTTTACAGACGACATTCTCAGGGTGATGGAATTGATAGTGAGTTAAGTGCTTTATGTCAGGAGATTGATCAGCATTATCTGAAAATCAGGGAGTATAAGGATAATGCGGCGAACCTGAAAGGAGAGAAAATCTGCCCGTCCTGCGAGCGGGAGGTAGATATTAATGTAAGTTTCTGTCCGTATTGCGGAACGCCATGCCCGACTCCGGAACCGGCGAAGAATGTGGAAAATGATATTGTATCTTCAGATGAAGATGAAGATGGGAGTAATGGGCCGGAAGAAACACCGGCAGAAGAATTACAGCCGGAAGAACCAGAGACAGAGAAAGCAGCAGAAACAGAACCAGCACAGGAACAGCCGGTGGAAGAAACACCAGTGGAAAAAGAAGCAATGGAAGAGAAGTAAGTAACTGCAGGGTAAATTATTTTTACAGATTTACCAGATAATTACAGTATAATTAAAAATATGTTGCAAATTGATATGGAATATGATAATTTTATATCGTATCAAAAGGTATGAAAATTACGAACAGGAGAGGGAAAGATGAAAAACAGAAAATTAAATCAGTTATTAGTCGCAGGAATGATCAGTGCAGCTATGATGACTTCTGATATCAGTGTTCAGGCTGCTGATTTTAGTGATGATACATCAACAGTAGAAGAACAGTCTGTTGGCTCAGCAGAAGAGGAAGCTCCGGAGGTAGAGGACGGATCTGAATTTCAGTCTGCTGCTGAAGCATCATCAGCAGTAGCAGTCAGTTCAGCGAACTTCCCGGATGCAAAGTTCCGCCAGTATGTTTTAGACAATATTGATACAGACAAGGATAAGAAGCTTTCAGCGGCAGAGATCAAAGCAGCCAAGACGATTGATGTTTCAGGACTTGGAATTTCCAACCTGAAAGGTATTGAACGTTTTACCTATGCGACAGATCTGTTTGCGGCAAATAACAAACTTACTTCTGTAAATATTACAAAGAATACAAAAGTTGCATATCTGAATCTGAGTAATAACAGTCTTGCAGGAACTCTGGATCTCAGCAAATGCACAAATCTTCGTGTAGTGAAGTATGGAAGCAATAAACTGACAAAGGTAGTAATGCCTTCCAAGAAATATCTGAAGAACCTGGATTTCGTAGATGCAAGCTCCAATAAATTTACCACACAGGCAAATGCAGGACTGAACATCGGAGATACTGATTATGTAAAGAGTCTTTCAGAAGTCAATGCCTCCAATAATGCCATCACTTCATTTAACTGTGCCGGATTTCAGGGAATCCTTGATCTTAGAAATAATAAGATCACAAATCTGAAACTGGAAAACAGCAAGGCAGGGTCTCAGGTAGTTTCCTTATACCTTGACGGAAACTCACTGAGTAAGACATCTTCTATTGACTTTACACCGGAATGGATTGCCGTACCTCAGCAGTTCAGCTGTGATGCAGGAGTTTCATCCAAGGTCAAAATGCTGAAGGCAACTGCATCCATCACATCTGCAACATGGGATCAGATCGTGGTAAACGTTGGATCCAGTACAGATGATGCTTCTTACAAACTGGAGAAGAAAACAGGCAACGGTACATATGAAACTGTTAAAACATGGGATAATGGTGATCTGGCTGACGCAGAGTTCGGAGAAGATTACACAGATAATGTGATTTCTACAGGAACAGCCTACACATACAGAGTTACAGCAACTGTACAGGTAAAAGATGCCAATAAGAACCTCAGATCCTGGTCAAATTCCGCAGAAGTGAAAGCTACAGCAACAGGTACAAAGCCGGCAGTCTCTGTGAAGTCCACCAAAAAAGGTGTGGCAACCGTAAGCTGGAAGGCTGTTGCAGGTGCAGACGGATATGATGTTTACTGTGGATCATCCAAGAAATCCCAGAAGGGTACGGTTGTAAAAGGAACTACAAAGCTGACCGCAAATAAGACAAGACTGACAAGTGGTAAAACTTATTATTTCAGAGCACGCGCATATAAGATGGTAGGATCTGCCAAGGTATATACAGGTTACAGCGCAGTGAAGAGCGTGAAAGTCAAATAATACAAAAATAATTGAGAACAATATAAAATCAAGCCGGCGATGTGAGAGCAGATATCTTTTACAGAGCCGGCTCTTTGATTATGGCAATTCCGTAAAATACTGTGGACAGTCCGGTATTGCTATAGATGAATTGTTATAGATGGGAGGAATGTCATGTGAAATATATCAGAAAGAGTTTCTTTTTATTTTGGTTGATAGCGGTAATGCTGTTTGGAACAGTATCGGCATCCGCAGCATCTGCAAAACCAGAAACACCGGTATTGTCCGGAACAGCAGCCGGAAACAGAGTGACTCTGAACTGGAATAAAGTAAAGAAGGCCTCCGGCTATCAGATTTTTCTGTATTATAAAGCCTACGGGAAATACAAATGCGTGGGAAGGATCAAGAACAGGAACATTACCAGTTTTACACTGACAGGTTCTGAAGATAAGCTCTACACTTATAAGATACGTTCTTATCTGAAACAGGGAAATAAAACTCTGTACAGCCCATCATCGAAAGCACTGGAGATAAAAACAGCTCCCGGAAAACCTGTGATCACCCGGATAAGAGTGAGAGAAGAAAGCGGAACCCTGATCAAATGGAAAAAAATCAAAACTGCAGAAGGATATCAGATATTCCGGTCAGAATCCGAGGACAGAGGATATAAAAGAATCAATATAGTTTCCGGCAATACAACATTCAGTTATGCAGATACAGGTGCTGTTTCAGGAAAGACTTATTATTACAGAATACGGGCATATGTGAGAAACCAGGGACATGTTGTATATTCTGAACTGAGTGATCCGGCAGAGGCGGTAATACGAAAGACTATTATGATCGGAGATTCCAGAACAGATATGATGAAAGATGTTGTGGAGAACGATAACATCACATGGATATGTGAGGTTGGGATGGGGTATAAATGGCTTAGAAATACTGCCCTGAAGACCTTGCAGGAGCAGATGAAAGGAAATGAAGATATTTTTGTATGGCTTGGTGTCAATGATGTATACAATATTTCCAATTATATCAGTCTGTTGAATGAGGAGATTCCAAAATGGAAAGCGCAGGGAGCGGATGTTTATATTGTGGCAGTGGGACAGGTAACCAAAGACCCTTATGTAACAAATGAGGAAATCGAAGATTTCAATGCCAGAATGAAAAAAGAAGTTGCCGGTGCGAAATATGCAGATCTTTATTCTTATCTGAAAAAGCAGGGATATATTAGTGAAGTAAAGTCTGTTATCTCAGAATTTGTACAGTATGGTGTTGATTTTGACAAGCTGGATGACTTTATGGAGGGACTCAGTCAGGAAAGTTATCTTTATTATAAATTGCAGGATATCCGTAAAGTATATGAAGGATTTGAAGAGTATCTGCGGGATCGTTATATTACCAAAGAAGAGATGTTGGATGTACTGGCGAGAGCGGTATGTGACTCAGAACTTCTTAAGGGGAGCGTGATCGCACTGGATGGATTTACGGGATTTACTCCGGTTCAGATCCGGCTGATCTCAGAACTTTTAAAAGTCAGTGAAAAGGTGATAGTTACGGTTGAAATTGACCGCAGGGAAGATCCTTTTATTTATCGGCATCCTTACCAGCTTTTTGCGTTGAGCAAGCAGATGGTTACATCTCTTGTAAAGACTGCACAGGATGCAGGGGCAGAGGTTGAAGAATCGGTCTGCCTGTATGAAAAAGTGCCATACCGGTTCAGAGAAAATCCTGAGATGGCATTTTTAGAATCGGAACTTTTCCGTTATTCAAGGAGACAGTATAAAAAGAAAAAAGAAGAATCGGAAACCTGCAGCGGAGCAATTTCGCTTCATGAGACGAAAAATCCGAGAGAAGAAGCCAGGTATGTGGCAGAATCAATCCGAAAGCTGGTGCGTGAAAAAGACTACAGATATCGGGATATTGCGGTTATAGCTGCGGATCTGAACCTGTATGCGGATGCATTGGAGAAAGCGTGTGAATTATTTGAAATTCCGGTTTTTATGGATCATAAAAAAAGTATTTTGCTCAATTCATTTGTAGAATATCTGCGGAGCCTGCTGGCGATGGCAGAACAGAATTTTACCTACGAAAGTGTATTCAGGCATTTGAGGACCGGATTGTGCGGTTTTACGGACAAAGAGATTGACCGATTGGAAAATTATTGTCTGGCACTGGATATTAAAGGGTATAAAAAATGGCAGCAGGCGTGGGTCAGAAGAACTCCGTCAACCGGAGAAAAAGAACTGGAAGAACTGAATCATCTGAGAGTGATCTTTGTAGAAAAGACGATGGGACTGATACAGGTTCTGAAGCAGAAGAAAAAGACTGTCAGAGATGTAACGCAGGCAGTATATGAATATCTTGTTCAGGAAAAGCTGCAACAGAAAATTACACAGTTGGAGAAAAAATTTCAGGACCGGGGAGAACTGGCACTGGCGAAAGAGTATGCACAGGTATACAGGATCGTTATGGAATTATTTGATAAATTTGTAAGTCTGCTGGGTGAAGAAGAAATCGCTCTGAAAGATTACTGTGAATTACTGGATGCAGGACTGGAAGAGGCGAAGGTAGGAGTCATTCCGCCAAGTCTTGATCAGGTTATGATCGGAGATGTAGAACGTACAAGGATCAAGAATATCAAAGCTTTATTCTTTGTAGGGGCAAATGATACACTTTTACCGGGAAATACAGGAGTGGGCGGATTGTTGTCTGAATGTGACCGGGAGCAGTTTCAGAAGAAAGAAATCTCACTTTCTCCGGGAGCAAAAGAAAAGATTTATATTCAGAAATTTTATTTGTATTTAAATCTTACCAAGCCGACAAAATTTCTCTTTTTATCCTGGGCAAAAGTGTCAGGAGAGGGAAAATCTCTCCGGCCGTCGTATCTGATCCAGGAGTTGATGCGGTTGTTCCCAAATTTAAAACCGGTGGATGAGGAAGAAAAGTCATGGCAGCAGTGTGAGATGACAAGAAGGACCGGGATTCTCAGACTGGCGGAAGGGCTGAGAGAAAAAGAACAGGGACTGGATGCACAATGGAAAGAACTTTATACATGGTTTGCAGGCGATGAAAAAAGCAGATCAGTGGTTGAAAAGCTGCTGAGAGCAGGATTTTATAAAAAAGAAGCCGGTATGCTGGGAAGTCAGATGGCTGAAAAGCTGTATCTTGATCCTGAACGCGTGAGTGTGACGAGGCTGGAAAAGTTTGCTTCCTGTGCCTATGCTCATTTCCTGAGTTATGGTTTACGGCTTTCTGACCGGGAAACCTACGGATTTGAGGCGATGGATCTGGGAAATATTGCACATCAGGCATTAGAACGTTTTGCAAGAAAAGCAGAGGAAGAGAAACTGGACTGGGTAACAATGCCGGAGGAACGTAGGACAGAGCTGATAGATGAAAGTGTGGAAAGCAGCGTTCTGGATTATGGAAATACAGTCCTGTTTTCAAGTGCAAGAAATGAATATATGATCTATCGGATCAAGCGTCTGATCCGCCGGTCTGTATGGGCATTGACCCGACAGATGGAGCAGGGAGATTTTAAACCGGCAGGATACGAATTTAAATTCGGAAGTGGTAAGATCGACAGGATTGATACGTGCGAAGATGAGAACCGGGTTTATGTCAAGGTGACAGATTATAAGACGGGAAGAAAGGTATTTGATATTACTTCTTTCTATCATGGTCTTCAGCTTCAGTTGCCGGTGTATCTGAATGCAGCACTGGAAGCAGAGGGAAAGAGATATCCGGGAAAGGAGATAGTTCCTGCAGGAATTTTTTATTACAGGATACAGGATCCGATCGTGGCAAGAGAAAAGACAGACGAGAAGACGGAAGAAAGTATTTTAAAAGAACTGAAACTGGATGGGCTTGTGAATGGTGAAGAGGAAGTAATTGAACATCTGGAGGCGAATCTGACAGGAAGTTCGTTATATTATCCGCTCCGCAGGAATCAGAATGGATTACTTGGGAGTGCATCAAAAGCTCTTCCACAGGAGAAGTTTGAGACGGTACTTGCTTATACCAGGGCGAAGCAAAAGGAACTGAAAGCGGAGATGTATGAGGGAGAGGTAAGTGCATTGCCGTATCTGCTTGGTGAGGATACAGGATGTGATTTCTGTGCCTGCAAAGATATTTGCGGATTTGACCAGCGGATTGAAGGGTGTGAATACCGTCAGTTGCAGAAATATTCACTGGAAGAAGCAGTCGAATGTATGAAGGAAAAGCTGGGAATAAAGAAAAGTCAGAAATAAAGAAAAGTCAGAAATAAAGAAAAGTCGGGAGTAAAAAAGCCGGAAATAGAGAAGGAGACATAGGCAGTATGGCAGTGAAATGGACAAAAGAACAGCGGCAGGTCATTGATCTGCGTGACAGAAATATTCTGGTTTCGGCTGCTGCCGGTTCAGGAAAGACAGCAGTACTCGTTGAGAGGATCATCTCAATGATCACGGATGAAAAGAATCCTGTGGATGTGGATAAGCTGCTTGTTGTCACATATACAGAGGCAGCGGCAGCCGAAATGAAAGAAAGGATCGCGGCAGCGATTGAAAAAAAACTGGAAGAATCTCCGGGAAATCTGAATCTGGAACAGCAGGCATCGTTAATACATAGTGCGATGATCACTACGGTGCATAAATTCTGTCTGTCGGTAATCCGGGATCATTTCCATGTGATCGGAATCGATCCGTCATTCCGTGTGGGAGAAGAAGGGGAGCTACGTCTGCTTAAACAGGATGTACTGGATGAAATGCTGGAAGAACATTATGCAAAAGATGAGGAAGAGTTCCGGGAATTTGTGGAAAAATATGGAACAGGCAGAACGGATAAAAAGATTGAGGAACTGATTCTTCAGTTGTATGAATACTCAAGAAGTTATCCTGATCCACGTCAGTGGCTGATCTCCTGTGCAGAAGATTATGAAATAGACAGAGAGCATTTGGAAGATTCAAGAATGGTGCATACAGTGGAAGAACGTGTCAGACAGCAACTGGGCGATCTGTATGGACTGGTCAGACAGGCGATGGAAATCTGTCAGCTCCCGGCAGGTCCGTATATGTATGCAGAGGCATTGGAATCAGATGAAAAAGAACTGAAAAAGCTGGAAAGGGCAGACTCTTATGAGAAAATGAGTGAGGTTCTGATGGATTTCAACTGGAAAAAGCTTTCGGGTAAAAAAGATGAGACTGTCGATGCGGAGCTGCGGAAATCCGTCCAGGCTGTCCGGAAGCAGTTGAAAGCTCTGATTGATGGGATTCAGAAATCTTATTTCTATGCAACGGCAGATGAATGGATTGCAGATATGCAGGATTCCGCTCAGGCAATGAGGACGCTGACCGGACTGGTACAGGAGTTTGCTGACCGGTTTGATGAAAAAAAGCGGCGGAGAAATATGATTGATTTCAGTGATATGGAGCAGTTTGCACTGGCAATCCTGACGAGAAATACAGAGGGGAAAATCGTGCCATCTGCGGTTGCTGAAGAATATCAGGAGCGGTTTGCCGAAGTGATGGTGGATGAGTATCAGGACAGTAATCTGGTGCAGGAAACGATCCTGACGAGTGTGTCAGGGATGAGTAAAGGCAGAAATAATATGTTCATGGTAGGGGATGTAAAGCAGAGCATATACAGATTTCGTCTCTCAAGACCGGAACTTTTTATGGAGAAGTATGATACTTACAGTGTGGAAAGCAGTCCCTGTCAGAGAATTGATCTTCATAAAAATTTCCGAAGCAGGAAGGAAGTACTGGACAGTACAAACTATCTTTTTGAAAAGCTGATGTTCCGGGAATTTGGAGGGATCGAATATGATGAAAATGCGGCTCTGTATGCGGGAGCAGAGTTTCCACCGATACCGGAAGATGCCGTCTTTACGGATAAGACAGAAGTTCTGATCTTTAATCAGCAGGACATGAAGACAAGAGATGCCAAAGAGGCTGAGGCAAGAATGATCGCACGAAGGATCAGGGAAATGATGGGATCGGGATATATTTACGATAAAGACAGTGATTCCTTTCGAAAGATACAGTATAAGGATATTGTAATCTTAACGCGGAGTATCCAGGGATGGGCAGAAATTTTTTCAGCAGTGCTGGCAGAAGAAGGAATCCCGGCATATTCAGTGAGCAGAGAGGGGTATTTTGAAACGTATGAGATCAGTGTCCTTTTAGACTATCTGCGGATTCTGGATAATGCGAGGCAGGATCTTCCACTGACAGCAGTGTTGACTTCACCATTTGTCGGGCTGGATGCGGAAGAACTGGCACAGATCCGGCTGGCATATCCGAATCTGCCATTTTACGAGTCTGTCTGGCTGTGTGGGGAAGAAAAAACGGAAGAAACCGGAGCAGACGGGAGTGGAGAAACCGGAGAAAAAGAAAAGAAAGAAAAGAAAAAATCAGATGCAGAAGCGGAAAACCGCAGCGGAGAGATTTCAGAAGCGGTCAGAGAAAAGCTGGCAGAGTTTACGAGGCAGGTCAGATACTTCAGAAGCATACTTTCCTATACTCCGATCCATGATCTGCTGGCAAAGATCCTTGAAGAGACAGGATACCGGACTTTTATTGCTGCGATGCCGGGAGGAGAGCAGCGGATTGCAAATGTGGAGATGCTGATTGAAAAGGCGTGTGCATTTGAGGGGACAAGTTATAAAGGACTTTTTAATTTTGTCAGATATATTGAGCAGTTGAAAAAATATAATGTTGATTATGGAGAAGCCGGAATTATGGATGAACAGGCAGATACGGTACGCCTGATGAGTATCCATAAAAGTAAAGGACTGGAATTTCCAATTGTATTTGTAGCGGGAATGGGAAAAAGTTTTAATATGCAGGATCAGAGGGGAAGTATTGTGATCCATCCGGACTGGGGAATTGGAATTGATGCAGTTGATCTGGAACAGAGAACGAAAAATCCAACTTTTCTGAAAAGAATGATACAGGAAAAAACAAAGCTGGAGAATCTTTCGGAAGAACTGAGAGTTCTTTATGTTGGCATGACCAGGGCAAAAGAGAAGATGATCCTGACCGGTACAGCGAAGCTTGGGGAAGAAGAACTTCTGGCATTGGAAATGATGGAAGATATAATAAAAAGAGAAGAAAAGCAGAATAGCTGGAAAGCAGATGAAAAAGATTCGCTTGCACTGTATCAGATGGAAGGGGCAAAGACCTGCTTTGACTGGATCTTACCGGCACTGATGAGAGATTGGAAAAAGGCAGAAAAATGGATACAGGTGCGGCTTGTTACAAGAGAAGAATTATCCTATGGGGCAGCAACAGCAGGTCAGGCAGAAGTACTGGCGAGAGAAGTGCTGGAACACTGGGATACAGAAAAGTCGTATATGCCGGAATGGAAAGAGCTTCTGTCAGAACAGATGAATTATACTTATCCTTATTTACAGGAAGAGCAGATGAAATTGAAATTTACAGTCTCAGAACTGAAAAAGAGAATTTACGCAGGAGAACAGATGCGTGAAATGCAGGAAGACGGTGGCGAGGAACTGTATCAGGAACCGGAAATTGTTCCGTTAGTACCGGGATTTATGCAGGATCAAAAAGAAGGCCTGACCGGGGCGTCCAGAGGAACTGCTTATCATAAGCTTATGGAATTATTAGATTTTACCAGGCAATATACGGAAGCTGCTTTGAAAAATGCAGTGCATGATTTTGAAAAGAAGAAAAAGATGACTTCGGAGATGGCAGCCTGTATCCGCATATCTGATATTTTATTATTCCTGGAAAGCAGCAGTGGAAAAAGAATGTCAGCGGCAGCCGGAAAAGGGAAGTTATGGAGAGAGCAGCCTTTTGTACTGGGGGTGGATGCAGATCAGGTCTATCCGGGATTTTCCGGTGAGCCAGGAAGTCAGGAAAAGGAAGTGATTCTTGTTCAGGGAATTATAGATGCTTACTTTGAAGAGGAAGACGGGATTGTAGTACTGGATTATAAGACGGACAAGGTGAAGAGTGCAGAGCAGTTGAAAGAACGTTATCATGCACAGTTGGAATATTATGCACAGGCATTGGAGGGGCTTCTTGAAAAACCGGTGAAAGAAAAGATTATCTATTCATTTACGCTAAGAGAGGAGATCAGGTTATGAAATGGCTTATGTATTATCTGATCGTGGTGAATTTGTTGACCTGGATCATCTACGGAATTGATAAGTGGAAGGCAAAGCGACGTGCGTGGAGAATACCGGAGAGAACACTGTTGCTTTTGGCGGCTGCCGGTGGCTGCACAGGGGCATTGGCAGGGATGCTGATGTTCCGGCACAAGACAAGAAAACTGAAATTCATGATTGGAGTACCGGTTATTTTTGTAGTGGAAAGTATTTTCTTTGCATATATTTTTCTGAGATTGTGACAAATTGCACATAGAATAGTCAGAAAAAGCGGTACAGAGAATGGATTTTTAGAAATTGCAGTCAGCTTCTTTTCTAATTGGAGAAATTCTGCTAATATTACTTACAGAGTACTTTAGTCGGTTAAAGA
>OGEU01002916.1_pt1 | contig 11516 bp, 6 predicted proteins | sample 1570651 | NCBI WGS metagenome assembly OGEU01 (sample SAMEA2582129, study PRJEB24529) | metagenome | biome: Human gut stool | place: China | collected 2011
GAAGTAGTTCGTGGTGGAGGAGACGTTGATCGAAACGACGCTGTTGACGTTCGAGGCGTAGACCTCCGACATCGACATCTGCGTCTTGCCGTCGACCTTGACGGTCTGCACCTGCGCGACCTCGCGGTCGCTGACCTGAACGCTCGTCTTGTTGACCTTGGTCGTCGCGCCGCTCACGCCTGCGCCGATGAAGCCGCCGACGAGCGCGCACACCAGCGCCAGCGCCACGATCTTGCCGGAAAGACCGCTGCCGCCCTTTTTCTTCGGGCTGCCGCCGGGATTCTTATCCCACGGGTCCTCGGCGTAGTTCTTCGTGTCGATCGGGGCGTTGGGGTTCTGCTCGTCGCCCTTGCGATAGCTGTAGTGATACAGGTTGTTTTCGTCTTCGTACATGATGTTGACCTCCTATGGACTGAGACCCTTGCTGGCAGCCTCTTTGCTTTCGATGATGCTATCATAGGGCATATTTATGTATATTTCTTGAACGCTATTTGACGATTTCTTAAATTCCCGATGACTTTTTTAAGTTTCTGTGATAATCGCGCGATTCCCCTTGCGCTTTCCTTTCCGTCATAATAAAATGAAACGCGACTGAAGAAAAAGGAGGCGGCGCACATGCTTCGCATCGACAATCTGAAGCTCCCCGTGGGAGCAAAGGAAGACAAGCTGCGCGCGGCCTGCGCGCACGCACTGCGCGTGAGCGAGGAGGCGCTTGTTTCCGTTCATCTCCTGCGCCGCTCCATTGACGCGCGCGAGGGCGTGAAGCTCGTCTGCTCCTGCGCGGTCGAGGTCAAAAACGAATCCAGCGTTTTACGGCACTGCAAGAATAAGAATGTGCAGCCCTATGCGCCGAAGAAATATACGCCGCCCGCGCCTGTTTCAGCGCCGGAGGTCTCCCCTGTCGTTATCGGCGCGGGGCCCGCGGGCCTTTTCTGCGCGCTGCTGCTGGCCCGCTGCGGCGCAAGACCTATCTTATTAGAGCGCGGGCGCGCGGTCGAGCAGCGAAAGCGCGATGTCGAGCACTTCTGGCGCACGGGCGAGCTTGATCTGACCTCGAACGTGCAATTTGGCGAAGGCGGCGCGGGCGCATTTTCCGACGGTAAGCTCAACACCGGCACAAAGGACCTGCGCCACGGCTATATTTTAGAGGAGTTCGTCCGCTTCGGCGCGAGCGAGGATATTTTAGTCGACGCCAAGCCCCATGTCGGCACCGACAAATTATATGTGGTGCTGCAAAATCTCCGCCGCGAGATCATCGACCGCGGCGGCGAAGTTCGGTTTTCCCACAAGGTTGTGGATATCGAGCAGAACAGCGGCAGCGTCACGGCGCTGCGCGTGAGCGCCCCCGAGGGGGAGTACACGCTGTCCACAAAGCACGTCGTGCTCGCGCCCGGCCACAGCGCGCGCGATACGTTCGAAATGCTGCAAAAGCGCGGCGTGCCGATGGAGCCCAAGCCCTTTGCCGTCGGCGTGCGCATCGAGCACCGCCAGCGCGACATGGACTTAGCGCAATATAAGGAGGCGGCGGGCCGCTACGGCCTCCCACCCACGTCGTACAAGCTCTCCTGCCACACGGAAAAGGGGCGCGGCGTGTTTTCGTTCTGCGTCTGCCCCGGCGGCGAGGTCGTCGCCGCCGCGTCGGAGGAAAAGCGCGTCGTGACGAACGGCATGAGCGAATTTGCGCGCGACGGCGAGAACATCAACGGCGGACTTTTGGTCTCCGTTACGCCGGAGGATTTCCCGTCCGGCGATACCCTCGCGGGCGTCCAGTTCCAGCGCGAGCTGGAGGACGCGGCCTATCGCCTTGGCGGTGGAAATTACGCCGCCCCCGCCCAGAGGGTCGAAGATTTTCTCAAGCATCGCCCGTCAACGGGAGCGGGAAAGGTCGTGCCGACCTATCTTCCCTCCGTCCGCTGGTGCGACCTGCACGGCTGTCTCCCGCCCTTTGTGTGCGAGGCGCTCGAGGAGGGCCTTCCGATGCTGGGGCGGAAATTAAGGGGCTTCGATGCGCCCGACGCCGTTTTGACGGCGGTGGAGACGCGCTCTTCGTCGCCTGTGCGCATCGTGCGCGACAACTTGAGTTTTCAATCCGCCCTGCGCGGTCTATATCCCTGCGGCGAGGGCGCGGGCTACGCCGGCGGTATCATGAGTGCCGCGGCCGACGGCCTGCGCGTCGCAGAAATGATTTTGGAGGAATTGAACCATGAATGAAAAAATCGGCGTCATCATCGACTTCCTGACTCCGGCATACGAAAAGACGCTGCGCGACACCGCCGCACGCTGCGGCTACGACATCGTCTTCTTCCCCTCGTCCAAGGCGGCGGAGGGCAATGTGGACGACTGCACGATCCTCTACGGCCATCCGTCCCAGCGCGTTATCGCGGGCGCACGCAATCTCAAGTGGTACGCGAGCTGCTGGGCGGGCGTGGACCACTTCTGCCGCGACGACCTGTATCAGAATCCCGACTGCCTGCTGACGAACGCCTCGGGCGCTTACGGCACGACGATCGCCGAGCATTCTGTCATGGTCTCGCTGATGCTGCTGCGCCGCCAGATGGAATACCCCGAGATCATCCGCGAGGGCGTCTGGCGCGTGCTCCCGGGCGGTATCCACTCGCTCCACGGCGCGCGCGTCACGTGCCTTGGCACGGGCGACATCGGCACGGAGTTTGCCCGCCGCGTGCGCGCGTTCCATCCCGCGAGTTTGATCGGCGTCAGCCGCAGCGGCCGCGCGAACGCGGACTTCGACGCCGTTCATCCCGTCACGGAGCTCGATCAGCTCCTGCCCGAGACTGACCTTCTCTTCATGTCTCTCCCCTCGGTGAGCGACACGGTGAACATCCTGAACGCAGACCGCATGGCGTTGCTCCCGAAGGGCGCTTATGTCGTCAACGTCGGCCGCGGCACGGCCATCGATCAGGACGCGCTCATTGCAGCGCTGGATTCCGGGCACCTCGCCGGTGCGGCGCTCGATGTCGTCGTGCCCGAACCGCTGCCTGCGGATCATCCGCTGCGCAAGGCCAAGAACCTCCTGCTCACGCCGCACGTCGCGGGCAACATGACGCTCGGCTACACCTGCGAGCGCAACGTGCAGCTCTTCTGCGAAAATCTGGAAAATTACGCCGCGGGCCGCCCGATGCATCACCTCGTCGACCGCAGAAAGGGCTATTGAATCGCGTCGCGTTCCGCCGCTTTGCGGTGGGCGCAGCACATAAAAAGGCAGCAATATGAAAAATTCCCGCATCAAAAACGGTATCATGCGCATTGTGCAGGGTATCATCATCGGCGCGGGCGCGATTTTGCCGGGCATCTCCGGCGGCGTGCTCGCAGTCGTATTCGGCATCTACCGCCCCGCGATGGAGCTGCTCACGCACCCCAGGCGCGCGCTTCAACGCTACTGGCGGATGCTGCTCGCCGTCGGCATCGGCTGGGCGATCGGCTTTTTGGGCGGCGGCAGCGTGATCCTTGCGCTGTTTCACCAGTCGGAAACCGTCGCCACGTGCCTCTTCATCGGGCTCATCCTCGGCACGCTGCCCGACCTCTGGCACGAGGCGGGCACGCAGGGGCGCGGCAACGGCTCGTACATCTCGCTGATCGTCAGCTTCCTCGCCCTGTTCGGCGCGCTGATGGCCGTCAAGTTCAGTTCATTTGCCGAGATGCCCGCAAACTTCTGGGGCTTTCTCTTCTGCGGCGTGCTGTGGGGCTTCAGCTTCATCATCCCGGGGATGACGTCGTCGTCCATCCTGATGGCGGTCGGCCTTCTCACGCCGCTGATCGACGGCATTGCCCAGCTTGATTTCACCGTGCTCATCCCCTGGGGGCTTGGCATGGCCGGCGTGATGGCGCTCTTTGCCCGCATTGTGAGCAGGCTTTTCGACACGCACTACTCCATCGCTTATCACGCCGTCATCGGCATCGTGCTTGCCTCCACGCTCATTATCATTCCGACGGGCTTTGCCTCGACAGCGGAGATGGTCTGGGGCGTCGCGTGCGCCATCCTCGGCGCGGTGCTCGCGTATTTTGGCAGCAAGCTCCAGCCGCAGGAAGACGCGGAGATTGAGGCGAAATAAAAGCAGATACAAAAAGCTGACGGTCAAAAGATCGTCAGCTTTTTACGGTATCATCATTTGTGAGCGCTTCGCTTTTGAGCTTGCGCTTGTAGTGGTACATCGTCCGGTCGGCGCGTTTGATCGCATCCTCTACGCTGCCGAGCACCGGATTGAAGCACGCATAGCCGACCGACACGTGCGGCAGGTGCTCGTTTTTCACTCGCCGTGCCGTCAGCTCGCGCAGGAATTCCGAAAGATACTTTTCCGCCGCCGTGTCGGAGATTTGCGCGATGACGCAGAATTCGTCGCCGCCGATGCGGTAGCAGTAGCCGACCTTGGAGAACACGGCGTAGATCGTGCTGCCGACCTCGGCAAGCACCGCGTCGCCCACGCCATGGCCAAAGGTGTCGTTGACGGACTTGAACTCGTCCACGTCGAAATAGTAGATGACTGCGTGCCCGCGCAACGAGGCGAGACGGCTCTCATAGCTGCGGCGGTTCAGAAGATGGGTCAGCGCGTCGATTTTCTGCGTGAGCTCGGAATACAGGATGTAAATCATCAGAACATCGACCGCTGAGCACGCCCACATGATGCGCACTCCGGCACCGTACTGGAGGAACAGCCCACAGAAGAAAAAGACCGGCAGGACGATAACGAGCGCCCGATACAGGCCATAATGGTGCGAGCTCTCGCTCAGCAGCTGACCAATGAACAGCAGAACGCCGCTGACATAGGCCAGCACGTAGACCCAGTAAAACGTTTCGTGATGATAAACGTTTTGTGCGTCGACCGAAAAGATGAAGCCGAAGAAAGCCGACAGCACCTCGAGCCCCGCGTGGACGCCGATGAGGGTATAAATGAGCTTTTTATGCTTGAGCGGCGTCATCAGGTCGCTGCAAAGCACAGTGATGATCGGCGCTGTGGACAGCTCGATGGTCTTAACAAGGATGTGCAGCGTCCGCAGCGACGGGTCGGCCCCGTCCATCCAGACGCCGAACCATTCCGATACCATGCATGCGATCACCAGTACGGAGATCGTGTAAACCGTCTGCTTTTTGTCATGCTCCATCAGATCATTGCCGCTCACGAGCATGTCCATGATAATCATAATAAAGACCGAAAGGAAGATGGTAGCCGAGTAGAAATCAAACATGGCGCGAACCTTCCTTTCTGATAGTTATATTCTTACGATATCACAGTTGAGAAAGACTGCAACTAAAACTAAAAAAACGTCGAATCCTGTCGTTTTTCCAAAATTCACACAGAATCTGACAGCAATTCGCTGTACTGCGCAAGGCTCTGCGTGGCGAGTTGCTGCATCGTCGACCAGTCCGCCGCGCCCGCACTTCCCTGCACCGCCACGGTGCGAAAACCCGCGTCCTTCGCGTTTTGGATCGCCGCAAGCGAGCCGGAAAAGACGATCGTATCGTCCTTTTGCGAGTGCAGGCGCTTCATCGCGCGCTCGAACATCGTGCCGCTGTCCGCCTTGCAGAGCGCGACGGATTCTGTCAGCACGAAGCGGAAATACGAGTTAAGCCCCGCCTTTTCGAGCGCTTTTTGCGCGTCCTCCGCGCTGAGCGCCGTCACCGCGCCGAGCCACACGCCCTCCATCTTAAAAAGTGAAAGCGCCTTGTCGAGTCCCTCGCGCGCCGCGCCGTCGGGGGTGAAGAGGGTATCGCCCAGTGTAAAGATTGCGCTTTGCAGCCGCATATTCGGTTCCTCCTGCGTTTGAATGATGATTGCCTCTTATTATAATGCGCCCCGCCGTCATTTGCAATCGCGGCGAAGAAGAATATCCTATGCAGCACGATTCTGTATAAATTTACGGATGCATTCACAAAAGGAACTGAAAGACGGGGGCTTGACGCACTGCTTTGTGGAAAATGATGAACAAAAATACAGATTCAACGCTGAAATTTGGCTGGATTATGTATGAATATTCTCTTGACTATGTATTTTTATTGAGTTACACTAAACTCATCAACTTTCCGCCGCTGTGTGTGGCGGCATAAGACCACTCTGGAGGACGAAAACCATGAAACATTATCCAAACTCTGTCAGCAAAGCGCTCGCGCTGCTGATGGCCCTGGTAATGACGCTCTCGCTCGCGGTCACGTCCGCGTTCGCCGTCAGCTACCAGGACATGAACCCCAAGGACGATGCGCTGCTGGGAACGAAATTCCCGGTCGACGCGACCATCACCCTTGTCACCGATGAAAACGGCAAGGACGTGTCCCTCTCCATCCCCGTGTCCGGCATGACGAAGGATGCGCTCGCCGCGGCCGTCAGCACCGGTACCGTTTCGCTCTCGCTCGAGCGCGACGATTCCCGCCCCTACGTCAACGAGGAGCTGTTCCCCTACGCTTACGCGGGCGGCCCTCTGAATGACTGGATGACCGAGGGCGACGAGCACCAGTTCACGGACATCAAGCTGACGGCGAACGAGAAAAACGGCAAGGCCGTGCTCGACGTCTCCTTCCATGTGAACAACTACTTCTATTCCACCAACCGCAGAACCGGCGTGACCAGCGTCGACTACAGCGTGCCCCATGTGAACGGCGGCTACTACATCGACCTGTGCGGCTACTTTGATCTCGTCGCCAAAAACAGCGGCAAGGATCTCGGCTCCGTGAGCGTCAAAGTTGCGCCGTATGAAAACTTCAACACCATGTGGGAGATCTACAAGGAGCTTGATACGATCGTGGCAAACGGCACGAAAAACGGTCTCTACGTGGAAGAATTCTCCATGGGCCAGTCCACCGCGGGCCGTGATATGCCCTACCTGATCGTTGCCGACTCCAAGGCGAGCGTGAGCAAGTGGCTCGCCCTGACCGAGAAGGCCGAGACCGATCCCGATGCCGTGCTCGCCCAGATCAAGTCCGGCGCGCTCGACGATATCCGCGTGCCCGTGATGTATTCCAACATCCACTCCAACGAGGTCGCCGCCACCGATGGCGTGCTCGACTTCGCCAAGATGATCACGAGCGAGAAGAGCATCGACTACAAGACGCTCACCGGCTTCACCGCCGCGGGCGAAAAAGAGCTCAAGGCCGAGATGGGCCCTGTCGGAGCGGAGGGCAGCGTCGCCATCCCCGACCTCGTCAAGGATAAGGCCAGCTATTTGGGCTATCTGACGGCCGATAACAACGGCAAGTCCGGCAAGGTCGACCTTGAAAAGTATTACACCGTCGAAAATAAGAGCGTGAACGTCAAGGACGAGCTTTTGTCCGACGTGTTCTTCATCCTTGTCCCCGAGGAGAATGTCGACGGACGTACTTACCTGACGAGACATTCCACCAACGGCTATGACCTCAACCGCGACAACTCCTTCCAGACCACGAGCGAGACGGCCAACATGCAGCAGCTCATCGGCACGTTCAACCCCATGTCGCTTGCCGAGTTCCACGGCCGCGTGCAGGCCTTCCAGTGCGAGCCCTGCGATCCCCCGCACGAGCCGAACTTTGAGTACGACCTGCTCGCCGAGCACCTCATCACCGGCGGCGAGGCGCTGGGCATCGCGGCGGTCGCCAATAACGACGGCTACAACAGCTATGTGATCCCTCAGCGCGATTACCTGAGCTACACCGGCAGCGGCACGGAGACCTACTGGGAAGACCCGTGGGACGATATGTCCACGAGCTACACCCCCCAGTTCGCCATGCTCCAGGGCACCGTTGCCTACACCGTTGAGCTGCCCGCCTACAACGACGATACCGCGCAGGCGGCGCAGTACGGTATCCTCGGCAACGCCGCCTATGTTGCCGCCGAAAAGATCTCCTATCTTGAATCCCAGGTCACCATCTATCAGCGCGGCGTGCACAACCTGAACTCCGACGCTTACAGCATGGTCGGCCAGTGGTTGTGCGACCAGAACGACGTCGAGGGCGCGGAGATGGACGTCTTCCGTCCCGAGTACAACGGCACGGGCCAGAACGGCAATTTCTATCCCGAGTGCTACATCATCCCGCTCGACGGCAAAAATCAGACCAACCTTCAGGCCGCGGCCGACATGATGGAGTGGCTCACGAGAAACGACGTCAAGGTCAACGTGACTGAAAAGGAATTCACCTATGACGGCGTTGCCTACCCCGCCGGTACGATGATCGTCCCGATGTATCAGGCCAAGCGCTCTGTCGCCAACGGCGCGCTCTATGACGGCACGCTCATCAACGGCTGGACCGTCCTCTACTCCGAGGGCATCACCTCCTTCAATGAAACGCGCGGCTTCGACATGGTCACCGTGGCCGAGCCCGCCGCCTACAAGAGCATCTCCGCCGTCTGCGGCGACGCGATGGATCACGACGACGCGCTCGCTTACACCAAGGCGCTGACCTCCTACTTCACCGGCGACAAGAATAAGGACGTCATCCTCTCCAACGCCTCTGAAGACTCCACCGCCGCCGTCAACGAACTTCTCAAGGCCGGCAAGACCGTCGGCATGGTCACGAGCGGCGACCACATGGGCGATTTCATCTGCTCCTACGCCGACTATCAGACCGTCGCGGGCAAGTATCTGCTCTCTGCCGCGGGCGTCGACAAGACGAGCGTGAAGGCGAAGATCATCACCAAGTCCCCGACCGTCTACGTCCCCGGCACGCCTGCTGAAAGCGAGAAGGGATTTGTCTACACGCCGCAGATCAGCCAGAGCGCCGGCTGGAACTATGATACCGCCGCGATGAACCTCATGGGCTTCACCACGACCTCCGACGTGACCAAGGCGGACGCCGCCGCAGGTGCGACGAAGCTCGACGCCGCCGCAAAGACCGCTGTGAAAAACGGCCTGCCGTACATCGGTTACAGCTATTCCGCAGCGTCCTCCGCCTCTGACCTCATCGCCGGCGTGGAATACACCGAGCTGGACGGCGCGATGGACTGCCTGACCCCCGTTGTCTATCCCAACAAGACCCTTGTGAACGCGAGCTACATTGCTGACGGCGACGATATTCTCTACGCCTACGGCCTCGGCTTCTTCTCCAAGGTCCCGTCCGGTGCGACGGTCCTCGTCAAAAGCGACAAGACCAAAACGCCCACCGAGGGCTTCATCCCCACGAACACTGCCGAGCGCGCCGCGGGCTTCAAGGCCTACTTAAACGGCGGCGTGCAGGGCTTTGCCTACAAGGAAAACGGCATGAATGTCGTCCTCTTTGCCAACTCCCTCACCCATAAGGTCCACCAGAGAGACGAGTACGCCTTCATCAGCAACTTCCTCTTCTCCTCCGTCCTGAGCGACAAGAACTATGACGGCTCCGCGTCGCTTCCCTTTACCGATGTCGCCGACGACGCCTACTATGCCGACGCCGTTGTCTGGGCCGTCGCGAAGAGCATCACCTCCGGCGCGACCGCCACGACCTTTGCGCCGAACGCGGGCTGCACGCGCGGCCAGATGGTCACCTTCCTGTGGAGAGCCAACGGCAGCCCCGAGCCGAAGTCCATGACCACGTCCTTCACCGACGTGAAGAGCGGCGCGTATTACGGAAAGGCCGTTGCGTGGGCGGTGGAAAACAACGTGACCACCGGCACGAGCAGCACGACCTTCTCCCCGGATGCTTCCGTCACGCGCGCACAGGCTGTCACCTTCCAGTGGAGAGCGGCCGGCGCACCGGCGGCTGAGGGCACGAACGCCTTTGCCGATGTGAGCGCGAGCGCCTTCTACGCCCCCGCCGTGCAGTGGGCCGTCAACGCGGGCGTGACCACCGGCACGAGCGACACCACCTTCTCCCCGAACAGCAACTGCCTGCGTGCGCAGATCGTTTCCTTCCTCTACCGCGCCGCCAAGTAAGCGGCCACTATCTGATGAAAAAAGAGGGAACGGTTTTTCCGTTCCCTCTTTTTGTTTTTTTCCGAGAAAGACACGATGTCTTTCCTTTTGCCGAAAACAAGAAAAACCTCACTTCCGAAGAAGTGAGGTTTTGGTGGAGACTGCTGGACTCGAACCAGTGACCTCCTGCGTGTGAAGCAGGCGCTCTAACCAGCTGAGCTAAGCCTCCAACTGTGGTGACCCGTACGGGATTCGAACCCATGTTACAGCCGTGAAAGGGCCGTGTCTTAACCACTTGACCAACGGGCCATATGAGACACGGGATGCTTTCGCATCCCGTGCATCTGGTAGCGGCACCTGGATTTGAACCGGGGACACTGCGGGTATGAACCGCATGCTCTAGCCAGCTGAGCTATGCCGCCAAATATTCCTGCTCGACAGGACAGAAGCTACTATACCAAATAAGATAGCCTTTTGTCAATAGCTTGTCCAAAAATTTTTGCGATTTTCCAAAATCGGGGAGAGGACCGCGCCCTCTCCCCTGCTTTTCATCAGCAAACGACGTTTTTCCCCTCTGACCAGACGGAGACGATGTTGTGACGGTGCATCATGTAGATCGCGCGCTCGAAGCGCTCGCGCACCGAGAGCGGATGCGCGGCCTCGGTAAAGTCGGAGTCGTCGACGACAATGGCGTGGATATAGTCGCCGGGGACAAATCCGCCGTGCCCGCCGAAATACTCGTGTCCTGCGCTGGAGCCGAGGTAGTAGCCCTCCTCGACGGTCAGAAATTCGTCCTTTCCGTCGCTCTGCATGTGGCGGAACTTCGACGCGCGGATGGACATGGTGATGACCTTGTTCATCGCCAGCAGCGCGCCGCCTGCGATATCCGACCCGAGCGTGACGAGGTTGCCCTCGCGCAGCAGCGTCCGCACGGGCGCGACGCCCGAGCAGATGTTGATATTCGACCCCGCGCAGTGCGCCGTGACGACGCCATGCTCGCGCATGGCCTCGCGCTCGCGCTCGTCGGAGTGGACGCAGTGCGCCATGACGGTATGGTCCTTCCACAGCCCCGCGCGGTCGTAGCTCTCCCAATATTGCGCGCAGTCGGGGCAGAGCTCTTTGACCCACGCGATCTCACCCTTATTTTCAGACAGGTGCGATTGGACGTACAGCCCGCGCTCCGCGGCGAGCTTGCCGAGCCAGCTCATCAGCTCGTCGGTGCACGATGGGGTGAAGCGCGGCGTCAGGATGGGCTTGACGGTCTGGAAGCGCCCGCACGCATCCAGCCAGCGCAGCGTTTCGCGCTTGGACTGCTCGGTCGTCTCCTGAAGCTCGGGGCTGCCGTTGCGGTCCATGTTGACCTTGCCGACATAGCCCGTGACGCCCGCCTTTTCGAGCTCTTCCATCAAAATGAGCGTCGCGTCCGTGTGGAGGGAGGAAAACATGCAAACGCGCGTCGTGCCGCTCGTGATGAGGTCGCTCGCGAGCTTTTTGTAAATGCGGCGGGCGTAGTCACTGTCTTCAAAGCGCGCCTCGGTCTTGAACGTGTAGGTGTTGAGCCAGTCGATCAGCGGCAGGTCCATGCCCATGCCGAGCATGGGGTACTGCGGCGCGTGCAGGTGCATGTCGACAAAAGACGGCATGATGAGGCTATCACCGTAGTCGATGACTTCCGCGTCGGCGTTCTGCGGCACGGCCTTTTCAACGCT
>OGEU01002924.1_pt1 | contig 11500 bp, 7 predicted proteins | sample 1570651 | NCBI WGS metagenome assembly OGEU01 (sample SAMEA2582129, study PRJEB24529) | metagenome | biome: Human gut stool | place: China | collected 2011
AGATTTACTACTACTAAAAAGGCAATGAAAATTACAACAAGTACGCCTATTAAAATCATTTGTTTATCATTCAATTTCTCACTTCCGATCATATAATATTCTTTCTTTTGTATTTAATAAGATAGTTAGTTTGTTTTATTCAAGGTATTGCAGTGTGAGGCAGGGGGTATCGCATTACCCGAATTCCATACATTGCTCCGGTTCTGAAACAATATATTCTGATTCGCTTTGCTCTTGTGTAAGTTCGGATAATGTATTTTCAACATTTAGCCGCAAGGCACTATCTGCAAGGCTATACAAAAGCTTTGCCGTCTGAACCGACTGCTCTCGGGTTCGAGCGGTCTGTTTCAGATCACGCAGAACCTCCTGCACACAGTCCTGCAAATTTCTTTGTTTCTGTGCCTTTCTGCCCTTGTCTGTATAGGGCTTGTAACTACCCTTGAGCTTGCTCTGGAGCCTTTCAAACGCTTTACATTCGCTGTTAATCCGCTCACTTTTGGGCATGAAAAATGCCGAGCCAGCCAAAGCATACTCGGCAAGATATTTGTATTGTCCGTTTTTAAATGTTGCATAGATTTGTGAGGTCAGCTTATCGGGACGGCATTTTAGATACCCCAGTTCGCTTACTTCTTTCAGATATTCGTCTTTCCTTTTATGCGGAACAGCAGGCAATGGCTCAACACCATTCTGAGATTTCAGACATTCGTTCCAGTCCTTAAACTCAGGTGCAAGACGTTTAACGTTTGGGTATCCGTTCTCATGAAGAATATCTCTAAGCCTGTCCACCGCCTCGATTCCTCCCTCATCGTTATCTACACAAAGCACAATTTCACGGAGGTTAGAATGATTCTTTAAAGCTGTTAAAACGGCATTTTCATAAACTCCGTTCATAGCGATGTAGCTGTGTTTTTGCCAATCTTTCGGATACAGCGTAAGAAAACTCATCATATCTATGGGAGCCTCAAACACATAGAGTCTTTTGCTTTCACCGAAATTTGCAAAGCTGTATCTTGTGTCAGAACCTTGACAAGTGATCCTTAAACTATTGCCGTAAGAATTTGTTGAACGCTTGCTTGCCTGCCTTGGAACGCCGTTTTCGTCAACGCCTACGAACACCGCATTGTGATGTTCCTTGTCCTCATAAAGCGTGTGCTGTTTTGCAAAATGGCTGATAATATCGGGAGAAATGAACCTCTGCTTTATCAGGTAGGCATAAACCCTATGCATATTTGTGTTTGCCTCGGGAAGTCTGAACTCTTTCTTTTCTTCCTTTGCCGATACTTTCGGCGGACTGTGGGACAGCGGAGTAACCGTCTGCCCTAACAGTTCCTGCACCGCCGTCTGAAAGTCCATATCATAAAATTCCTGCATGAATTTTATTGCTCCGCCGCCTATCTGATTTTTGTGATCGAACCAGGTAGAGCCGTGGATAGTTATGCTGTCGTGCCTGCCTGAGCTGTCGTAGTAAATGAGCTTATGCTCTCTGCCGACACGTTCTAATTTTTCACCTCGCATTCTCAGGAATTCTTCGAGGTCTACGCTGTTGGCAAGGACTTTTTGTTCGTCTGTAAATGGGATATATGGCACTTTATCACCTGCTTTCTGTTTACTAGGGTTGATTTTTCGAGGTTGGTGTGGTATAATGGATAATAACATAAATCGAAATTGTGCGCCCAGACGAAGGGCGGGTAGTCTAACAGGTGAGAAGCCTGTACGGAAAGGACTAACCAACCACCGTTAGCGAGTCTTGTGCTGTATGCAGTAATGGATACAGTAAAGCGTAGACAGCGAGGAAGTGGGGTTACAAGGTGATAGAGCCTCGAAATTTTGCTATTCGGAGGGCTGACGCTTTAATTTCGGCGGAAAGCAATATGTACAAATCGTTATGGTGAGATTATGTACACCTCTGCGGGGTCAAAGAGCCAATCACGCTTCACATAGAGATTATCCAGTCAACTGGGGAGAGCCTGTGGTCTCCATATCAGCCGAAAGGAAGTAATGTATAAGTGGTATGTCCGACAACTATAAAAGGGAGAAGGGCAAACGGATTACAGGCAGTCGGACAGCTTCATAGTACCAGGGAAGTCGTGTAATGCCGACAGAGGGAAGGGAGCTGCATAATAAAGGTCTTTCTGAGGACACATTAGCCGTACTCAGGGACGGAGGAACTAATGGAAACAAAATTAGAAAGAATAGCATCGAAATCAGCAAACACCAAAAGACCTGAATTTACATCGCTGTATCATCTAATCAACAAAGAATTGCTGATGCAATGCCACAAAGAAGTTGACGGCAATAAAGCAATAGGCATAGATGAAATAACGAAAAGAGAGTACAGTGAAAATCTTGAAGGTAATATTGAGAACCTTGTAGACAGACTAAAACGTAAATCCTACAAACCAATGCCATCGCTGAGAGTATATATTCCAAAGAGTAACGGCAAAATGCGACCGCTTGGAATAGCGTGCTATGAAGATAAAATTGTGCAGTTAGCGCTGAAAAAGATACTTGAAGCGATATATGAACCGAAGTTTCTGAACTGTATGCACGGTTTTAGAGCAAACAGAAGATGTCATACGGCAGTGAAAGAGTTATATGACCGTATCAATATTGGAAAAATAACAAGGGTAGTAGATGCCGACATCAAGGGATTTTTCGACCATATGAAACATGAATGGATATTGAAATTCCTGAATTACTACATCAAAGACAAGAATATTCTACGTCTGGTGAAGAAATACCTGAAAGCAGGTATCATAGATAACGGACAACTCGTTAAAAGTGATGAAGGAACAGCACAGGGAAATATTATCAGTCCAGTGCTTGCAAATATCTATATGCACAATGTTTTGACGTTATGGTTTCAATATATTATTGCCAAAGAGTGTAAAGGTGAATGTTTCCTTGTAGTATATGCTGATGACTTCATAGCAGGATTTCAATACCCGTGGGAAGCCGAAAGGTTTTATGAGCAGCTCAGAAGCCGAATGGCAAAGTTTGGGCTTGAACTGGAAGAAAACAAAAGTCGAATAGTTGAAAGCGGACGCTATCTTGCAAGTTTAAAAGCAAAACGGGGAGAATCCACACGACTTGGGACGTTCGATTTTCTTGGTTTTACATTTTACTGTGGCAGAACAATCAAAGGTAACCCATGGATAATGCCCAAGACCAGCAGTAAAAAATTCCGTCAGAAAGTCAAAGAAATCAAAATATGGCTGTATAACAACAAGGAGCAAAAGCTTGGAAAACTTATGTATATGCTGAATGTCAAGCTTGTAGGACATTACAGATACTATGGTATCAGCTTTAACAGCAGAATGATAAGTAATTACAAACAGCAGGTCAGAGAATTGCTGTACAAAGTATTAAACAGGAGAAGTGAAAAGAAAAGCTATACAAGGGAAGGTTTCATAGAAATGATGAAATACTACAAACTTGTCAACCCTAAAATCTATTACAGCTTGTTCTGTTGATGCGAATTTTATTATGAAGAGCCGTATGCGGGAAAACTGCACGTACGGTTCTGTGAGGGGCTTATATTGTAAGGTGTAGGTCTACTCGACTGTAGGAGATAGCCATGAAAAGTAAAATTATCTATTGTCTGAATTTTCTCTGGACGAGTTTTATTGCATTTTCATTTCCAATATGTTTCGGCTGGATTTTTCTTGATATAACTGGACATTCAAAAGGCTATAGCTATGATTTAGGCTCGGAGAAAGATGTTTCTATTATGCTTGGCTGTATTGAGCTACTGATTTGGCTTGCTTTATCATTTCCCTCAAATATCTATGTATTTCGGAAAACATTGAGTAAAGGCAAGGCATATCTGCTTATCCCTATCGTATTGTATATAACACTTGCTGTAATTTGCGTAATGATTACACATGGTGGGTGGACATCATACGCAAAAGAAGTATTTAATATATAAATTCTGATTTATACTCCCCAAAACCAAAGGGCTGAGCCAACCTCAGCCCTTTTTTCATTTTAAATCAGTACTTCACATTCTCCGCAAACTTAGCCATCAGCTGTGAAAAACTCTGCCTTTCCATCATATCCGTACTGAGAAATGCACCCGATACAACGGTAAGCTTGTTCTCCGAAAGCACAGCGTAGGTTTCCGTGTATCCGAACTGCGACGCCATTCCGTCAGTTTTCTGAATCGACGCATAACGCTGATATTTTCCCTTTGATACAACGCTGCTTGTCATTCGGTAACTCGAAACAAAGTCATCTTCGGTGATACCGCTCATCTGTGCGGAGGTCTGTCCGAAGTAATAATCTCCGAAGTTTTCAAGGATATATTCCATATCGTGATCAAGATCACTCTGACTTAAATCGACGCACATAACATCTATCATACCGCCGCCGTTTGAGTCTTTCAAAGTAATTTTATTCACACCGTTGGAGTTATCAATTTCGTTCTCAAAGGAACTGCCTTTCATTGCTTCTGTTACCAATGTGCTTGTATCTGCAAAGCATATATTTGAATCGAAAAACTCCGCAATAAAGGTATCATATTTTACCTGTTCTTCATCGACGGTACTTTCAGCCTCCGAAGAGGCAGCCGCACTTACTGTCGGTGCGGCTGTTGTGACCGTTGTCTGCTCGGCTTTGAAGGGCGGCGAGATATTTCCGCAGCCTGTAAGGATCACCGCAGACAGTGCGGCGAGTATAGGAATATTCTTCATTTGTCATACCTCCTTACACAATGGACCAGATATACAGCGGAGCGGTAAGGGTGAATATGAGGCAGGCGAAGATCACCGCAACAGGAGTCCATTCTATCTGTCCGTGCTTGCGGTAGTCCATATACATCGCACCTATCTTCACAAACAGCAATACCGCAAGGATAACATCAAGGCACGGAAAAACAACATTGTTCACCACCGACACTATCTGCGATCTGGCTGTGTTCCAAGTGCTTGTGACTGCTCCTGCCACATCGCCCGAGGCGCAGGCGGTTATTGATGTCATTGCCGCAAAGCACATTGCACTTGCAGCTGATGCAATAGCTTTCTTTTTTGACTTTTTTATCTTCATTACACATCTCTCCTTTCATTATTCTTTCTGATTGCAAATATTAAGGACAAAAGCATTACAGATCCGATCATAAGATAGATACATATGCCATTGTCTGATGACACACCTGTGTGAGGGTTGTCTGTTGTGACTGTGTGAGGCGTGTCAGGCAAGCTTGGCTTAGCCTCGTCCACCATTATGACTATGGGCGTACCGTCTTCCGCAATTGCTGCCGCATCTGCATTTTCTACGGTAACATTGCCGTAAACATCGACTGTAAACTTAATGTCCGTTGCAATTACATAGCCGTCGGGAGCGGCGATTTCTTTCAGTGTATAATCTCCGGCAGGAAGCTCAGTTACAATATGATCTGTGCCGTCGGAAGTCCATTCGTCAACAATATTTCCCTCAGAGTCAATGATCTGCATTTTTGCTCCCTTAAGCTCGTTTCCGTAAATATCACGCTTTGAGATCTTAACGGTAATCGGCTTGTTCTCGGCAGTTATCTCAATGACTTCGCCGTCCTCTGAAATGCTTACGGGATAGCTTTCATCGCTTAGAATATATCCCGTGGGAGCTTTTATCTCTCTGACAACATACTCGCCGTAAGGAATGTTTCCAAACTCAAAATATCCCTTTTCATCGGAGATCGCTGTCATTATGGCATTGCTTTCCGTAAACTCTGTACAGTCCGTTCTGAACAGTCCGAACAGAGCATTTTCAAGGGGTTCGCTCTTGTCATCGGTCTTATGTCCCTCTATCCTGCCACGCTTGATAACATTTTCAAACTCTCCGCAGTCGATATCCACGGTCTGAATATCCTGACCCATATACTCGAAAGTCACAAGGTACTTTTCGCCGTTAAGGACATAGTGTTCGTCGGTGGCAATTTCCTGAACATAGTACTTTCCAAACGGAATTTTCTCTGCAATAACAGCAGTCATATTTTCATCAAGCGACACCGCAGAGATCAGCCCGCCGGCAGGGATCAACGTGCCGTTTGAAGCTGTGATATCTTTTGCGGCAAACAGTCCGAAACGAACATTTTTGTACTCTCCGTTACTGCCGATACCGAACAGCTCATCATTCTCCATTGTCTTAGAAAGCCTTATCATTACTCTCTGATATTCATTTTCAAACTCTGTATCCACAGTATCTCTCACCTCAAATTCCTGTCCCGCATATGTCAGTTCTGCTTCTTTAGGTTCGTTATTCAGCACATATCCGTAAGGTGCTTTTATCTCTCTGACCTCATATCTGCCAAGATACAGCGGCTCAGTTTCCCCATAGCCGTTTTCGTCGGTCGTTATTTCAGTCACAACATCGCCTGCATTTGCGTGAATTGTTCCGTCTGCTGTAACAATATCCTCTGCGGCTGTTATCTGAAATACCGCTCCGCTAAGAGCACATTCCGTAAACACTGGCTTGTATATGGTCTGACCGCTTTCTTCAATATTTCCGTTTTCGTCAACGGATATCGCACTGCCAAGAGCCGTCACGCCTGTAAATGCTTTGCCCGATTTGTATACGGATATCTTTCCTTTCTGCGAATCGTTGCCAAGGTCGATGCTGAGCTTTGAACATACGGCTGTGTTGCCTGCGTAATTGAATTCAAATGTCCTGCTTTCTGAGTCAATAACATACCCCTCTGCCGCCTTTGTTTCGGTAAGAGTATACTTTGCTCTCACATACATCTGTGCGTTTCCCGTGTCAGCATGACCGGTGCTGTCTGTGGTCATTGTGCATATAACGTCTCCCTGCTTGTGAAGCTGTGCCGAACCGACAAAGAAATCTTCCGCCGCTCTTACCTCAAACTCAACTCCTTCAATGGGCTTCTTGGTTTCGCTGTCCGCCTTGAAAACTTCAAGCGTTCCTCTCTGAACATCGTTTGTTACGATCACTTCATAAGGGATAGTCAGAGTATCGGCTTTATCCGATTTAACCGTAAACTTTGTGTTCTCAGCAGATATAACGTAAGGCTCGGGAGCTGAAACCTCCACCAGTTCATACTCAAAGTTCGGATAGATCGGTATAGTCTTTGTATATCCCTGTGTTCCATCGGTCTCATATTCTGTGTAGGTGCTTGAGGCATATCCCTGTTCATCTGTCACAACAGTACCCACAGGCTCGCCCTTTTTCTGTACCGTCTTGCCGTTAAAAGCAATGTCCTGAGTAGGCACAATGTCAAAAGCAACGCCCTTTATGGGGTTATCAAACTCATCTACCTTGTGAATTTTCAGGTCAACAAGCTGAAGCGTATTCGGAATATCCGCAGTATAGGTTATGACGGGATCTGTATTGTCATCGATATCCGCAAGGGTTGTAGTTACTGTAAACGAGCGGCTCAGTTCTCCGTTCTCGTCAAGCATGATATACCTGTCGTTTTCACGCTCTGTAACGGTGTAGACATTTTCAAAAGTTTCACCGTTAAGCTTGCCGAGAGCCAGTCCGCTTACCTCTGCATAGCCGTTCTTATCGGTTGTAATACTCTTTACAACCTTTCCATTTAGAGAAATATCAAAAGTAACTCCCTCTATCTTGATATCATTAAGAACATCATATTTGTTAAGCTCCAGCTTAAGTGTAAAAGGCTTGTCCGTTACTGAATAATTGTGATCCGAAAGCTTTGCATTCTGAAAGTTATCAAGGTCGTTTACCGCCGTATTTGCACGGTTCACAAGATGATATTCATTGTTAAGAGCATATCCCTCGGGTGCAGTTATCTCCTTGACATAGTAGTTGGTGTTTGGCAAAAGGTCATAGTCAAACTTTGCTTTTCCGTTGTCGTCAGTAACTGCGGTTTTCAGCAGCTTTTTTGATGAATTATACAAACCGTACCTTGCTCCGGAGAGAACTTCTCCCGAATCATTTTTCTTTGTCAGCACAAGGCTGTAATTTACAAGCTGATTTACTATCTCAGCACTGCTGTGAAGTCTGTTATCTTCAAGTTTGTTTGATGAAATGGGATAAAGATTTCCTGCTCCGAGAATATATTTCTTCCCATTTTCATCGGTCAGAGCATATGACTTGCCTGTATCGTTTCTTATGAGGCCGCTGATATTTCTTTTTGCCGTAGAATCTTTGATAGTACTCAGATTGTATGCTTTTGAAGCCTCAAGACTTTCATCATAGCCATATCCTTTAGCTCCGTTTATCTCGATAAAAACAAGCTCCTTTGCATTGCCTGAGCTGTCAAGAGGTACAAGATCAAAGAAAAGCTGTCCGAAGTGATCGCAGGTGTCACAGCCGCTGTAGTTCGAGCCTGTGCTGAAAACATATGCCTTTGAAAAGTCAGTCGTAGTGCGAGTGGTATCGAATATGAGGTCGTGATTTGCGTTTAATTTTGTTGGCACATAGTAACAGCCGTCACCTGAGGAGTAGGTCTTTCCATTAAAGCCGTCAAGGTCGTTAAGATCGCCTGAAAAAGCTTTTTCTGCAGACTTGTGACCCTGCGAGATATATCTCATAACAGGCTTGCCGTTTTCCTCGTCCCAATAGCCCACAATAAACTTGGTTGACTTGTAGATGTCGGAGAGGGTCTTGATGTCGCTCTCGTTATCGCTTGATAAAGCCTTTCCATCACCGTTGAGAATGGTTTTGTCAAGCACCGCAGTTCCAAATTTAGCATTGTAATTCTTTTCGCTGTTGTTCATCTTTATCGTTTTTGTGCCAGCATTGGCAGTAAAATCACTTGTAGGAGAGGGCAGAAGTACTGATTTAGAAAGTTTCTCATACCTTTCATCATCGGGTACTGTATATTCCGTTACCGTATATGTCCTGCCATTTGACGTTGAGGTGGGCAGATCGTTTACTGTGAAAGTACCCTTTGCGTCTGTGTTTTTAATGGTCTTAAACTTTGTAGCCTCGCTGACAGAAGTCACATACTTTGAAAAAACATATCCCGTTCCCGTGCTGTTTTTATCAGCCTGAACATAATACTTTTTGCCGTCATACAGGCATGAAACCACAAACGTAGTCTTGCCCAGAAGGTTATTCAGCTCCGCCGCCGTTATCTGATTATTGCTTGAATCTGTGTATGTCTTTTCAACGGTAAGATTCGGTTCATTGTATGACGCAAGTCCCACATATCCCACAACGGGGTCGAGCCTTGTTGAAAGCAGGCAGGTCTGATAGTAGCTGTTGGCAAACAAAGTTTCCTGCTTTTTCAGGCTGTTCTTCATCTGCATCGGGATACTTTCCGTAACATATATACTGCTGTCGCCGCTTGAAGTGAACTGCCTTTCCTTTGACCATATGGTGTAAACAGTATTTGTGCCGCTCATTTCTGTTTCAAGGCCATAGTCCTTGCCGAAAGTACCGCTGAATTTAGACTTTATCAGCGATCCAAGCTTGCTTTCAAGGCTGCTGAAATTATGTGCAAGGCTTGACGCTGTGACATAGGAAGTGGGCACAGTCACTTTTGTTTCGTATCTTAGATTTTCAGCGTTGTATTTCATAACGTTCGGTTCGTCCTTTGCCTGAGCTTTGGTGGATCTCATAGCAGAGGGAAGCTTGTAATGATCCTTCACATTTGACACAATATCGTTGTACGCCTTTTCAACTCCCGATCTTGTACACCAGCCACCGCTTGGATAGGTGAAATCATTCCAAAGAATATCCGAACATTTTCCGAAGCCTGCCTGCGTATGACCTCTGTAACCCAGTATCAGCTCCCAGATAAGGCACTGAGTTGCGGCATAGTAGTCACCTGTTTTGTGGCTTGAATAGCCGTAATACTGCACAAGTCCGAGATACTTAGCCATTGGTCCGTCTGTTCCGCCTATGGACTTCCAATATGCAAAGCTGTCCGCCTTGTTTTTATCCGAGAGGTCAAAGGTATCATACTTTGTAAAGCCGTTCTGAGTATACCAGTCCTTGTAGCTTGCTCCCTGCATTGACTTTGCAGGCTCGATACAAAACGCCCAGTCGGAAGTTGATGAGGGACCGAATCTGCATATTTGTTCTCCGGCTTTGATATATTGTCCGCTTACTCCTCCTGTTACTCCGTTCTTTCTGTTTTTGATAGTTGGATTGACCGAGCTGTTCCAAGTGTATCCTATGGATACTCCCGATGTGGCTGCGGAAACATTCGCCGCCAGCGTAGTCATTCCTATTGCCGCCGCAAGCATTGCCGCTGTGCAGCGTTTTAATATTTTTCTTATCTTCATCTGTATTACTCCTTTGTTTTTTGCAAAGAAAAAAGAGCCGAATTTTCGACTCTTTTCCCTGCTTATTCAGTTGTTTTTAGTCCTCCGTAAGAAACCATATTGCCGTGCCGTCAAAGCCTACATTAAACTCAATATCGCTTGCATATTTGAGGGCATTATTGCCGCTGTATATCTCCCACCTGTTGAACAGTCCGTAGTCTATGACGTGCAGGCAGTTTTCTCTCGTTTCACTGACTATGCTGCAGATCTCTTCTTCATTTTCTGCATGATCTATCAGCCACTTGCTGTCTGAGTCAGCATATGCGTCCATGTGAGCATATGACAGGTCGGTCATGTCCTCTCGCACCGTCATATTGATCGGATTCGCATAAGATATGTCATACTCATCTATTCCAAAGCTTACATGGATATCTCTTTTGCCGTTGAAGTTTTTGGCATATTCAAGTATTTCAGATCTTATGAGATTTTGTTCATCACCGCTTAGGCTTTGACCCTCACACAGCTTTCTCCATGCTTTCATGGTATCAGACCATGTTACTGTGCTTTCGGGCGGTTTTGTGGTCGGCGGAGTAGTTGTTTGCGGTTTCTGCGTAGTGGTCACAGGCTTTGGCGGAGCTGTTGTGGTTTGCTTTGCGGTAGTCTGCTTTTGCTGTGTAGTTGTTACCGCAGGCTTTTGAGTAGTATTGACCTGTGTGTTTTCCTGCGGCTTTACTGTCTGAGGATAACTCTGCTGTTTGATTTGTTCCTGCGGTGGTTGCATACTTTTTGTGGTTGTTTTAGCTAAGGAAGTTTCGGATACCGTCTGCGAACTCTTTCGTGTAGTAGTTGCGGTTTCGCTTGTATCCTTTTCTTCCTTTACCGATGTTACCGTGACCGTAGTTTGGTTCACAGCTGAGATTTCTGCACTTTCTACGGACTCCGATACATTGCCGCAGGCAGTCAGCATTACTGTGCAAAGTATTGAAATATATATCGCTTTTTTCATATCATCACGCTCCTTGTCAAGCAATATATCACACCTTTTTGTATATATCCAGCCTTTTTGCAAAAGTTCTGCCTTTGTGACAATTTACACAGCATAAGATTTGGCATACTATATAATTAGCTCAGGTCCTTCATCAAATTCTTCAAGCGGTCCGATCACTTCGGGTTTTGTTTCTTTAACAGCCACAAGCCCTATACCCGGCAGGTCTACCAGCATATGACCAAACTGCTCCTTGTACTTTTCGATCTGCTCATCGGTAAGTGAACAAGAGTCCCATTCGCCGTATTCGTTCAGACAGTTGCCCGAAATATAGAAAGTGCCATGA
>OGEU01002925.1_pt1 | contig 11498 bp, 16 predicted proteins | sample 1570651 | NCBI WGS metagenome assembly OGEU01 (sample SAMEA2582129, study PRJEB24529) | metagenome | biome: Human gut stool | place: China | collected 2011
CGTGTACCAGGCCGCTTACAATGTGCTCACCGGAATGCTGCTGCATAAGGTCAAATCTTCTGGCCCAGTTAATCTGGCCCTGAACTTCCGTTCCTGGTTCCAGAGCACGGTCTGTGCAGTGGATCAGCTCTCCGTTCTTCTCGTGAACGTCTGTGACTGCTGCCTCTCCTAAGGAACCTGTATCGCCTGGCTGTCCGCCGCCTTCCGGATAAAAAGCAGTCTGATTTAAGATCGTATCCCAGGTTCCTTTTTTATTTTTTGTACATGAAATTACGGTACACATAAATGTTTTTACATAAGGTGTTGCATAATATAAACGGTTCTGATCCATAGGTCATTTCTCCATCCTTTGATTATAAAACGCCGCGTCTGCGGCTCTTGTCTTTCATTTTCGCCCTATCATTATACCACCTTTATCCCTTATCTTTATTTAAAATTCTCTTTAAATTTAATTTTTTCCCGAAAAACAAGAAACATGAGCAAGCTGCCTGACATATGATAGCATTGTAATCAAACATATTTCGGAGGAACTAAAATGAGTGATGTAGCAGCAACTAACTGCGGCTGTGACTGCGGGTGCGGATGCCAGAGCGGAGGAAATGGATGCAATATTATCTGGCTCATCCTGATCTTATGCTGTTGTGGCGGCGGCAATGGATTTGGCGGCTGTTTTGGAAATAACGGCTGCGGAAACGGATGTGGATGCGACATTATCTGGATCCTGCTGCTTTTATGCTGCTGTGGCGGCGGCAATGGCGGCTTCTGCTGATCTTCCTCAGAAAGTCAGAAAACAACGGGGCGTTTATGCGCCCCTGTTTTCATTTTGGAAAAACTCCTTTTTCTTCTTTTCGCTCTTCTCCTCTTCTCTTTCCTGCCTTATAACCTCTGTTTTTCTTTTTTTGTACACATTCTTCATCTATTTCATATACTTCATTTCCGTCAATGATTAATTTTCCCATGCTGGCATCAAATCCTTTCCTGTTTCTATAAAAAGGTTCTACATTTTATTATATGCGTCAAAGTTATATTTTCCGCTGTTCCATCATAATTTAAAAGAAAAAGGATTATTTTATGGATTCTGAGTATAAACCAACCTTCTTTGACTCGCAGTTACAAAACCACCAGTTACAGATTATGAAAACCATGATTCCATATCTTTCCGCCGGTCAGCAGCGTCCCTTTGCGCTTCTCATCAAATATATGGAACTACAAAAAACAGCCCAGCTTTTTTCCAATGACACGCTTACGATTCAGGAAGTCAGCAGCCATTCTCCCCAGGAGCGGATGTTTCAGATGCTTACCGATATCAGCGAACAGTGTACACCCGGCGAGAAAGAAAATATTGAAAACTTTTTAAATATGTATCAGATGCTGTCTGCTTATGATACCCTGTTTTCCTGATTTCATCACTTTATCATTTGTTATTTTATGGTTCCCTGTCAACTTGTTAAGAACGGAGGATTTTATGAATTTAGACTTTTTGAAAGGCAATCCTGCCTTAAATGATATTTCACCGGAAAAGCTGCAGTTTCTTATGGATTTTGCTTCTAATAATACTGATACAAAGGATGCCAAATCCATGGCTTCCACGGTCATGAACGCCGCCAATAATGCCAAACAAAACGGTATGACATTTTCGAATACTGAAACAACTTTATTAATTGAATTATTAAAGCAGAATATGTCCGAAGCAGAACGTGTAAAAGCAGATAAAATGCTGCAGATGATGCAGATGTTACAGAAAAAGAAAAAATAGTCTCTTATAACGCAAGCGAGGATATGCAAAATGCACATCCTCGTTTTTTGAAATATTTATTTCTGAACAATATTTATATCTACTTGAGAATGTTGGTTTTACGCTGTTTTTCGCTATTTATCTTCTGATTTACTCTATTTTTACTCCAAATTTAAGCCAATATTTTCAGTTCAGCTACTTCTTCTTTTTTCTTCTCTTCTGAAACGTGAGTGTATAAATCGGTTGTCATTGCCAATATTGAGTGACCTAAGAGTTTCTGCACTACCTGTTGGTCTACTCCATTTTCATAACACCTTGTAGCGTATGTATGTCGCAGAGTGTGACAGGTAAACAGTTCAAATATCTTCGGCTCTCTCTTTTCTTCCTTTGCCAGTTCAATCTCTATTACATTGATTTTAATGTCAAGAACACAGTTATAAAAAATTGTAATCTTTACTCTGATAAGAATGGAGTTAAACATATTCGTATCCAAGCAAGACCTAATAAATGGCACGAGAACGACTGCCCATTCTGCCATAAATCATGCCCTGTTTATGATAAACATTCCAGTAGTATAATGCCGAGATATTACGAAGATAACTCGTAGAAAATGCAAAGTCCAGTCGCAAGTTTAGACACGATATTTCTCTTAACCGTCGTATAAAATCAACATTTGCAGGGATTTATCAAATTCCGACATACCGTCTTAGAAAATGAATAATCCCTCGCAATTCATTATGAACTACGAGGGACTGCTTACTGACTGTTAAAGCGGTAGCCGATCTCACGAACACTATCTATGGAAAAGTGAGAGTTTGTATCACAAAGTTTTTTACGAAGATTCCGAATGTAAAAGCCTACGGTATCCTTTTCATTGCCTGCTGATATTTCGCCCCACACCTTATCATAAATCTGCTCGTATGTAAGAACACGACCTTTATTGGCTGCGAGTAAGCAGAGTATATCATACTCTTTGACGGTCAGTTCAATTTCCTGACCGTTATTGATAACTCTGCGCCGGCTCAAATTGATTTCTAAGCCGGAAAGGGATAATGTCGGCTCATATGAAATCTCTAATTTTTCAAAATCAGGGTGCTGTTTTACAAAAGCCAGCATATCGTCAAAGGCTGTTGAGTCTTGTGTTTTGAACTCCATTATTACGATTCGTCCGATATTATCACCCCCTTGGTTAGTTTTTTTGTCTTGGACAACATAAGATTTATTGCGTGAGATAATACGATTCATCAATCGTTTTCAGAATAAAATTCACATCGTCATAACGAGAGGAATCGGACTGAGAGCCTAAACTGCATATCAAAAACTCTTTTCCGTGCTGCTGGTAAAGCACAATCAAGTTATAGTCGTCAGACAGAGAGCCAGTCTTAATTCCGCATACATTTTCGTTGTAATATTCGGATGTCGGATCAAGGAAGGCGTTTGTATTCTGCCATATTTGTGTACTGCCATCAGGCAGTGTTGCCGTATAAGTGTTTTGAGATACAATTTCTCTAAACCACGAGTATTCCAACAACCGATATACTACTTCTTTCAAATCTAAAGTGGTGGTATGTGCCTCCATATCAAAACCACTCGGATCATATAAAACTGTGTCTAAGTACCCCTGCTGTTGCAAATGCAGGTTTAAGTTCTCCATAAAAATCCTCACACGCTCTTGACTGCTTTCTGCTTGCGGCGAAAGTAATCCTCCACAATAATCAGCAACCACATAAGCTGCGTCATTCCCTGACGGTACTAACATTGCCGCAAATAGATTGTGTAAAAAGTATTCTTTTTCCTTGATTTGAGCAACAGACGAGCCGGGTTTCGTGAGTGAAATAGCACCATAGTCTGCAACAACGATACTATCAAGGTCTGCTAAAGTTGACGCATACTCAATAACAAACAGCTTGGCTAAACTTGCAGGAATTTGTGGCTCGTTCTCGTTTTTTGAAACAAATATTTCATCATCAGAACAATCCACCAAAATCAGCGATTTTGCATTATAAGAGTCAGGAAAATCTTCTTTGTAGAGAAAACCATTTATTTTATTCTTTACCTCTCTGAAATTTTCCGGCTGCATTGCCCACGGCACAAACATTATACCTATGCCGATACAAACTACAAGCAAAAACAAAAATACTCCAAATCGTTTTTTCTTACGGCGTTTTCTCTGCATATATGTGCTCACCTCCCAACCCCAAAACTCTTATGTGCCATTTTTTAATCGGCATAATTTGCCTGAATACACTCTGTAAATCCAGACGGATCTCCCAACTTAGCTTTATCAATATTATCACGAAGATATTTGCGTGTGGCGTCATCACAGCGATCTGTTCCCATATAAGGCATATCAAAGGCTTTTTCGAGTTCAGCTAAGGCTTTTGCCGCCCTTTCCGGATTCGTATTGTAAGTATCAAGCCATTCCTGCATCCAAGAATATTCCCAAAGGTTAGATGCTCTTGTATCGCCATATCCTATCTGAAAAGACGCTCCCGTATCTTCGCCTTCCAAAGCATCAGGCGGAGTAACGCCCTCCGGCCAATTCAAACTCTCAATGGTCGTTAGGTATTCTTCTTCAATGGTAGCAAAGTCCGTGAAACCTCTTGTGTTTGTGTCGGAGTCCGAAGAAGTGGAGCAGCCTGCCAGCATAATCACCAGCAAAGAAATCATAACACACAGTAACAGTCTGTACGGTCTTTCGGATTTTGAGATTGTTCGTTTCATTTTGTTTCCTCCTTGAATTGAGTTTTATTATCTAAGAGCCAATGCAGGCTCTAATTTTGCTGCTTTCAATGCTGGTAATAATCCGCCCAATAATGCTGTAAGCACAGACACAGCAACTGCAACAACAGCAACGCTGATTGGATAACTCGGTGTTCCCACCGGGGAATCCACAGGGAGCAACGCTCCAATACAATGCACCAAAATCAGCGAAATCAAAATAGCTGCAAAGCAAACGAATATTGATAAAATCAACTGTGAGCCTAAAACCAGTGCCACAATATTTGTTCGTGAAGCACCTATCGCTCTGCGGATCAGCAACTCATGTGTGCGCTGTTCCAATGAAGATAGTCCGATATTGATCTGCCCTAATACGGAAACAAACAGCAACAAAAGCGAAGTAACCAAAAGCCCTAATTGCAGTATGGACAATACCGAATCATAGGTATCTCCAATATCACTCCGCCCAGCACTTTCCCAGTAACCGCCAATGGTATCAGTCAAAATGTCGCCAAGGGCAGAATGTATCTGTTCGATTGTCAGTCCTGTTGTGGGATGCCAATACACATTTGCATTTTGTACTTTCCACATTGCTGGTGCGAAATTGAGGATCGCCGCAGAATCCGCATAGATAGTCGGAAAATCCCTGCCATCGTTTACTACTCCGACAATATTGAATGGGGTTAACGAAAGTGTGCTTTTTACATTTCCTGCAGCATAGGGCGAATCATTAAAATAGTTTTTAGCTTCTTTGTTTATGACCACTTCAAGCGATCCGCCCTCACTCAAAGGCTCTAACCATCTACCGGATGTCATTGGAAGATTATAGACTTGACTATATGCCTCCGTGGTGCAAACTACATCAAAAGCCATCAGGTTTTGGTAAACATCATTCGGCGGTATTGGCGTTAAATCTTTCATTGGTGCAAATCGAATATCCTCTCCCATAGAAAAAGTAACAGCGGCTACATCATCAATGGCTTCAAATCTCTGGAATAATTGTTCCATTTTATTTCTATCGTGAAAATCGGATTCCGTTATCACGAATGAGTAAGTAGGTGACCAGCCATATACCTGTGCGTTTACGGAAATCAAATACTCCCGTCCAAGCGTACCAACTAATACCGATCCAATCATTGCGATAATGCCTACAAGCATTGAAACACTTGTCAGAATACTTCTAAGTGGAGACAGACGAAGGTCTTTAAGTATCATTTTTAGCACAAGTTATCCTCCCTCCATCCATTTCAAAAATCGTATCACAGGTATCTGCAATATCAGGATCGTGCGTAACCAACAGCAGCATAATTCCATTTTCTTTTACGACGCTGTGCAACAGTTCCATAATCTGCGTTCCCGTCTTTTTATCCAACGCTCCCGTAGGCTCATCACATAAAATGGCTTCCGGAGATACTGCAAGCGCCCTTGCGATTGCAACTCTTTGTTGTTCACCGCCGGACAAATTGATTGGGTAATCATTTTCCTTGCTTTCTAAGCCGACACTTTTTAGCAAGCCTGTAATTATCTCGTGACGCTGTTTGGCGGTAAACGACTTTTTGGCATAGAGTAGGGGTAATTCGATATTTTCCCATACCCGCAAGTGCTTAATCAGAGAGTAGTTCTGAAATACAAATCCGATATTATTGGCTCGCAGTATAGACAGATCACGGTCTTTCAAAGCAGAAATAGATATACCATCATAAAGGTACTCGCCCTCATATTCCCGATTTAACAAGCCAATAATAGATATAAGGCTTGTTTTGCCTGAGCCGGACTTTCCGACAATGGCATAACTGCGCCCTCGTTGCAATTCCATATTAGCGTTGGTTACTGTTGTCAGCATATCGCCATTATTCAATTTGACGCTTGCTTTCAAATCCTTTATTTTGATTAAAGTCTTTTCGGAAATTCCTTTCATTTTATCAATTCCCCCTCGGATCAAGGTTTGGCGGAGTAGCAGAAACCACATCGCCCTCCTCTAAGCCGGACAGTATTTCTATATTGGCTCCGTCTGTCACACCCAATGTCACTTTTGTTTCCACTCTTTCTCCATTCGGAGTAATTACAGTAACCAATCCCGTACCTTGTCTACCCGCTATTACCGACAGCGGCAATATAAGGACATCATTTCTCGTTGTCGCCGTTATGACTACCGTTGCACTTTGCCCCGATTTCACATCGACTGTTTGACTGATCAAGCATTGCAGAATGCCCTCTTGCGGCACGATTCCCGTAAACGCATTTTCATCTGCGGCAGGCGACACCACGGCAATCATATCGGTTGGTCCTACACCATCATATACTTGAAATTTTGCTTTCAACTCTGCATACTCCGGTAAGGTACTCAAAAAATTATCTGCCTCTACATTGAGGGCAAATCCTGTATAATGCACTATCGCTACGGGATAATTACTCGGTACGCTTTCATTGGATGGGGCAATAGAGGTAACTGTACCATCCACCGGAGATTTCAATTCTTTGCCGTTCACAGTTCCAATAATTTGCCCGGCAGTGATTTTTTCTTCTAATTCTACCGCTGTATTAAATATGCCATTTTCGGGTGAGGAAATAATAAACGGTACTGCCGGAACAATAGTCGTTTGCGTTGAAACGGTTGGAGTAATTGTCCCTCGTACAACTGATACCGTTTTTTCTGCGGATGTTGCGCTATCTGTAAGATTGTTTTCGTCTGTCTGCCCAATTGCAGAGCAGGCAGATAGCGTAAATACAAGAAACAAAATAGAACATAGCAGCATTTGTTTTCTTAGCAACTTCATCATTCCTCCTTATGCTGTATCACAAAAAATACGAGCCTCTATCTTGATACTTTTATTGTACCAAAACAGAAGCCCGTATTTTCTTGATTGCTCGTAAGATATTCCTCTTTTTTTCTATGCAAATTCTTACAATTTTCCTACGCCAACGGCAAAGTAATTGAAAACTTGTTTTGATCCTCTTGGCTCTCTGCAACGATTGTACCATTGTGTAGTTCAACAATCTGCTTTACAATCGCCAAACCTAATCCAGCTCCTCCACTGCTTGTACTTCTCGCTGCGTCAAGCCGATAAAACTGCTCGAAAATCCTGTTTAACTTTTCTTCCGGCAGAGTATCGCCGTGGTTACAAAAAATAATGCTGACCGTATCTTCCTGACATTGTGCGCTGATCGTGATATCCGTATTTTCAAAACTGTAGATAACCGCATTTCTCAAAAGGTTATCAAAAACACGCTGAATTTTGTCTGCGTCACATCGAAGCATTATATCATCATCAACACAAAGATTACATTGCAAATTCTTTGTGTTGAGCATAGGCTTAAATTCATATACAAGTTGCTCCAGCAGGCGAGTTAAATTGATTTTCGTGTATTGTAATGTAATATCGTATATATTGAATCGTGTTATCTCGAAAAACTCGTTAATCAGATCCTCTAACCGTTCTGCCTTACCAAGAGTGATTGAAAGGTACTTTTCTCGAAGTTCCTTTGAGATTTGCGACTCATCACGCAGTAAAGTAAGATACCCGATTACAGAAGAAAGCGGTGTTTTCAAATCGTGTGCAAGATACATAATCAGGTCATTTTTTCGCTGCTCATTTTCTTTTGCAAGCCTTGCATTACTTTCAGCCTCCTGTTTTAACTGATTGATGTTAGCGGCGATTTCACTCAACTCCGGGGACATTTCAATGTAACTGACATTCTGATCGAACATTTTTCCTGTCGCAGCCTGTACCTCGTACACGTAGGCGACTACTTTTTTCAAAAGTAGGTATGTCAAGTATATAATACAGCCACCCCACACGATTACAGCCACTATATAAAGATATTCTGTTCTGTAATACAAGTAATAATACAAAACATACTTGCGGAGAATTTCTTCTGCCATAATTCCTAAAAGAAAAGTACCGCCTAAAATAAGCACAGAGCAAATCGCACATTGAATTACATACCCTTTGAACAAGGTAGAGAGCAGATAGTTTTTTTCTTTTTTATTCAATTTCATACCCTACCCCCCAAACAGTTTTAATGAACTTCGGATTTTTTGAAGGTTCATTCAATTTTTCCCGAAGCCGCCCAATGTGCGCCATTACCGTATTGTTACTGTTGCGAAGATACTTTTCTTTCCACACGGCTTCAAATAATTCCTCCGAGGCGACAACTTTACCCTGATGTTCGCACAGATACCACAGAATAGAAAACTCCAACGGAGTCAAGGCTATTTCTTTGCCATACAAGTAGCACTTGTGGCTGACTCTGTTTATCAGTAGACCTCTGATGTCATACTCGTCTTTTTCTTCGGATTGGCTCAAATTAGGACTGTTATAGCTCTGATAACGCCTTAATTGCGTCTTTACTCTTGCCACAACCTCTAAAGGATTAAACGGTTTCATTATATAATCATCCGCACCAATCGTAAGCCCCATAATCTTGTCGCTATCCTCAATTTTGGCGGTAAGCATAATAATAGGGAAGTAAAACTTTTCCCGAATTTTTTGGCAAAGTCGAAAACCATCAATATCCGGCAGCATAATATCAAGTATCGCTAAATCAATCTGCGACTGTTTGATACATTTCATCGCCTCTAACCCATTATAACATTTATATACTGAATAACCATCGTTACTCAAATACACTTCAAGCAGATCAACGATTTCTTTTTCGTCATCCACAATTAAAATCTTCTTGTTCATTGATCCTACACCTCATTTTCGGGTACGGCTTCCATTATGTCGCCAAAATCACACTCTAAATATTCGCATATATTCAACAGCACGGGAAGGGTAACATTTTCATTTTTTCCGAGTTTCGCAAATGTACTTTTGCTTGCCCCGACCGCTTCTCGTAATTGACTCTTTTTCATTCCCTTGTCAATCAGTAGTTTCCAAAGTTTGTTGTACCGTACTTTCATTTCCGCACCTCCACCCAAATATAGTTTGTATTATAGCACTTTGAGAGTGAAATCGCAATTATTAAGTCTGTATTTTGAGACTTTTAGTTTTCAAACCGGCACAATATCTTTCTGATATGTAATCCAACCGCCTGCAAAATGCAGGCGGCTTGTGTATTTTAATAGGCAGGTGCGCCGTAGCCAAGAATCTCGTAATAACCGATAGAATACTCATTGACTCGGCAACTGTCGCCGGAGTTGCCCTCGACCGTATAAACCTTGCCGTTTTCGACCTTTTGAACAATACCCGTATGGTCGGATAATCCATCCTGACCACTTTCGTCTGCCCAATCGAAGAAAATAATCATTCCGGGGGCAGGCTCGGCGCTGCCATCCAGCCATTGTCCACGATCCTTAAACCATTGTACTCCGTTGACACAGCCTGCATATTTTGGGATAACTCCAGCGTCGATATAGCCGCACTCGTTGGCACACCAAGATACAAAGCAAGCACACCATTCTACACGGGAGTTAAAACCGTACCACGACCAATACGGCTGACCGCCCACATTGCCAACCAGAGAGAGTGCAACGGTCACGATCTGTCCGTCGCCGCCTGTAATGCCGTAAAGCACCTGTGACCAAAGGTAATTGTTTTCATCTGCAAGCAGTTCAGCGAGGTAGCCTTTCTGTTCTTCGTTAAAACCATATTGCGCCGCCATTTCCTCGGCAGTCTTGTGGCTGACGGTAATATACAGATAGGTTTGTGTGACCGTGCTTTCAGTTTCCACGATATTACCGTGTCCGTCATCGGTTTCGGTAATAACTGTTTCGGTCTTGCTCTCTGTTCGGGAAGATATTTGATTCATCTCCCAAAAGATGTCTTTTAAGAGTTGCTTTTTGCCATCGTCCATTGTGGCAACCTCTTGGGGGTTATCTTGATCCGTATTCGTTTTTACAGAGTAAACGGCAAGCACCTCTTTCCAAACGGCTCTGCTGCCACTCATTTCAAGAACATCATAGGATACCGAGTTCTTTTCCTCTTGCAGCTTGGTATCGTATTCGGTATTGATTTCCTGCACAACGGTCTGCATACTCATTCCAGTGCCGGAATCTTCGTCTGAGAAGAAAATGCCAAATACTGAGCCGAGGATCATACCAATCAGGCAAATCACGATAATAACCAAAACCGCCACCCAGCCGCCTGCGGCGATAGCGGCAATCAAGGCTTTCGTTCCGGCAATAATCGCTTTAATGGCAAGTGCGGTCGCTTTGGCAATCGCCTTTACCGTAACCACGGTGGCTTTTGCCGCAGCCCTTGCCGCTTGTGCTGCTCTCTGTGCAGTTTTAACCGTAATGATTGAATCCACCTAAAAATCCTGGATTGCTATGCCCCCGCTTATGCCCCTTGTCATCATAATGGTTTAAACCGCCAAAGAATCCTGGTCGACTCTCACCTACTTTATGCCCGTTATTGTCATAATGATTCATACCACCAAAAAAGGAAGGCGAACTATGTCCGATTTTCTTTCCATTTGCATCATAGTCGTTCATACCACCAAAGAATCCTGGTCTGCTCTCGCCTACTTTTTTCCGTTTGCATCATAATGGTTTATGGATCCAAAGAATCCTGGTCTGCTATATCCTTTTTTACTCATAATGTCATCCTCCTGACTCTATTAGCCTCTTGTTTGATCTCAGAATAACACACTTTTCTCATTTGGAAGTCGCATAACAGGCGACATTCTTTTATCGCATTTACATTCATTATACCATTTATAATTCTTCCGACAATACGCAATAAAGCCGGAAGCCACGTTATCATCCATGACCTCCGACTCGTTCTGCTTATTCTACACTGTCCTTACACCCAAATCAACTCCTCTCTCCGTTTTATCTTTTCCCTGCTTTTCTTGAATAATCCTCTTATTGATCTCAAGCCGTTCATGAATGGATAATTTCTTATCTTTCCATTACAATTTATCTCCCTACATAAACATATAACTATCTGAATAGATTTTACCATAATTGACAAGCAAAGTCACATTTCTATAAAAGGATTATAGCAAACAAGGATATGCAAAAATGCATATCCTTGTTTATTTGAAATATTTACTCCATTTTCTTTCAACTTTTACTCCAAATTTACTCCATTTT
>OGEU01002938.1_pt1 | contig 11460 bp, 8 predicted proteins | sample 1570651 | NCBI WGS metagenome assembly OGEU01 (sample SAMEA2582129, study PRJEB24529) | metagenome | biome: Human gut stool | place: China | collected 2011
CATTCATTTCGCTCTTTTTGAGGTAGAACGTAACCGTTACATCCGTCTGTTTCATAACTCTATTTTTTTATGTTGCAAAATTACTTGATATAGAGTTATTTACAGTTATGAAAATTATAGCGGAACAAAGAATAAAACCCCGGATGCCGGTAACATAACCTGTATTTCCATGAAAAACGGAAAAAAACGGTTATCTTTACGAGCAAAATATAGGGTTCTTTGCATGGTGAACGGTAAAACCGCAGGTGGTCAAGCGTTATTTTGCCGGATTATCCGGGGCTAAAAAAGGCAACGGATAAGTAGCAAATCTTTCTCTTAACCTTTCATTATCCTGCATTTTAGCGATTTGGAAAGGTATAGAAGAATTTGGCTTAACTCTCCTCAATACCAAACACTTACTTTATTTATCCAAATTTTGCCGTTTTTTTGCGAGTTCTTCTTATATTTGCCGCCAAAATCTCTGCAACAGAACGCTCATTCTGCTTGATTTTCTTTGGCAGTGAATCGATTGCCTTATCACCCTGCGTATCAATCAAGTCGAGAAACGAAATATCAGCTAAATCGACCAGTTTTTCACTATCTTCAGCTCGCACATAGTTATCAATAAGCTGACGCATTGCCGGATCGTAATATTTAAGATCGAGTGCATCTCCACTTTTTAATTTTATCTCATCTTTGATATCATTGAAATAATCAACCTGCTTTTTGATGTCAGCAGCCTCCTCTGTGGTATAGCCAGCCTGTTCCATCTCATTGGCTATATCAATATAACGACGCACCAAACGCGACACAAGTTTATAGAAGGTCTCGCGTTTATTGGCATTCTCCTCACACTCTTTTTGCTGATCTTCCACAGGTGTTGTTTCGGCATATACAAAATACGCAAAATAGCCTTCTCGCGTTTGCGGATGTATCACTTCACACATCGTATAGACCGCTTGTAAAGATTCTTCCAAAGCTTTGCGACCTTCGGTAAGACGATCCGAAAGAAGGCCTTCGATATCGTCGTCATCATAACCATCAAATGCCCCATTTGTATAATCCTCGATTGCACTTTTTACTGCTCCAAACAGATCTTGGTAATCAATAATATATCCAAAATCTTTTTCCTCACTATCTACTCGATTCACACGGCAGATTGCTTGGAAAAGATTATGGTCGCGCATTTTTTTTGTCAATGTAGAGATAGGTTGCCGACGGTGCATCAAATCCTGTCAATAGCTTATCTACGACAATCAGCAACTTCATGTCTCCGGGATGGTCTGTAAACTCCTTTTTCGCCCAAGTTTCAAACTGTTCCGGCGTTTTATCGCCAATCATCTTTTGATATACCTCATACTTGGTGAGGTCCTCGGTCTCTCCATCACCCTGATACTCGTCTTTTACCGATGCGGTACTTGCATCGTAACTTGTAACCACAGCGCAATGCCCTTTCAACTCTGTCGATTGAAAAACCTCCCAATAACGACATGCCTGATAAATACTGTCGGCCACGAGCATGGCGTTCCCATAACCACCTGCCAGAGCCCGCTTGGTGCTCATATCTTGACAAATATCTGCAACAATGCGGTCGATACGCTCCTTGCTGCTAAACAGCTTTTCCATCTTTGCCCAACGCTCTTTCAAAGCGGCACGAGCCACAGAACTCAACCCTTTTGTCTTCGTGTCAAACCACTCATCAATTTTCTCTCGTTTGCCCAAGTACTGTTCTACATTCCGAGCCTCATAGCGCAAGTCTAGAATAACCTTATCCTTTACTGCCTCATTAAACTTATAACTATGAATATACGAGCCAAAGGTCTCTATCGATTTCTTCTTATCCGTATGGAGCAGAGGCGTACCTGTGAAACCTATCAGCATCACATCGTTGCCCATGATATGCTTCATGGCTTCGTGAAGCATGCCTCCTTGTGTGCGATGACATTCATCAATAAAAACATAAATATTACCCTTCGCACAAAAGTCAGCCGGGAGCGATTTTGCCAATTCTTCAAGATACAAGTCGAGCGACTTACTTGCTTTCTTATTTCCTACCGATATGGCATCGCTGTCATTCTTATTGCCAAATTTATGAATCAACGTACAAATCAACCAGGGTTCGGCGGCATTGAGCATCTCAATCAGCTTACCGCCACTCTTGGCTCGTTGAATCTGCTCACCTACATCTTTAAAACCTGATTCTATTTGTTTATCCAGCTCATCACGGTCGGTAATGATTACCACACGAGCATCGCTTACGTTTTCACGTATCCACTGAGCCAGCCATACCATTGTAAGCGATTTGCCTGAACCCTGCGAATGCCATATAATACCGTTTTGCTTCTTGCGAACTCTGGGTTGAGCTGCTTTGACAGCGAAATATTGATTGGGACGTGCAGTCTTCTTTATCCCTCCGTCGAAGATGATAAAATCATGGATATACTCTAATAACCTTACAGGCTCAAAGAACTGCAACACACTACGATCCAGCTCATTGGGATACTCCTTTGCTGTAAAATGCGATGGCTGGCATGGCTCGCCACACGGTTCTTTCCAACGCAACCAGAATTTTTCGGGAGTTTTGATTACACCATAGTGCAATCCCTCCGTGTCGTTGCCTGCAAACAGCAACTGTATAGTCGTAAAGAATCGAGGAATATAACCGTCCTGTTGATTACGGATATTCTGGCGAATACCCTCATGGGCAGAGACCGTACTACGCTTGAGCTCGATTACAGCAAGAGCAATACCATTAACATACACGACCAGATCGGGGCGACGATCACTTGCGCCTTGAATGGTTACCTCCTCGGCTATCTGAAAATCATTCTCCATCGGGTTGGCCCAGTCGATAAGATGTACCATCTTTTTCTTTTCAGTCACCTCAGCCTGAATATTCACGCCATAACGCAAAAAGGTATATACCTCCTTGTTGGCATTATACAATCCGCCTCCAAGGGAGTTTGCCGACTGCTTGAGTTTCACGATTGAACTCCGTATCTCCTTGTCGGTATAGCCACGCCGCGAGAGATATGCTGTAAGCAACTTTTCTTCGATATTGGCGTTATCCTCACGAGTCTCCCAATTCCCAAGATAGGTGTACTTTAAGACATTCTTAAAAAGTCCTATCAGCCTGTTTTGCGTTACACGCTCCTTTGCCCCTATGTTTGTGTCCATATTAACTAAATATTTCTCGTTCCAACTCCTTGTATACAGAGGTATCTTCCGTAATTAGAGGTGCTAATGTGTCTCTAAAAAACGCATCTTTGGTATTACCACATTTTGTCATATTAAGAATACGTTTTAATTCAACATAAATTTCACCGCTCGCAGATTTTATATCATCAGCAGCGTTTCCTCTTGCAGTACTTGCTGCGATTTTTTCTGTTTTGGCAGTTATGCACTCAGCTATTTTATCTGGCTTACCAACAGCATTGCACAATTTTGTTATAATTTCATCGTCGAGTATGTAACTTTCAACATGACGTCGATTTAATACTTTTATACCTTTTGCAGTACACTCAGCGACTTCTTCCGTACTCTTATCATCTCGATCAACAAATTTAATAATTTCAGAGTTTTGCATCACTTGAGAAATTATTTTCATACTGATATTATTTGGATTCTCTATATCCAAACAAGAGCCAATCGACACAAACGAAGTTGTCGGATACTTAGATGAAAATATTTTACTATAAATCTGAGCATCAAAATCTTTATACTTTCGCCCCTTAACATCGCCTTCACAGAATACAATTCTTTCTGGTGCAATTAATTTGGCGAAATCACCAAAAGCGAGTTCTACAAATTTATTCCAAATAGTTTTGTCTATAGTTGTTGGTGTTATCGTTGTCTTTTCATCAAAATCTATATTACTAAAATCCAAAAAAACCACACTCCCAGGATGTTGGCTCTCGAGTTCTTTTGCTTGTTGCAACATCCCTATCGAATGTGTTGCGAGCCAAAGTTGAGACTGATCATTTATCAGATTATACATTTCTGCCAGTAATTTAGCTTGCAATGCTGTATGCATATGAGCTTCAGGCTCATCAATACAATAAACGGTATTGTCAAAGTACTCTCCTTTAATAACTAGATCAAGTATAATATCAAAAGCTGACTTTTCTCCTGCAGATAAATTTTTATAATGAAAATTGAGAGATCGCCCTTTAGTAAAATAGAAACTTCCATTTACTAATGGTTCTCCAATAGACGATAACTGCAAATCATCAAATACACGACTTAACGATTCTGCAATTTTCCCAATAAGTTCTTGTTTAAGAGACTTTACTGTTTTATCTTCATTTGCAGCACTAAAAACACCAGAAAGTGTATGTGAAACCAATCGTTGATAATTTTCGGAAACACTGGCATCTGTGGTCATTAGCGTGTTAAATTTAAAATTATTTTTAGGATCATTCTGCTTTGATAAGGTCTGAGTCGTAAAATCAGGTTCGTTTCTATGTGCCGTACGAAAATAAAAGCATCCTTTAATGTTATCTGCACTATTTAATGCTTCATCGTATGCATTAATTGTTACTCTACCATCATACCATGTTGAGGATTTAACATCTTGGACATCTCCACTTTTAACAAAATAATCCACATCAGAACTGTTCCATGAACGATATCCTTTATACTTATACCAATGATTAAAGGCCTCAAAAATAGATGTTTTTCCACATCCATTTGGTCCCACCAAAACCACTAATTTGACAGATTCTGGTATATCCTTAATCGTTAAATCTGTGAATCTCTTAAACTTATTCAGATGTACTTCTTGTATCTTCATATTCGGTTGATTTTTAATCTTATTTGACCCGTTAATAGCTTTTGCATCATGCCCGATTTTAAGAGGCTATATTTGTCCCGTTTGGCTTCAAGGTCGGCTATCTCCTTATCCATATCGGTCAGAATTGTAGCTATTGCTGTCTGTTCTTCTCTATCTTTGGGTATGGATATTGTCAATTGACTATACTCTGAAATCCAATATCGTTGATGATCTTTAAGCGGAAAATCTATCTGCTGCATCAACTCATATACTAATCGCAAATCGTAATCATTGTTTTTTAGTGAAAGCACCTTCATTGCTGATGACTTCACCTTAAATGGATACGATATATATTTACTATCCGTAGTAAAATCATCGAAAATAATAACAGGCAACTTATTGTATATGCCAAATTGTTCAGTCGTATAACCTAATATCCGAGATTTACCTGCAGTAAGGACAGGAATACCACTATCAACATAGTCAGTTGATACAACTAAATACGGCTGAGGCTGTTCATAATCTAAAATCTCACCTAACTTCTTTTCTACCCATGAGTCGGTAAAGCCTGGAAGGCGTTTTTTGCCGGTTAGGAGTTGTTGCATCGCCCCTTGCTTAATCAGGCGTTTCTTGGCGATTTTCTTATCCAATGCTGCAATCAATCCATCTATATCACTCAGCGCTTCCGCAATAGCCCGCTGCTCAGCAATAGTTTTCGGGAAAACAATCTCAAGAGAATTAAGAAGATTCTTATTTAATCCACCGCGTCCACCATCTCCAGATGAAAGCAATCGTAAATAATCATACTTACTATCTACAACATAATATAAGTATAGCGAATCGTATTTATCATTAGGTAGTATTGCTGCTATTGATTGATTGGTACATAGAGAAATATAATTATATGCAGCTGTCCCTCTCGTTTTCCCCTGTCCCGCTAAACCAATTAACACGCAAAATGGAGGTATCATATGTGTACTTGAATTTAATAATCCTTCAGTAGTTATTCGACCTTCAACATCAAAAACAAATTTCTTATTTAGTTCTCCAGAACTCATCCACATAATATTTCCACCCCAATACTCCGGTCGTAGAGTACTAGGAGTACCGCCCGTAATAATCGAGGTAAAATCCGATATTCGTTTTACCTCCCAATCATCGGGTATTATTCCCAACTCGGTTTGCTTATATCCTTGTGGTATATCCATTACTTACGTTTTAATAATATTCAATTACCCCGCTTTGTAACCTCGATTCTCATATCAGTATCCCATCTGTTTCAAATGTGCTGCAACTTTTGCCTCTAGGTCGGTTATATCGGCATCAATCTCGGGAAGCGTTTGGGCATAACGCTCTGCAAGAGCCAATACTTTGGAGGTAAGTTGCTGACTGATTCGTTGCATCTCACAGTCAAGACGCAAGGCAAGCGATGTGAACCACTTTTTCTCGATAACCAGGCGCTTGATTTCTGCCTCGGACAAATCGGCATACTTGACTACCAAAGCAGTAAGCAAGTCATACTTACGTTCTTTAATCAGTTTCTTATTGAGTGATATATCGCCTTTTAGATCGAGGTACTTTTGCAGTACGGCAATCTCTTCGGCATCAGTTCTCTTATCGAGTGCCTTAATTCGTTTTTTTACATTGGCATCGGTCATCTTACTATCGGGGAAATTGTCCTCATCAAGATAATTATCCGCTTGTTCCTCGACCAGTTCAGCAAGCTGCGCCTCATTTTGCCCCAGCAACTCTTCAGCAGCAGCGATAACATCCCGCTTTTCTGCAAAATATTCATCAATAACAATTGGTACAGGAAGCAGGTCGCAAACGACATCTTCGGGAGCGACGGCCTTTTTCTCCTTCTTCTTTTCGTCTTTCTTCTTGGAAGCAGGCTGTGGAGTGTACAGTTGCACCGTCCAGCCTCCGGACGAAATCATATAACAATCATCCTGCATCGTTTCGCTCCAGTAATTCATCAGGCAGTCATAGACATCATACGCATCGACAAGCGACTTATCAACCCTGAAAATCTCTAACAATGAGTTGCTCAGTTGCTCAATAAGTTTCTTGGGTGCAAATCCGGATACGAGGGAGTAAAGTTGTTTGCGATGACAATTACACCACTCCGTAAAACTACTCTGAAAAGCATCGCTCTGCTTACGGAAATCAATATTCTCGGCAACGGCATCACGTACCGCATCCGGGTTACACTCCAGAGAATAGTAACCTTTACGTGTAGGATGGTCGCAAAAGAGATCATTACAAAGTGACGGGCACACTTCCCAATAGGCCTCAAGTTGATCTATATCGTGTTTGGGTAGACCTCCATGAAGGTGTGCATCGATATCTTGCAGAATCTCAGTGTCGGGAGCAGATACATAACGAGGAATATTGAGATTGTAATCGTTACGCTCAATCTCCTCCATAGGCACAAAGCGCGCATAATGAGGTACATCGCGCTGTGTTTGCCAAACATCGACAATGCGGCGAATATCCTGTTCCCGCAGACGATTCTTTGCTCCGTCTTTAATATATCCATTCTTAGCATCGATCATAAACACCCCTTTACGACCTGCTGCTTCCGACTTCTCAATGATAATGATACAAGCCGGAATACCTGTACCATAAAAGAGATTAGCTGGTAGTCCTATGATTCCCTTAATGTATCGTTTCTCTGCAACGAGATATTTACGAATCTGAGCCTCTGCATTACCTCTAAATAGAACGCCATGAGGCAAAATGCAAGCTGCACAACCGGTCTGTTTCAGAGAGCGCACAATATGGAGTAGAAAAGCATAATCACCATTCTTTTCCGGAGGAACTCCGATTTTAATACCCTCTCCCCAACGATGGTATACATCCTCAGTCTTTGCACTTTTCAACCAAGACTTTGTAGAAAACGGTGGATTTGCGACAATGTAGTCAAATGTCTTGAGTTGGTCGTCATCTTTGAACTGAGGGTCATTAATCGTGTCTCCCTGCTTGATGTCAGCATAGATCTCATTATGGAGAATCATATTCATTTTTGCCAAGCCAACGGTTGCATTGTCTTTCTCCTGACCATAGATGGTCGCTCCATCTGGAGTCTCACATATAGCACGCAGAAGCAGAGACCCCGAGCCACAAGTAGGGTCATAGATAGTTGTCTTTTTCCCATTTCTGGCATTGCCCAATCCGATGACTTTGGCCATCACACGACTGACCTCTGCCGGTGTGTAGAATTGACCCTTACTTTTACCGCTCTCGGTGGCGAAATTTTTCATTAAATACTCGTAAGCATCTCCTATAAGATCGTCATCGGCAGCTCTGTTTTTGCTAAAATCGAGGTTCTCATTCTGGAAAACTGCAATGAGTTTACTGAGAGTTTCAACCTTATCCTTTCCCTTACCGAGCTTGGCATCGTCTTCAAAGTCGGCAACAAAAACGCCATCAAGTTGATTAGCCTCGGCAAGTGCTGCCATCTTTTTATTCATCTCCTCCCCAATATTCGGATTGCCTTTGAGGGCAACAAAATCCTCAAAGTAACAGCCGCCAGGAATATCAATATCAAACCCTTCGTCACTGCGACTCTTATCGCTGATGTACTTAACGAAAAGAATTACCAACACATAATCCTTGTATTGGCTTGCATCCATACCGCCACGAAGCTCGTCGCAGCATTTCCACAATGTACTATATAGTTCTGACTTTTTTACTGCCATAATGATTTATCTTGTTTATAATAAATTCATTTAGTTTTTTCATTTATTATTCCGCTATAATAGCCAAATCAATCATCTAATTCTCTTGCGACTTCCGGGAAGTTGTCCTTTATGGTTCCCTGAATGCCTCCATGTATCGAATATTGTTTGATTTGAGTAACTTGCGTTTTTGAAGATTCATGCTCATCTTTGGAATATAGTATAGGAATTGGCTCAGACTGATAGCAATTTTGATTGTCTGTAGCCATATACCGTATCTCGTATGCTTCCTCAAAAGGCGTAATAAGATATATTCTTATCGATGCGCCAAAAGCATATAGCGATTGACGACTTAATTCGCCTGGTAAAATACATTTTGTCTCCCCTTGCCGTACTTGAATATATTCACTTTTAGGTTTCAATTTTATATCCAAATGTGTTCGAGGTTCATATATTATAATCCGGTACACTTCTACCGGATATGAGTTATTTTTAACCTGAATCTTCAGTCCCCACATCAAATCATCCTTCAAACTTATCTGAATTTTCGGATATATATTGCTTCCAGCTTGAATACGTTCCAATTGATAATGACGAGAAAACATCTCTGCCATTTGCGACAGGCTGTCAATCTGCTTCTGTGTCCCTTTCTGATTTATGAGAACAAGAACAAAAGTTGCAGCTGTAGCCAAGGCACCTAAAGCCATTATACAATCAACAATTATTTCGAATGACATATTAGATATAAAACTAATTAATTACACAACAATGATTCAAAACCCTTGCCTCCTTAACCACTCGCCCATAAAGCGGTCATATATCATGTAACCGCCAGAAGTCTGATAAACCTGTTCGTTTCCCAGCAGTTTCTTCAATGCTGCACTCACGCTACTTGCAGCACGAAGCCTGTAGGCGCTGATAAAATCCCCGGCCAAAACTTCCTTGACACAGCCCTCCTTGGCGATTGCTTTCAACAGTCGCACCTGACCGGAAGAATATGCTTTCAGCATGTCTGCATAAGTGTAGCTGTACTCGGATAAAATCTGATCTATGGCGTATGCAACCAGTTTCATATCCACATCGCGGTCGTATCCATAGAGGCGATTAAGAAGACACTGCACATACCAGGTATGTCCTTCGTACTTTTCATAAATCGAATTGAAAATATCCTGAGACAGTTCCAGATTATGTAAAGAAAAATGCCCTGTAGCAAAATTTGCGTATTCATCCTGTTGTATCGGTCCGATTGTGAGAGGTTGCGTACTTTGATAAAACGGCCTTTTCGATGAAGTGAACATCTCTTGCATCATATGCTGCTTGCTGCCGGCAAAGATGAAGTTCACATTGGACAGGAACTGAATATAGGAACGCAACAAAGCCTCGACTCCTTTCTCCGGATATTCTGTAATCTGCTGGAACTCATCAATGGCGACATAGCACCGTTTCTCCGATGAACCCAAATACTCGAATATCTCTTTCAAAGTATTTTCTTCCTCTGCCGGAGCCACATCTATCGTCACCTTAGGAACACCTGTCAATTCATCAAAAGTAAAGACAGGACGGCAACTTCGGACAAATTGACGTATCCGACTCAAAGCCTTTTGCGGAACGGAGTCCAACTGCCCTAATACCGTACTGGCAAACAATCTTACAAAATCTCCTAATGACTGGGTTGAGTATGTATCCAAATAGAAAGTGACAATATCAGGCTGTTCCTCTTTCAAACGATAAAAAGCATGACGGACCAGTCCTGTCTTACCCATACGGCGTGGTGCTATCAATGCCACATTGCGCCCATTGTGGAGCGCATCAAGAATAGTTCCTGTCTCCTGCTCTCTGTCGCAAAAGAATTCAGGACTGTAATATCCCGAAATGAGGAAAGGATTATTAGGCTTCATATTATTCCAATTATTTCCATTATTTCGTTACAAGTTTATCGTAATGCAAATGTCGCGATAAAAAATAAGATGGCAAAATAATCTGATTAAAAAGTAAAACATACTCATTCGTCCGATTTCTCAAATCCTTCCGAGGCATTTGCCACTAACGCCTTTCCTATTTCCAACTGCAAAAATTTAGGCAACCGAAGCAGCTTTGACATAAGTTGACTGTAAGTGAACTCAACTCTAGTATCCAGTATCGGTTCTTCTTCAATGTCCATATCAATCCTTTCTACAGACTCGGATCCTTCGATAAAATCGGAACAGTCTGGATTCTCAGGCCAATTTTCTATCGTACCGTCACTATTGATCCTCAAACGGATATAGTCTCCACAGTCATCCGAATCCGGAACCAGACCGTTTGGCACATAACCGGCTATCTTGCATATCACCTTTTTATCTTTATCGAGCAGGAAATATGTTCCGCTGTCGCATATCTTGGCCTGCAGGTACAGATCCCCATATTCAGGCTTCCAATTCAGCAGTTTATGTGTTTTCAAATCGATTATTCCCGACCACATACCCTTAGCAACTAGCGGATATTTGTTCTCATAAAGTTCCCCCATCCATGCATCCGTATAGCTGCACATTTCCTCGTTATATGGGAAATATATCATAAGATAATGCGCAATCTCACTCAATTCCCGCTCCGTAATGCCTATCAAAATCTGTTTTGCCATAATCAGTAATATTAATAGTAACTATTCAAACTTCATCATATCCGCCAACTGGACAAAATAATCGTTTGACCAGATGTCGAGTTCCTTGGGGTTCCTGACAAACGGAAGGACATCGTTCTTTACTTGATTGATATTAGTCGAAGCCAATCTGTCTTTCAATTGAGCCATGAACGCTGCCTGCCCGATTTCTTCATTGTTAAACTGGCGGATACGCTCTGCGAGATGGGCAAAATCAAGAGGAACATTGTGGCGGACATACCATTCAAAATCATACCAGTCACGACCTTTCACCCTGTTTTTCCAACCCCTATACACCAATGCGTGCATCTTCCCGGCAAACAAATCCGGTAAAGTGAAACAGCGTGTCATGAAGGAGTGAGGCTGTAGAAGCAGCTTTTGCTCAGTCCTGA
>OGEU01002948.1_pt1 | contig 11437 bp, 7 predicted proteins | sample 1570651 | NCBI WGS metagenome assembly OGEU01 (sample SAMEA2582129, study PRJEB24529) | metagenome | biome: Human gut stool | place: China | collected 2011
GTGAACATCTTTTGTTGATGTCCATTCTTCCACAACATTTCCTTCTTCATCTCTTCTTGAATATTCATGCACCAGATTTTCTGAATGAATCATTAGATTTACTCCTTCTATCAGTAATACTGTTGCAAATTGGCAAAATGCAACTATATCATATTATTTTACCATACTTTTGAGAAAATGGCTATTATTCTTTATCTCTGACGTAACGAAGGGAAATACTTTCCATATCCAGTCCACTCTGTGCAAAATATAACCGCATCATACTAAAGCGTGACTCAAACAAAATCTCTTTGGTATAAGAAACCGGTTTGCCACCTGTACCGTTCCATGTAAATGTACCATACGGTGTTCCCATACGGAATACAGTCACCGGAATCTGTGCAAGTTCACTCTGCGTAGAACTTGCCGTAATGGTTACTTCATAATATCCAAGCTTTGTAAGATCTAAAGAAAAGCTGTAATTCGTACCTTTATCTGTACATATATCTTTCAAAGAAATCGTCGCTTCACCATCTAACGGATAACATACGACATTTTCAAGATCAACATCACTTTCATCCTTTGGACGATTCAAGATAACAACTTCATCCTGCTTCTTCATCATTCGTTTCATTGCATGTGTATGCAACAGGAAACGACAGATATTAACAGCACAACGCTGTAATTCACTGCGGCATAAACTTCCTTTTTCCAGACTTTCTAACACATTATCATTATTTTCTTCACCATCCGTACAAACCATGTAAACATCATTTTGCGCTCTGACCATAGCTGCAAAATTCTTTTTATCGATCGGACAGTTTCTCTCATTGATATTTGCCCACCAGTCTGTCATAGTAAAGCCGGTAAAGCCCCATTCATCATGTAAGATCCTTGTAACAAGATCATAATTGCCTGCGGTCCATAAACCATTGACAGAGCCGTATGTGGTCATGACCGAATCGGCATATCCTTCTTTTACCGCCATTTCAAAGCCTTTCAGATAAATTTCACGCAGAGCTCTTTCCGAGATCACGGAATCCGATGTGTGACGATAGGTTTCCTGATTGTTTCCGCAAAAATGTTTGATCGTTCCGGTCACACCTGCCGTATGCAAACCACGAAGTTCGGCTGATGCGATCTTTCCTGTCAGAAACGGATCTTCTGAAAAATACTCAAAGTTTCTTCCATTCAACGGATGACGGTGAATGTTCATACCCGGTCCCAACAGACAGTCGACTTTATTTGCAGCCATTTCCATACCTACCAGCACATACAGGCTTGTGATCAGTTCATCATTAAATGTCGATGCGATCAATGTTCCGTTTGGCAGGCTGAAGGCTTTTGTGCCGCAATCCATACGCATCCCCGAAGGACCATCCGCACAACAGCCACATGGGACACCAAGTTCCTGCAAATGCTTTGATACACCGCCAAATGCTGCTGCCGTACCTGCTGTTACTTTCGGGCTGTTCATTCCTTCCCCGCGGACAATGCAAGCCAGATCCTGATCGGATAACTGTGCAATAAATGTGTGCATTGGTATTTTTTTCTCCAATACATCCGCTAATACATATCCCTGATCACCGGTCTGCTGTATTTCTTTTGGAATACAATCCAGTCTTCTTTGCTTTTCATCAACTTCATTTAATGGTACTTCTTCTTTTTCTATCGTAAGTTTTCCATCTTTCCATGCAGGCTTAATACGCGAAAACGGAGTTACCGGTGCTAATGCCTGCTGTGTCTGTTTTAATATCTTATCTTCTTCATTTGTAAACGTATAGGCTTTTGATGCACTTCTGACATCCGTTCCAACATAGAAATTATAATCTCCCTGCTCTAAGATCCATGCAAAACGATGGTCCGTTACACCGGAATCATCATAAGAAGCAATTGCCGCAAAAGGCACTTCCAATGACAGAATCACTTTTTCTCCCGGTAAAAGTTCTTTTGTTTTCCGATAGGCACATAGCACTCGGCTTGGCTTTCCAAGCCTGCCCTGCGGCTCTTTACAATAGATCTGAACGACTTCTTTTCCCTTATAATCTCCTGTATTTTCAACAGACACTTCAAAAAGAAATCTGTCTTTTTCTATATCGACTGAAGTACCTTGGCAACATACATCAAAAGCTGTATAAGAAAGTCCAAAACCAAACGGATAACGTACTTTGTCTTTTGCAAATGTTTCAAAGTAACGATAACCGACATAAATATCTTCTTCATAACAATTTTGATGTGCGTCTCCAAAGTTGTCAGCAGACGGATAATCGGCAACACGATATGCGATCGTATCAGTCAGCTTTCCGCTTGGACTAACTTCTCCAAGCAACACCGAAGCCGTACCGATTCCTCCGGTCATACCGCCCTGCCAGACATACAAAACAGCATCTGCTTTGCATTCTTCAAAATAAGACATATCCATAATATTTCCTACATTTAATAAAACAATGACTTTATCAAATGCGTTGCGTACTTTCGATAACATATCTTTTTCTTTTGCAGTCAGGAAATATGAACCTTCATTTTCATGGTTGTCCTGTTCTTCTCCGGCTGTTCTTCCGATAATAACAAGTGCTGTATCTGTACTCTTTGCAATCGACTGTACAAAATCTTCCTCTAAAGGCATCTCTTCCTGACACCATGGTTCCATTCCCCAGCCTTCTCCGACATCAAATGGATGTTCCTTATCCCATTGCTCATAGGTTTCTAACAGTTCCTTGTTTATCTTTGCTCCTTTTTCAAGCAGTCCATCCACGATACCTGTCACTTTCGATACATTGACCATACCGCCTGAACCGGTACCACTTTTATAATAGTGAAGCTGAATGCGTCCAAAAACGGCAATTTCTTTTTCCTTGGATAAAGGCAGGGCATGATGCTCATTTTTCAACATAACAATTCCTTCTGCTACTGTTTTTGCCGCAGTATCAATGTACACGTTCCAATCCAGTTTTCTTGTCATAACAATCCTCTTTTCTTTCTTTATTTTTTGATATATTCTCTTATAATTATTTTCTGTTTCTGAATGCTGTTGTTCTCTTAAAAAGTTTTAGCTTTACTCTGAATACCTGTACTCTCATAGAAAAACATTCGCTTTTTCTTACGCTCTCTTTTTACTATTCCTTTCCTAAAATAGCATATTTTACTATGTTTTTCTATCCAAAATTTATCTCTAACACTAAAAAATCCTTTTCATCACATAAAATTTGTGATAAGATAAAATTCCTTGGCAGGGGCAGCCGAATTCTTGTGTTCGGTAAAAAGGCAGGTATCTTTCCGATAACTCTTTCAGAAAGATACCTGCCTGCTTTTTACAATTCAAAACGCTAATATCTATTGGTATAACAAATAACAAAAATAAACAGCATATGCCAGGAGCATAATGATTCCCCAAACTCTTTTTAATATACGTGTTTTGCAGATACTGATCCATAACAGCACACCCGCTAAGACTGCAATAATACCATCAATCACAAATTTGGGTTCATATAAAACCGGTGTGATCAAGGATGCTGTACCAATCACAAATAGGATATTAAAAATATTGCTTCCAACAATATTTCCAATCGCTATGTCTGCCTTGCCTTTTCTTGCAGCTGCAACCGATGTAACCAGTTCTGGCAGTGATGTTCCCAATGCAACAACTGTCAGGCCGATAAATCGCTCACTAATACCTAAAAAACGGGCAATATAGCTTGCACTTTCAACAGTAAAAGAGCTTCCTGCAATAATGAAAACACCTCCTATAACCGAGAAAAACAGCAGCTTGATCACACTTTGCTGTTCATGCTGTATCGGTTCTTCTTTTCCGTTCTTTGCCATTCCATATAGATATATCAAATATAAAATAAACAGACACCATAACATGATACCTTCGACAAAATCGATCTTTGCACCTGTAATTCCCATCACAATTAAAACAACTGTGACCACAAGCATATATGGCAGTTCATAACATAACGTGGATTTTGCAACCGCAACATCCACGATCACAGCAGTAATTCCAAGAATGATCAGTATATTTAAAATATTGCTTCCTACAATATTACCAACTGTAATATCAGCATTCCCTTTTAATGCCGCTGTAACACTGACAGCTGCTTCCGGTGCACTCGTCCCCATTGCAACGATTGTCAGACCAATCACAAGCTGAGGAATCCCAAACCTCTCTGCGATACCTGATACACCATCCACAAAAAGATCTGCTCCTTTTACTAACGCAGCAAATCCAACTAACAAAACAACACATTGTATCAATACCTGCATAGCACACACCTCCTGTTTTATGCGATTACCATTTTTGTCATTTCCTGAGCTATGTTTAAAGCATGATCACCAATTCGTTCAAAGTCAGTAAGCATCTCTGAATAAAGAATACATCCTTCTTCACTGCAACTTCCATTCTTCATACGCGCCAGCATATTATCACGATAACTTTCCGTCATATCGTCAATCTTTTGTTCCAAGTTTGCCACCTTTGTTAATTCCTCTACACTTTCCTGCGTATGACAAAGCAGCTTTTCCATAAGTTCAACACATATCTCCTGCATACGTTTTAATTCTTCTGTTGCCTCTTGTGAAAAGTTCACTTTTTTTTCTGTTAAAATATTTGAATATCCGCAAATATTCATTGCATGATCACCGATTCTCTCAATATTACCTATGATCTTAAAATAATAACTCATCACATGACTTTCGCGCTCATCAATCTCATGCGCCAATGCATTTGATATATAATTTGATATTTCTTTATTCAGAAAATCTAAACTTCTTTCCCTTTCTTCTACCTTGGGCAGAAATGAAAGATCTTTTTTACGAAATGCTTCAAAACTGTCTGTTACATTATCTTCAGCAATTTTCAGCATTCTTAGCGTCTCCATTTTCACCTGTTCAATCGAGATTGCAGATGAACCAATCTTGCTATTTGCAGCTTTCGCATTCAGATACATTACTTTTGTTCCCATATCCTCCTGATCATTTTCCGGAAGAACATGTTCTGACAGACTAGCTAATGCACCTCCAAAAGGAACCAAAAGCAGCGTTGTAGCGACATTAAACAACGTGTGCATATTAGCGATCTGGGCTACCACATTACCCGGCGTAAATGCTGCTACAAAATCTGCCAGAGGGAAGCAGATTGCAAGAATAGTAAAAATAATCGTTCCAATGATGTTAAAACTCAAATGAATGATCGTTGTTCTTTTTGCATTTCGACTGGTACCAATTGACGCAAGCAATGCTGTCACACAAGTACCGATATTTTGTCCAAATAGGACAAAAACAGCACTTGAAAACGGAATCACCCCGCTTCCCGCCAACACCTGTAAAATTCCAACTGATGCAGACGATGACTGAATCACAGATGTAACAACCAGACCGGCAAGTATACCAAGGATTGGGTTATCAAACCTTGACATAATTCCAACAAAAGCTTCGGAATCTTTTAACGGAAGCATTGCAGAACTCATCATTTCCATACCAATAAACAATATGCCCAGGCCACCAAAAATACTTCCGACATGATGTGCTTTTGCATTTTTCACAAAAACAATACAAGCTACACCGGCAAATGCGATCAACGGTGCAATCGTTCCTACATCCAGAGCGATCAACTGTCCGGTAATCGTTGTTCCGATATTTGCCCCCATGATGATCCATACCGCCTGTCGCAATGTCATCATGCCGGAATTCACAAAACCGACAACCATGACCGTCGTTGCAGAGGATGACTGGATCACCGCTGTAATTCCGGCACCTACGGCTATTCCCAAAAACCGGTTTGAAGTTAATTTTTCTAAAATAGTTTTCATACGGTTACCGGCAGCTGCTTCCATACCGGCACTCATCATCTGCATGCCATACAAAAAAAGAGCCAGACCACCCAGTAAGCCAATTATATTTGTTGCATTCATTTTTATCCTCTTTCTTATTGCGAAGAGGCGACGCAATCTTTCCATGTGCGTCTACCATCAACGCCATTTTTCTAAATCGTCTAAATAGTTTAAAAAGATAAAAATGCTGCCTTTTTTCCATCCTTTTTTTGTATGCATTCTAACAAAAGCAGATGCAATACAACATAATATCGCAAAAGCTCTGATAACAATGCATAAATAACACTTGGGATAATTGTTATTTTGAATAAAATAACGAAGATCGTTCCAAAAAAGGAGTTCCTTTGTTCTCCCTCATTGACACGGCGAAATGTTGCAGTTTTTGTGCCCGAAAATAATGAGCGTAAATTCTCAATATATGGCACATCAGATAACATGATATGCTGATCATCCATACTAAGAACTGAAAGCCCATGTTCTTCCGTCATGGAATTTGCACTGATCCATTCTGTATATGACGAGTCATATTGGCATACAATCTGTTCAGAGCAAGGCACAAGCATGACAATACACATCACAAAAAGAACCAAAAAAGATTTTCTTTTCCATATGTACAATCTTATCACCCGCCTCTCGCATATCATCTTATATTGCATTCTGTATTGCACTTTTGTTACTAAATATATCTTATGTGCAATACATATGCAATATTTATTTTATACGATGTTCAATAAAATACGCAAGATATTTTTTTCATAAAACGAATGACTATAAATATTTTTGCATATCATGGCGAAGCTGTTCTTCTATATCGATCAAACGTCTGCTGATCTCTTTTGCACTGTGCTTGGCCTGACTGTATTGGTTTTGATAACGATATAGGGATTTAATCCCCATATTACATCCATCTGTGATCAAATCTGCCACCACCGACTCTGTAGAGCGGTCTGACATTTCTATCATCACGTTTGTTTTGATCCATGACACTCCTTTTGCCATAAGATTAGGTTCTTTCCCTGAACTGTCTGCCGCGATCAACTGATGGCGGATCTCTTTTGCAAGCTTTTCATGATGTTCGCGGCTCTCTTCTAATAATTCTTTTAGCTGATCATCCGAAATCTTTTCTAAAACTTCATCAATCGAACTGATCGCCATTTGCACACCTGCATCACACTCTTTTAATAACTTGATATCATCTGTTTCTTCCACGTTCTAACCTCCCTTTTTTACGAAACGGCATAAAATCAAAAAACAACTTAACATTTTTGCTGTTCTGTCTTGTCAGATACAAGTTATAGTGTGTGCATATTTTTTATCACTATTCCTAATAATCTTTTCTGTCATGCGACAACATCCAATTGCATTGGATATATATTTTTTACTATTGTGTAATTATTTTCTACGATGTTTCCGTATTTGATTTTTCAGCATGCTACAGTTTTTGACTATATGAATACATTTATTTTTTGACATTACATACGAAACCTTCCGAGTGTTTCTTGCAATTCTGCTGCTGTCGTCATAAGTTCCTCTGATGAACTCTGAACCTGCTGCATAGTTGCATTCATATCATTGACAACACTCATCGTATCAGAAGCGGTCTGTGCATTATCATCTGCACTACTTGATAATTCTCCAACCGCGTCAGAAATATCTGAACCGGATGCATTTAAAACAACAACCTTTTCCCTGATGTTTCCCATGTTGGTCCGTGACTGCTCTACACCATCAGCAATGATCTGATATGCTTCTCTTGTCATAACCAGTTTTTCTTGCTGAACATCCATGTTGCTGCAAACTTCATTCATAACATCAACCATACTCTGTGTGATCTGCGTTACTCTTTCTAACATTTTTTGGATATCCATGCTCGAATTATTACTCTGTATGGCAAGTTTATTAATCTGATCTGCTACAACAGCAAATCCTTTACCGGCTTCACCGGCTCTTGCAGCTTCAATATTTGCATTAATCGAAAGCAGATCGGTCTCATCCGCAATCGACTGAATCAATTCAACTGCTTTATGAATATCATTGACAGCATCATACATCAATGTAATCTGATCTGTTGCTTTTAATACGGATGTCTTGGTATCATCACTGGAAAGAGAAAGTTCCGCAATGATTTCTTCAGATTCTTTTTCTTTGCGTGACATTTCCTCTGCTTTTTTCGACATTGCTTCCACTTCAACTAAAATCTGTTCCATCTGTACATTGATCGTATCCACACTACCTAATGCATCTTCCGTACTTTCTGCCTGGTCTTTGGCACGTTCTGAGATCGTAAGAACAGATTGATGTACTTTCAAAGCCATTGACGTGTTCTTCTGTGCAGTGTCCGAAAGCTCATCAGCAGATACTTTAAGGCTGTCACTCGACTCTTTAATTCCTCCTACCATCTTCCGGAAGGTTTCCTGTAGTTCCACACAACTTCGATATATATCTCCGATTTCATCATTAGATCTTAGTGTCTTTTGATGCACTTTATGATCCAGCTTGCCCTCTATGATACGATCTAAGAATCGCTTGATCCGCAACATTTTCTGTACCGTCTGTCTGGAACTCAGAAGCGAGATCGCACAAACAGCAACCACGATCAGTATAGATAACAATACCAGCTGACGCACCTGTTTATTGATCGTTGTTTGTACTTTGTCGCACTCTTCCGCTACTTCTACTGCGCCAAACACACTACCATCCGAGTTTTTAAGCGGTTCATAATATACATAACAAATTTTGTCTTCTACCGGAAAATCACTTAAGAAAACTCTTTGGCCTTTTTCTACTTTTGCATATACCTTATCATCCGTTGATGTACCATTTGCTCTTGCCCGGGATTCATTTTTAACCGTTGTTAAAAGGCGCATATTGCCAAACATCATAGTTATATCAAAAGATGTTTTCTTTCCCATAGCATCTACCAGATCATAGTTGCCCGAAATTTCAACATCGCCTTTTTTGATTGCACCGTTTAGAGACTGTGTGTAATCACCTTTATATAAATTTGTATACGTTTCTTCAATTGAAACTGCCGCAATTCTCATTGCATTCTTTAATTCGCTTTCCATTGCACTTTTTAATGTGTGCGAGCTAATGGATGTAACGATAATACAGGTAATAATCATAGGCAGAAAACTCATTGCCAATAATCGTCTCGAGAAATTAAAGATACGTATTTTTCTCTTTTGCTTTGTTGTATCTTTTTGTTTTTTTAAGATTTTTTGGTGTCTGCCTTGACTATTATCTTTTTTACTCTTAACGATGCTTTTGATCATACCCGTTTTTGCTCTCTTTATATTTTGTCCCGGGTCTTTATCCGCCTTTTTCTCTGCTTTTGCGGTCTTATTTTTCTTAATAGTTATTCTTTTTTTCGTCTTAACCTTATTTTCCTTGTTTTCTTTTTCTGTTTCACTTTCCTCTATAACTTCCGAATCTTCTTTTTCTGTTTTACTTTCCCACACAGCCCTTTTTGTTTCTCCTATGTCTTCATATCCCTGTATATTTGTTTTTACCTCTGTTTTCGCTTTCTTCGTATCATTCTTTTTTCCAAATAACTTTTTGGTCTTTTTAGGCTGATCTGTATTCTCTAACTTTTTATTATTCCATATTTTTCTCATACGCTTCTCCATCTCTTTTCTCCTAACTGACATTCCCATATCAGCTTTTATTTACATATTTCACGAAAAACGCAATGCCAGTATTTTACTCTCCGGAAATCACTAATATAATTTCTATTACACTGCCCCTTCTATACAGGCATTGTTCTATTCCACAAAAAGCAATCCCCCATTTTGCTTTTGTATTCTGATCAAACGTGAAACATTTCCATGAAATTGGAAAGACAGTGATTTATATTCACTGCCTCTCCTATAGGTAACCAAAACTTTTAGCCTTAATTGTCGTACCAACTTCCGGGTACATCTTGTTTGCTGCTAACCTTTGACACTTCCTAACGCCACACCCTGTACAATATGTTTTGACAGAATCAAATATACAACGATAACCGGGAAGATTGAAAATGCAATCATAACATAAACCTGACCCATATCAAACTTCAACCAATCTGCCGCTCTTAATTGTGCAATCAGAATTGGCAATGTTTTCTTAGAATCATCATGCAGAATCAATGCCGGAATAAAATAATTATTCCAACTGCTTACAAAGGTAAAGATTGCCTGCACGGCAATTGCCGGTTTCATCAACGGAAGTACAATATGATTGAATGTTCTAAATTCACCTGAGCCGTCAATTCTTGCAGCTTCGACTAATGATAGTGGAAGCGAACTTTCCATATATTGTTTCATGTAGAAGAATGTGATCGGCACGGCAATCTGTGGAATGATCAATGGAATAAATGAATCTTCCAAATTCATATCCGATACCAAATTAACAAATCCTAACGCTGTTACCTGTGTTGGAATCATCATAACAGCTAATATAAATGGATAAATGAATTTCTTTAACTTAAAGTCGTATACATGAATTGCATATGCCGTCATACAAGAAAAGTATGTTGTCAGAACGGCACTGAAAGCAGCGACAATAACACTGTTAAACAAGCCATTCCAAACCGGCTGTGAACTGTGCATCAAATGTACCCAGTTGTTCATAATCTCTCCACTCGGTAAAGCAGAGAATCCTAACTGAATCTGCGCATGTGATCTTGTTGCGTTAACAAACAATACATAAAACCAAAACAGGCACAATATCGAAATGAATATCAAAACAATATATGCAAGAACCCTTCTGGCATGTATTCCTATTCCTGAACTTTTTCTTTCATCCATGAATTATGCCTCCTTTTTCTGTGCAAATGCTTTGAACACGATCAAACTCAATATACCCGTTACGATGAAGAGCAGAACGGATAACGCACCACCCATACCGTAGTTCTTACTGTATAGCTGTTTGTTCAAATACATGATCAATGTCATCGTTGTATCTGTTGGTCCACCGGTACCGTTTGTCAAGATCTGTGGTACATCGAACATCTGTAAACCACCGATCAAAGATGTGATCAAAACGTATACTAAGATTGGACGCAACAACGGCATCGTGATTCGGAAAAATACCTGTGTCGATGTCGCACCATCAACTTCGGCAGCCTCAAACAATGCCGGGTCTATACCCATCATACCTGCCATTAACAGAATCGTGGTATTACCAAACCACATCAAAAAGTTCATAAATCCAACCAATCCTCTTGCACTTCCTGCATGAGAAAGGAAAGAATACTTCTCTTTGATCAGACCGGCGTGTAATAAAATTGCATTTACCGGGCCATTGTCAGAGAACAATGCGAAGAATAACATTGCAAACGCTGACGCCATGATCAAGTTTGGTAAATAAATAACGGTTTTGAAAAAACCGGATGCTTTCAATTTTAATCGTGTGTCTGAGAACCATGCACCAAGCAGAAGCGATAATAAGATCTGCGGTACAAATCCCAACACCCACATTATCATTGTGTTTTTCAAATAAATCAATAGCTTGCCGCTTTCAAAAAGCGAAGCATAGTTTTCTAAGCCGATATAATTTGGTCCCACCTGTATTAAGCCCATGCTATAATTTTCGAAAAAACTATTATAAATCGTGCTGATAAGTGGGATTAACTGGAAAATAACATA
>OGEU01002951.1_pt1 | contig 11431 bp, 8 predicted proteins | sample 1570651 | NCBI WGS metagenome assembly OGEU01 (sample SAMEA2582129, study PRJEB24529) | metagenome | biome: Human gut stool | place: China | collected 2011
GAAAATCACTGCATCCTCATGTTTTAACGGGTCTCAAGGTCACAAGCCTATTCATGCAAGCATGATCAGCTTGTGACTTTTCGACCCTGGCATTTACAAATCCTTGATCAATTTATCAAACTCTGCATCAGTCACATTTCTAAAGTTTCCCTGCGGAATATTTCCAAGATGAATGTTCATGATGCGAATACGCTTTAATGTCTCTACACGATAGCCACATGCTGCGCACATACGACGAATCTGACGATTTAATCCCTGCTTTAAAATAATATGAAATTCTCTGTTTCCTGTCTTTGTGCAGACGCATGGCATAGTATCTGCATTAAGCTCATCAAGATGCATACCTCTTCTCATTTTATCTAAGAAGCTCTCTGTTACCTGATTATTAACTGTGACAACATATTCCTTTTCATGAGAATTGCTTGCCTTTGAAATTTCATTTGCCAGATCTCCAAGATTAGTCATTAAAATCAGACCCTCAGATTCCTTATCGAGACGGCCAATCGGATAAATTCTAGTAGGATATTTTACCATATCTACAATATTTTTCTCACCCTCAAAACGAGCTGTCGTACACACGATTCCTGCCGGCTTATTGACTGCAATCAATACTGGCTTAACCTGCTTTGTGCTGACCTTTTTTCCGTCCACAACGATCTCATCTGCACTGCTTACCTTCTGTCCCATAACAGCACACACGCCATTGACCATGACCTTTCCCTCATCAACAAGACGGTCTGCCTCACGGCGGGAGCAAATTCCTTTTTCACTCAAAAATTTGTTTAAACGAACTGTTTCTTCCATATATAAATATCCTTTCTTAGTGAATAAACATCGCATCGCCAAATGAGAAGAAACGATATTTCTTTTCAACAGCTTCCTTGTAGGCTGCTAAAATGTGCTCTCTTCCAGCAAGTGCAGAAACAAGCATTACGAGTGTAGACTTTGGCAGATGGAAGTTTGTAATTAAGGCATCTACCATTTTAAAATGATAACCTGGATAAATGAAAATATCCGTCCATCCACTCTGCGCCTTCAAAATACCATCCTCTGTAGATGCTGACTCTAACGTGCGGCAGCTTGTCGTTCCTACTGCAATGACACGTTTTCCAGCCTTCTTTGCTGCATTGATTTTCTCTGCTTCCTCTGGCTCAATACGATAAAACTCTGAGTGCATATGATGCTCAAGAACATTTTCAACCTTTACAGGTCTGAATGTGCCAAGACCAACATGAAGAGTTACGCTTGCGATAACAACACCCTTTTCCTCAATCTTCTTCAACAGATCCTTTGTGAAATGAAGTCCTGCTGTCGGTGCTGCTGCTGAGCCTTCATACTTTGCATAAACAGTCTGATAACGATTCTTATCCTTAAGCTGGTGTGTGATATAAGGCGGCAGCGGCATCTGTCCAAGCTCATCAAGAATCTCTTCAAAAATTCCCTGATAAGAAAAACGAATCTTTCTGTTTCCATCCTCTACAACTTCAAGCACCTCTGCCTTTAAACGTCCATCACCAAATGTAATGATTGTTCCCGGCTTTGCCTTCTTTCCTGGCTTTACAAGTACCTCCCAGACATCATCCTGCTCTCTCTTTAGCAAAAGCACCTCAATGTGAGCACCAGTATCTTCCTTAACACCCATCAGACGCGCTGGAATAACCTTTGTATTATTTATAACAAGACAGTCACCTGGATTTAATTCATCGATAATATCTCTGAAAATCTTATCCTGAGTCTTGCCTGTCTTTTTATCCAGTAAAAGCAATCTTGAACTGCTGCGGTCCTCAATCGGATCCTGTGCAATCAGCTCCTCTGGCAGATCATAATCAAAATCATTTATATCCATCATACCTGTTTGATGTGCTGCAGTTTCTGTCTCATTTGTTGTATTTACTTTTGTTTCCATAGTTTCCATTATTAATTGCCTCCAAATATAAAAAAGCCCTCTAATACTCATGTAGCATATCATAATTTTTTCGCAAATACAAGAACTGTATCAATTTAAAAACTTTTTACGTGTATTTTGGATTTTTCGTTGATTTGTTTTCTCTGCAATGGTATGATTATAAGGAAAATAATAGTTACAATTCACGTGGCTAAATAACAGGGAGGTTTTCATTATGCCAAAAAAAAGAATCGTCGTTGCGCTTGGCCGCAATGCATTTGGAAAGACGCTTCCAGAGCAAAAGACTGCTGTTAAGGAGGCAGCAAAAGCTATTGCTGACCTTGCAGAATTAAAATATCAGATTGTTATCACACACAGCAATGGTCCTCAGGTTGGTATGATTCACATGGCTATGACCGAATTTGGCAATGCACATCAGGATTTTACAGTTGCACCTATGGCAGTCTGCAGTGCTATGAGCCAGGGCTACATTGGATACGACCTTCAGAATGAGATCCGTACTGAGCTGCTTCGCAGAGGTATCTTTAACACAGTATCCACCATTATTACACAGGTTAAGGTTGACCCATTTGATCATGCATTTAGTCATCCGCTGAAATCTATCGGCCGTATCATGACAGCTGAGCAGGCACAGGCAGAACGTGACAAGGGTAATTTTGTTCGTGAAGAGGAAGGCGGCTTCCGCCGTATCGTTGCATCTCCTGCCCCGATTGAGATCTATGAGATTGATGCTATTCGTGCACTTGCTGATGCTGGACAGGTCGTAATCGCAGCCGGCGGCGGCGGTATTGCTGTATTAGAGCAAGGTCCTGTTTTAAAGGGTGCCAGTGCTGTTATTGAGAAGGATGCCACAGCTGCTAAGATGGCACACGAATTAGACGCAGATGTTCTTTTATTCTTATCTGCTACTGAGCGCTTTGTCATTCATGCAGATACACCGCAGGAGTTCTCTCCAGATCATTTATCTGTTGCAGAGGCAATGGAGCTTATCGACAGCCAGACTATGGCAAAGGAAACAAAGCTGCCTAAGCTTGCTTCAGCTGTAAGCTTTGTAGCTGCAGGTGAAAACCGCAAGGCAATCATCACATCCCTCGATAAGGTAAAGGAAGCACTTGCAGGAAAGACCGGTACATTGATTACCAAGTGATTTGATTTACATCATCACAAACTGCAAAGAGGTCATGTCCAAAACGACATGACCTCTTTTTTATTATTCATAATTATTCGTAGTAAACAGTCTGGAACATTCCTACACTTCCAAGGATCGTTGCTGCATAAGCAGAATCATTTCCTGCGTTTCCTGTACGGTATGCTGTCAGTGCCTGATTCCAACTGCCATATGTATGATAATACTCTGCTAGCAAATCAATTCCAACTAAGATGTTGGATGCTGGATCATACAGATTAGTAACACCAAGCTTCGCCATACGAGATGCACTGTATCTTGGAATGATCTGCATCAGTCCCTGTGCACCGCTTCCGCTTGTAGCACCTGCGTTAAAGTGGCTTTCATGATACATAACAGAGAAGATTACTGAACTGTCCACACCATACTGACTGCAAAGATTTAATGTATACTGCGTCAAATCACTGCTGAGTGCAACGTTAGTGACACGGATGCTTCCAGTTGGCTGTGTCTCTGGTACTGTTGGCTGTGTCTCCGGTGCCGTTGGCTGTGTCTCTGGCGCTGCTGGCTGTGTCTCTGGCGCTGTCGGCTGTGTCTCCGGTGCCGCAGACGATGCTGCTGCCACTGTAAGAACGATATTAGATGAAAAACCACCATAAGACAATGTAATTACATTTTCACCTGCGTGAAGCATCATACCTATATCATTGCTTGACCAGCCTTCTGTGATCGTTGCATAATTTCCATCACTGTATGCTGCTACAACATATACCTCATTGCTGCAAACTACATCGCCTTCACTCTTAGTACCACCGACATAGAAGGCTTCGATACCTGTTACTGTTACAGCTTCAGTAGATGGCTGTGTTTCTGGTACTGTTGGCTGTACAGCCTCAGAAGATGGCTGCTGTGCCGACTCAGACGGTGCTGCTGTCTCACTGTTTACTGTGCTGTTTTCGATAGCTGCTGCACTAGATGATGGCACAGTATCCTGCTGTACTTTAGATTCCTCTTGCTGGGAACTTACCGTTTCTGCCTGAGATGCCATTGCCATTACCTGATCTGGTGACAGGACTGTTAGTACTTCCTGGCTGTCTGCTGCCTCTTTTGTAGTATCTGATGAGATATCAGTACTTGTATTAACTTTATTTGCAGATGCTAACAGGATATTTTCTGCACTGCTCTCACTTACTGCAACACCTAGCTGCTTTGCATTATCCTCTGTTAAAGCAATATCAGTATTGATCCATGTTTCTCCAAGTGAGTATGAAACAGCAAGACAATCTGCTGAAAGGTACCCCTTCATAGGTCCGTCATATACACAGTATGCCCAGCCAGACTCCAGCAAGCTGACTTCATAAGCATCATATTCGTATGCTACATCCAGGATATCTGCAGATGTTGTAGGACGAAGACGAATGTTCATATTCGGAACAGTTACTCTTGCATAAAGAGTTCCGTTCTCCTGCATATACGCTGCAGCTTCTTCTCCTGTCAGAAGGTACTCGGTTTTTACCCAGCCCTCCATATCGTCTACTCCAATCTTTGTCCAATCACCGTCTTCGCCAAGAACAGATACAAGCTCTTCTGCCTTAATGGTATTAACCACCTCTGCACTCTCATCTGCCTGTACTCGCACATTTAAGTAATTGCCTACTGTATTTGGATTTACAAGTGCCTGATCTGAAAAATAGCTTGCCAATGGACTGCTTGCAGATGATGCACTTGATGAACGTTTCTCATTTTCTGTACGCTTTTCGTCAGACTCAGTTGACTTTTCTGTTGTCTTTTTCGCCGTTAGCTCATGTTCCCACAGCATGCCAAGCTGATAACGTTCAGCGCTGACTAATTCTGCATTTGCTTCTGTCTGAGGCTCCTGCTCTCTTGTCATCTCTTCCTGTGTCTCATCAAGCTCACGCGCGGCGAGAACATCATTATTCTTTGTCTGGAGTGCACCTGTTGAAGAAATAATAAGTCCAGCTGCAACTGCACCAGTTAAAAGCGTTGCTGCCGCTCCATTCACAAGAATTTTTACTCTAGCTTTCATTGAATATTTGACCTCTCCCATTTTTATTTTCATGTCTGTGAAACATTTACTTTTCGCAAACAGTATTTTTTTACTGCCCTAGACATGAAAAATATCATAATTATGTAATAACTGTTTCAATTTTATTAAACTTATTACAACTTTGTTACAGACGCATTGTAACATTTTTAATAAATATTGTCAACTGCTTTCTTGGGAGAGGTGATCGCGCGATTCGCGCTCTGTAAGCTATTTTCAGCAAAATCACTTACAGCGGCTACTAAAGTAACCGCTGCATTGTAATAAATACTTTACTTATTTTTACTATCAATAAACTCCTGGAACTGTCTCTGGTATTCCTCTACAAATGCATCAATTCCTGCTTCTTTTAATTTCTTAACAGCTTCCTCATACCCGTCCTCATAAGATACAATTCCTGCAGTCATCGGATTGAAATATTCCTGTTCTACTGCTTGAAGCTGAGCATATTCTGTACTAACTGGTGTCAAATCAAATGAGAAACCAATATCCTTTTGGTCAACACAGCCCTCATTCCAGTTCTCATACGTTTCTTTTTGCTCATCTGTAACCCAATTCTGATAACGCTTAAAGTTAATATTATCTGGAAGCCATGTGTCTACCAATACATCTGTATTAATCATATTAAAGCTTCCATCTTCATTGACTGTGTAATCCTTGCCTTCTACTCCATAGAGAATAAAGTCAACCCATTCCTGACTGGACTGTAATAAATTGATCAGTTTTACATAGCCAATCAGTTCATCCCCTTCTACATCAGCACTTACAGCAAATGCAGTAGAATATGCGCCTCGTGACATCAAAGGCTTTTTTGTCTTGTCTCCTAGATAATAATTTTTAAATACGGCATTTGGATTTGCCTTCATTACAATATCCTGATACTCGAATACACGATAGCTTGCACCAATCGTAAACAATGCATCGCCATTGTAGAACTGTGCATCACATTGAGATCCGTTTGACAGCACATAAGATGGAATCATTCCCATTTCGTACCATCTATTGGCAATCTCCACAGCCTGCTTATACTCATCGGATTCATAGAAACTCCATACTTCTCCTGAATCTGGTTGATTGCCATCTGTCGCAACAAAACCGTTTAATTTGTAAATATTTCGATCCGAATCAAATGCACCATTTAAAATCATTGGATTCATTCCGCCTCTTGAAAATCCAATCATTTCTGGATACTTCTCATGTGCCAATTGCCAGAATTTTTCTACATCATCAATTGTTTTTAAGTCATCCATTCCAACATCTTTTAAGATATCTTCTCTTGCCATCAGCAAGTAATTTTCGCCTGCATTCGGTTTATTTCCAAATGGAAGTGCATACAACTGCCCATTTACCTTCCAAGTATCAAATGCTTCTTCTCCGCCACAATATTTCAAAAGATCTTGCGCATTCTCCTCATAGACATCTGTTAAGTCTGCATAGTACCCTTTTGATACACACTTAGATAAAAATGCCGTATCCGTATAAGTTACAAAATGCTCTCCTGTAGACAACATTAATTCGGTCTTTCCACCTGCATATTCCGACCATGGAAGATACTGAACTGTCAAATCTACATTAATTGCTTCTAGCACTTTGTCATGCAGTTCATGCTCTGCAAAATCACTCATTCTGGTGGACTCCTCACCATACAAAATTAGTGTTGCAGGTGTTGGCGCTTCTCCATCTGCCATTACAGTTCCCGCTGGAATTAACGAGAGTAACATTCCCATTGTTGTTGCTGCTGCCATCAAACTTCTCTTCTTCATAAATAAATCCTCCTGTTTATTTTTCTATTTTCAACAGCATCTACTGTTGTTTTACAATTTCATTATCCTTTTAACGCACCTACTGTTACGCCCTTAACAAAATGTTTTTGAACAAATGGATATACCAAAATAATCGGTCCTATCGCAATACAGGTAATTGCCATTTTTATTGTCTGTGTTGGAAGCGTTACATGCGCTGCCATAGAACTCGATGGATTTGCTGCTAAAAATTGAATATTTGCCATCATCTTGTATAAAATATATTGAATCGAGTACAGTTTCTCATCGTTAATCAACATTAACGGAAGGTAGAAATCATTCCAATATTGTAACGCATAAAATAATGTGATTGTCACAATTCCTGCTTTTGATAAAGGAAGAATCATCTTCCACAAAATTCGAAAATGCCCTGCACCATCAATCTTTGCGCTTTCAATTAATTCGTATGGAAGCCCCTTTATAAAATTACGAATTAAATACATATTGAACACATTCATTGCATACGGAAGAATCATCGCCAAATAGCTGTCTTTTAACCCCAAATACTTTGTTGTAACAAGATACCAAGGAAGCATTCCTCCATTGAAAAGCATCGTAAAATAAGCGAAAAAAGCCAAAAACTTTCCAAACTTAAAATCTCGTACTGTGATTGTATATGCATATGTAATCGTCACGAAAACAGAAATCAATGTTCCTCCAACCGTAACAATAATGCTTGTTTTATATGCATTTAGCAATTTCGGTCCCTGTGTTTGAAATACATATTTGTAGGTATCGAATGAGATTGTTTCTGGAAATAATGTGAAACCATTCCTCGTTACTTCATCTTCTGTGCTGAGCGACCCAATAAAAGCAAACACAATTGGGAATAGGCAAATTAATGCTATCAGCGCCAACAACATGTAAAATATAGCTATCAATACTTTATCAGATGATATTTTTGATCGTCTCATTTTGCCTCCTTTAAAATAATGTGCTTTCCGGATCTACCTTTCCAGCTATCTTATTTGAAATAACAACTAAAAATAATCCAAATACGGACTGATACAGAGAAATCGCTGATGCAAAAGCCATCTCACCGTTTCTGACACCACTTCTATACACATATACATCAATCAAATCTGTGGTTGATAACAATACCGGATTTAAATTGGTCAAGCCAATGATCATATTCAAATTTCCCTTCAGCATATTGCCTACTGAAAGTAAAAATAGAACAACAACTGTTGGTCTTAAAAGTGGAAGCGTAATTTTTCTGATACACTGCCATTTTGACGCTCCATCCACTTTTGCCGCTTCATATAGAGAAGAATCAATTCCAGAAATCACACCATAATAGATAATGGAATTATATCCACAGCTTTGCCATGTATTTACAATAACCAAAATTGGAATCCACGCTCCTGGTTTTGCATAATAATCATAGCCTTCTCCTCCAAAATTCCGTACAATCTGGTTTACCATGCCTGTCTCTGCATTCAATAATGCGTACAAGATTGCACCTATTACCATCCAAGAAATAAAGTATGGAAGGAACATCAAACTTTGCGAGACTTTAATAAATAATTTATTAGTAATTTCTCCTAGCATTACTGCAATTGCCACCGCCATAATAGTTCCTACTATAAAAAACAATATATTATACATCACAGTAAGTCTAGTAGATCTCATCGCAGTGGATAAATTATTAAAGAAGAATTTAAAATTCTTATAGATTGGTTCCACCCATGGACTTCCAAAAATTCCTTGCTTAAAATTGTACTGTTTAAATACCAATACAATTCCAGCCATCGGCAGATACGAAAATGCGATCAATGCTGCGACCCCTGGAAGTGCCATAATGTACAATGGCCATTGTTGGCGTATCTTACACCTATGCTTCATTCCTTTCTGTTTCATATGCAACGTCCTTTCTCTTTTTGTTTTCTGTGCACAGCTTACTGCATTTTTCTCCTGTTGAAAAGAAAAAGAAAATGTTTTTCATGCATTTTTCTGTCCAATCTGCATGAAAAACATTTTCCTTCTCGTATCATTTTTCTGTTTTTTTATCATTTTTTTGCAAATCACTCCGATTTTGAAGTTTCATTGCGATAAGAAGACGGGGATGTTCCATATTTTTTCTTAAACTGAGCGCTGAAATAGGACGTTCCTGAAAATCCAGCTTTCTGCGCGACCTCTTTCACTGACAACCTTTTCGTCTTCAAAAGTTCTGACGCATAATTCAATCTGAGATTATTTACATATTCAGGAAATGACAATTCACTGATCTCCCGAAACATTCTTGAAAAATAGGACGGTGAAATATGAATTACTTCTGAAACTTGCTCAACTGACAATTCAGGCTCTTGATAATGACTATTAATGTATTCAAGTGCTGACAGCATATCAGTACGTATTGATCGTTCCTGATAAGTATTCACTTCTAAGCAAGCATCCTCGATTAAATTGCTCAGATAATCATATAACTGTTTTTGGTTTATCAAGCTTGATAATTTTATATAATGCATCATATATATTTCTTGATATTTTTTCGTTGCTACAGGCACTTGAACACTCACATTTTCTAGCTCTGTAGAAAAATAGCTAAGCGCATGGAAAATCTTTTTGATTTCATATCCACTCAACTGTTTTAATAAAGTTGCCGTCAACTGCTTTGCCTGTATTTCATCACCACACTTTGCAGCATCAATTACAGGCTGCAACAGCTTTTTGGGAACATCCTCATCCTTTTTCGTTTCAAAAATACTGCTGTCGCAAACTTGATCACACTCTCCAAACAGCACATATTTCGAAAATTCTTGCAACTTTCGAAATTCCGATTGAAAATCATGTTCATCTGTAATCCAATCTGAACATAGCAAATACAGATTACTTCCCATCCGCTGTTGTTGCTCTAATACATCAGATATCAACGATATCACAGCTGACTGTTCCGTTTTAATCAATGCCTTCTCACAAATTAGATAGACACAATACCAGCCATTTTCCTCTGAAAACATTTTTGTTTGATAGCCGCTAAGTGCTTTACCCATCGCCTCAAACAAACTCCTTGCTTGCTTTCCATCTACTCTTCCAATTTTACTTCTTCCATACAGCAACAACACTCTTTCTTGTTCTCTCAACTTCAAAACGGATGGCATTAATGCTTCCCCTGGTTCATCTTCTAAAAATCCCAATACTTGATCTGTATGAACCTGCCTTGAAATCTCCGAAATCTGTGAAATAATTTTTTCACTCGTCATTTGTGTAATCGAATCGCCATACATGCTTGGCTCATCTTCTAGTCTACTATAAGAAGATATTCTCTTAAAAAATCGTTTTAACGGCTTATAAATCATTCGAGCCACAATGGTTGCCAATATACAACTAATAATAAGTACCAATGCTACCCATATCAGTGATCGTTTAAAATATGCTCCCATTACCTTATCCATCTCACTTATGTCCATTAATTGAACAAAATTCAATTGATAGTCACTGCTATAAGAGGAAGTCAAAAAATAGGTACTTTCCCCTATTTCTAATTCTCTCAGCTGTCCCTGTGCAGCACTTGCACTTTCATTAATTTTCTCTATCTGTGCTTGTTCTTCTTCATTTTGGCTAAGGATCAAATTGCCTTCTTTGTCAAATACTAAATAACTATATTTATCATCCTCGGATGCTAGTAACATATCTAAAATTTTAGATTGGTTGATCGCATACAGTACACCTCTTTGAGGTGGCCCATTTAGAGAATCACGTTCCATTCGAAACAAAAAGAATCTTCTCTGAGAGGTTTCCTCATTGTTAATAAAAAAAACTTGTTTATCATGCTGCGTACTTTGCAACTTCTCTAATACCTCTTGCTGCTCCTCCTCACTCGGATATACATGACCAATAATTTGCTTTAATCTCCCCTTTTGATAAATAACGCTATAATCAATATATCCATCATTGTTAACTGCATATTGGAGATATCTTGTAATATTCCACTCATTGATTGCATCTGATTGATTGGTATACAAAGATGCCTTAATATGTGGCTCCATAAATAAATTTTGCAGACTAACCTGATAATAGTCCAGCTGGTGATTTACATTTTCAGTAATATTCTCCAACTGGACAGAACTCATTTCGTATACCTTTTCTTTTATATATCCCCTAAACCATGAAGACATCATGATAAAAATACTCGCTACCACAATCATGCAAACGGCAATGTAGCTAGCTGCCAAAACAAATACATATTGCCGATTGGCGATATCAATCTGAATAACACTATGCTTCTTTTTCATTCTCTCATTTGTCCCTTCCAAAGTTCAATTATGATTAGAATATCACAAATGTTATTCTGCTTCAAGATTTTTTTCGTCACAATTAACAGTTTTCCAAATATTCTATTGTGATACTGCTTAATTTCTTCTCTGTCTTGCTGCCTCAAACATCAAAACAGTGGCTGCCATTGCCGCATTTAATGATTCTACCTGTCCTGCCATTGGAATCAGAATCTTACAGTCTGCAAGCGCTGCTACCTCATCTGACAGACCGTTCGCCTCGTTTCCAATCATAAATGCGCACGGCTTTTTATAGTC
>OGEU01002960.1_pt1 | contig 11399 bp, 10 predicted proteins | sample 1570651 | NCBI WGS metagenome assembly OGEU01 (sample SAMEA2582129, study PRJEB24529) | metagenome | biome: Human gut stool | place: China | collected 2011
TTGCTGGTGAGGACCTTGTCGCCGACCTTGACGGTCATCTTGACTTCCTTGCCGTCCACGACACCGCCGGGGCCCACCGCGATGACCTGTGCGACCTGCGGCTTCTCTTTTGCGCTGCCGGTCAGGATCAGGCCGCCCTTGGTGGTCTCCTCAACTTCAACAGTCTTAATGACAACACGGTCTGCAAGAGGAATGATCTTCATAATTCTTGCCCTCCAATTATATTGAATTTATTTGAAACTTTGTTGCGTCCTGCGGGGGCTTCGTGTGTGCCCCGCAGTGGTTTAGCACTCCTTTTCTCTGAGTGCTAAGTGTATTGTACTCATCTTGCCCTGAAAAATCAAGGGGTTTTGCGATTTTTCTTTGTTAAGATTTTGTGACTTTTCATTTTTTCATCGTATATGCGTTCTATTTCTTCAAAAATGTACGAATAATGTATATTTCATCGTCCTCTTCTCACGCTTTAGCACTCCACTCATGCTAAAAATAAAAGTCCCTGTAATATTCGCTAACGCCCCTTCAAGGCGCCAAACGAAATATCACAGGGACTTTTTTTCATCCGGTCACTTCATTTTGAATTTTCGACCTATCGGGTCATCGATAAGCACCAGATGAAACCATTTCAGGCGGTCGGAGAAAAACATTCAGTCAGGATATCACTCGCCTTTTTTCCTCCCGCCTCAAATACAATCACTTCCCGTTCTGTTTGCGCAGCCGGTCATACTCGGCATCTGCCGCAATGGCCTCCTTGGTGAAGGAGTTGTTCTTCCACCAGGCGATCAGCGCCGCGATGCTCGTGATGCCTGCCGTGACCAGCTGCTCCACGGTAGTGCTCTCGATATTGCTGCAATAATTGCCACGCCAAAGTAAAAGAAATGTTTTTTATAAAACTCTCCCACTTTATAATCTTTAAAATAGCACTTAAAAAGAATGGCCGATCCCCAGATAAAATTGATCAGCAGAATGGAAATCAGTGTTGCTGCAATAATACCATGAACTCCAAAAAGTTTTCCAAGAATATAGTTGAGCACAATATTAGATAATGCTTCAACTAGAACATATTTTCTATTTTCCCAGAACAATCCAGCGGCAGAAGAATACTGACTTCGTACATCTCCCATTGTCAATGAATAGAAATACAAACAAATTAAAACCACATCGATCATCGGAAACAGCATCTCACAACCCATCCAAATTTCCATAAAAGGCTGGAACATACAGAACAAACACACTGCACACCAACCAGAAATCCAAGCATATATGAACACAAACTTATTCATGTCTTTATTACTGTACAGTTCATCCAGCATCGCTCCCTGTACGAAACCGGTAAAGAGAATCCGATTATCCCCCTTCGCCAGTTCTTTCAATTCCTCCATAAAGGAATCCGTATCGCTGGAGCCGCCTGCGATGACCAGTTTCTTATCCGTCTTGACATTTTTGAAGGCCTCGACCAGATATCGAATCCCCTTTTCCGGCACAAGACGCCCGAGGAACAGTATGTAGGAATCTTTTTTCAGTCCGAACTTCTCCGTGATCAGATTTGTTTCCCGAATCTGCGGCCTATTCACGCCGTTCGGGATAAAGTGCGTTTCTCTGCCATAAGTTTCCTTGAAATAATCCTGCACACCCTTGCTCAGAACGATGATCTCGTCCGCATATTTCACGGCATTTTTTCGCCCTGACGGATAAATTTTGAGCCAAATCCCGACTGCCATTTCTCACGTTGCCAGTCAACGCCGCCCGATGTCAAGTCTTGGACAACTTTTTTCACAAACAAATTTGAAAAAGCGCAAAAAAATAAGCCCCACAAGGCTTTCAATCGGTTTTTGAACCAATTTGAGCCTTGTAGGGCTTATCTCTACACTCTATATAATTTTTGCTTTATACGGCCTGCAACGGGGTGCTCTCCATGACTTTCTTGAACTCTTCAACGGTCATGTTGGCATCCTCGGCGGCTTCTTCTACCGTTACACGGCCTTTTCGCACCTGCTTGACCAGCATCCGCATCTCACCGATACCAATGCCTTCTTCTCTGCCGATGCCGATACCTTCTTCTCTGCCTTCGGCCTTGACACCTTGACTAAGATTGCACATAATAAGCACCTCTCTTTCCAGTTCTTCGCTCATTGCAACACCAAACTCTTCTTCGAGAATTTTCTTTTTCTCCGTAGCTGCTCTTGACGAAGAAAGCAGCACATCCAGAAACTTCAAAATGCCTGTATAGTTTTCTGTATCAGGTTTTCCCAGACAAATCGTTACCACGCTCATCAGATCATAATTTTCTGATTTCTCGGCAGCGTTTCCAATCAACTGTTCTGGCCGAATCGAATACCGCGTAAGCGTATTCTGAAATTCATCGGACGGTTTTGTACAAACCCATATAGAATACACTTTTCGGATTTTTCCATACTCAGACTTTTTGAATATCGGCCCGTGCTGTGCAGAAATCATTCTGCTGCAATAATAGATTGCACGTTTTGTCAGTGGATATCCCGGATTAAAAGCAGTCTGCGCTTCCACATTGATAATAAGACGAATCACATCCTGCTGTGCTGCATCATTCGCTGCTGTCGGAGCAATCGCATCAAAGCGAACATCATAACGCACCGTTCCCTCAGTCAGCGTAGAATCCTCATTGTTGCTTCCAGTTATTACTTCAGGAACTTTCGGAGGTCTGTTTGTATCATCAACGTGAACGCCAACCGTGCCAACCTCTGGGGTTCCCTCGATATACTTTTCAGCAATTTCGTCTACGGAACATTCACTGTATTCATCTACGCAGCCCTTCATAATCTGCGCCAAAATCTGTTTGTTCGCCAGCAGCTTTTTGGCGGTCTTATCATAGTCCGAATCAAACTCTGTCTGAGTTATCGTGTGGGCAAGCTGATTTTCTACCGTGTTTTGCTTTTCCATCGGCATTCACTTCCTCGCAGTAGATTCAACAAGAGCGTATAAGCTCTTATTGTACTTTCATCTTACCATAAATCGCTCCTCATATCAAGCTGTACAACTCCCTCAAAATCCTTAAATTTTTACGAACAGTTGTCCATAATATAACATTGTCGCTAATGTTATATCATGGACAACCGCTTGATGCTCCTCCCCTGCCGTGCTATACTTATCCTATACAAAATCATCAAGAGGGAGTGCATTGCCATGAGCAAAAGACTTGTCGCCTATTTTTCTGCCAGCGGTGTTACCGCAAAAGTTGCTGAAAATCTGGCAGATGCCATCGGTGCAGACATTTTTGAGATTCAGCCGGAAGTTCCTTATACCAAGGCCGATCTAAACTGGATGGACAAGAAATCCCGCAGCACCATCGAAATGAGCGATCTGAACTCTCGCCCTGCCATCGCCGCCAAACGTGATAACATGGACGAGTATGACTCCATCTTTGTCGGCTTCCCTATCTGGTGGTATGTTGCTCCCACCATCATCAATACATTTCTGGAAAGCTATAATCTGAAAGGTAAAACAATTATCCCCTTTGCCACCTCCGGCGGCAGCAGCATGGGCAAGACCAACGAAAAACTTGCGCCGAGCTGCCCCGGTGCAAAGCTGCTGCACGGCAAAGTGTTCAGTGCTTATTCCAGCAAAGCTGACTTGTCTGCATGGGTAGAAACACTGAACCTATAATTTTCACATTCCTACGGAATGAAACACCCTCATAGCCGAGAAGATTTACGAATCCTCTCAACTATGAGGGCGTTGTTTTCTTCCCCATCATGTAAGTTATACGTCATACTTATAGAATAGCCTTCATACAGTTTTGTTCATAATATCACATTTCCCACCGGACATCCTTTCTTCTTTCCGCAAGTCCTGGTTTACTAAGAAATAAAGATGGCTCTGCAAAAATATAATCATTTTTCTTACTTCTAAAACGCGCGGTGCCATTCATAATATAGCAGGCGTCTTTTGCTCTTGTCAGTCCTACATAATGCAAATTCAAATCCTGTTGAACCGACGACTCATCGCCAAACTCGTTAGGAATTATCCATTTATACATATCCATATGAAAAACAATATTAAATTCCAATCCTTTTGATTTGTGCAATGTCATAATATTAAGTTCATTTTCACGTGCCGGAACGTAATTTTTCAACTGATGCGGATCTCTTATCACTGAATGAAGATTATTCAAAGCTACTTTTGTTTCCTTTTGTGCGTACACCAGTCCCGCAAGTTCTTTTATCTTATCCTCTGCATTGCAAAAATCATCGAACGAATTCGAAAATATACTTTGGCACAGCGCGAGTGCTTTTCTATATTTTTGAGGTTCCAGTTCTTCAGAAAAAAGTTGTTCTGCGTAATCGACAGCAAAAACCGACTCATCAAAACTTGCCGAAAGTAAATCTCGAAAGAATCTTCCCCATTCAGAGTTATCTCTATCTAGCACTGTTTCCTCAAATATTTTATATGGTGTACTTAGGTTTTCTCCCACCTTAAAAGCTGTACTATTACTTCTACAAAGAATTGCAACCTGATTATTTCTCACTATTCCATATTTATCTTTTATTTGGTTAAGGTATTTATCTATTGCTGCAGCAATGTTCCTCTCATCTCCTGAAATATCGACTTTAAAAACCCTTTTCTCTCTAGGCACTGTTTTTGATGCACCAAAAAGACACAGTGAGTATTCCGATATACTCGGATGACATCTATGATTTTTACTAAGTTCAAAGCGAGCAAAATCATCTCTTTTCATCAGAGCAATCAGATATTTTGGGAATCGTTTTGTAAAACCATATATTGCTTGATTTATATCTCCCACAGCAATTCCTGTTAATCCACTCTCAACAAGCTTTATAAAGACCTTATCTTGTATCTCACCGCAATCTTGGTACTCGTCGATAATAATATGAGAATATCTAGCCTTGATATATTGCATCGCACCGGGCACATTCTCTAATATGTACAATGCAGTTTCACCAGTATATTTTAGAAAGATTTTACCTTCTTGTAACCCTTCAACCAGAATGCTCTCTTTCTTTGAGGAAAAAGGCTCTTCTAATAACAGTGCATACTTGCTACTCTCATCTATGTTATCAACAATCTCATATTCTGTAATATTCCCCGTAACATGGCTTGAAAAAGGAATAATAATTTGTGAAATATAAAACTTGTCAATAGTGCCAAAAAAAGATTGCTTCGTATCTGCACACCTTTGCTTACACCTTCTTTTTAGTTCATCACTTGCCTTATTAGTAAATGAAATCGCAATTACTCCTTTATATTCTGGCAAATCTGGAATCACTCTGGCAATCTTTTCGACTATTGTATATGTCTTTCCAGATCCCGGCTTAGCAGTAATCACAATATTGCCCTTCTGTTGAAGTATCTTACTTTGTTCTTCAGTTGGTTCTTTCACCATTGTCCGGTCTTGTCCTTTCCGTTGTAATACGAATCAAGCTTGTCAGAGGCTCTACAATTTTGCTCTCTTCAAGACAAGAAAGTTCTTTATGGTTTTTAGTCAAGAATTCCATCATATTTTCTGCTTTTTTCTTTTGCATTGCGTTTACGAGATCATCATGATTCCTTTTTCCATAGTGGTTCATCAGCGTATCTCTTAATTCACTACTGGCAAGATCATTTTCGAGATCCACATCAGATAAAAAGATTCCTAAATCTTTGATATTTGTCCTAATATATTCATTCAACTTTTTAGCCTCTTCGGGAATTTCAGCATCTTTTGGCCATTCATTTTCTTTACTATGCTGATTCCAATATTCAATCAATCCTGTTTTATTATCACCAATATCTTTAACAATCCCAATTCCTCGTGATATTCCAGCATAATATTTTTTTACCGGAGTAACACTTGTTTTTGAAAATATGTCGTTATCAGTTCTCAGAACCCACGAAATATTTAGCGCATTGCAAATAGCCACATAAGGTTTAAATCCTACTCCCTCAACCGAAAGAATTGATATATTATGCCTGTCCAAATCAAGTTTCAGCTCTCTTGCCAGTGCTGTGTAAAACAACACTTCCGAAGTTCCCTCAACAAGAAAGACTCCATCTGAGAAAAATGTTTCCGCTGACAAAGCGTTCAGCCTATATCCAAAATCATCAAATACACTTTTTAGTAATTCACTGCAACCACCACAAGAAGCAAACGAGTACTTATTTTCTGAATACAATCTCACAATACTTGCAGGCTCAAATTTAGATGCAATATGGGGAGAATGTGTTGTTATCAAAATTTGCTCGTCAAAACTATTCTGAATATACGCCGATAATTTTCGTTGCTGATGTGGATGAAGGTGTGCTTCAGGTTCTTCAATCGCATAAAAAGTAACATGGTCAATGTTTTTTTGCAAATGTTGTTTTGCTATCCATGTCGCGAGGAATATTTGATTATTTCGTCCATCTCCACCTATCGATAACGGAGTATCTCCTGTGGAATATGCGAGAACCAAGTTATCAAGCATTTTATCAGCTTTACTTTCTCCCGCAACAAATCGAACTGCTTGATCTTCATTATGAACAGACAGTTCCCCTAATTCACGATTTACCTGTGCAAGTGATGTAGAAATGTATTGTAACGAACTTATACTCTCATTGATTTTATCCAAACTATTTTGAATCTCATTAATTTTTTGACTGTCTGACGCCTTTGCTTCTTCGGAAAGCTTTTCCTTTGCAATCTGAAGTATCTTGATTTTCTCACGGCTCAAAAAAGAAAAAAGATTGCGATTTGTGTCAACATATTGCATGTTTAATCTCTTAATATATTGTCTTGTTTGAAGTTCAGACAATGTAGAGACATCATACCCCGTCAAAATTTTATATGTACCATTTTTTTGATTCGTATATCTTATAACCACTTTTCCATCTTTGACGGCACTTCCAAATGTACTTAACAAGCAATCTTCTGTTACTTCGCATAGATATGCTGTTATTTCAATAGTATCTGTACCAGAATAAGCATTATAGTCGCTTTCTGTCAATTCTAAATCATGTTCACTAATTGTTTTGTCAAATAGAATTCTTAGAGCGTATAGGAGATTAGACTTTCCCACATCATTTGCTCCGATAATAAGTGTTTTTTTCTGGAATATGACTTCTGTATCATCAAAATTACGGAAGCCTTTAATGCGAACCTTTTCCAATCTCATAATTTTCTCTCCTAACTCCCTAATCTTTTTCTATTGGAAAGCCCATAAGCATCATCTTTTCTCTCTGCCCAGATGGGAAAGCCCATTCATGAAACTCATCGCGTTCTGACAATCTACTCCTCTTTATTAAATTATGTCGCAACACTGAAATCAACTCGTAGGCCTCTCCAGTAACTTTAATAATCTCATCAATATCCAACGAGTGAAGTGAATAGTGAAGCATGTTAGAATCATTATATAAATCTCTTAAACACCCTTGTGTTTCTGGTGTCAGATTAAATATTAATGCAGCCGGTGTAGTATTATTCTTAATTTTGATTGGGCGATTATCAAATGTTTGCAGTACTCCTTTTGTCAATGTTTCTCCATTTCTATACCTGCCATATCTTAATCCTACTGCCAATCCATGCTTATATTGACAATAATCTTGATAATGCTCTTTATGAAAAGAAACTAAATCTGTCAAATATGTCTGCATTCTCAAAACTGCTATTCTATATTCTATGTAGCAATCTTGATGATCTGCCCATGTCAAACTATCATCCAAATCAAAATATGGAAGAAAAAACTCTCCCAAAAATTTTGATGGATCATTTGTCTTAAAATTCCAAATATATCGCTTAACATCTGTAGCATTATAATTTACAACATTCTTCACAAAAGTATCTATATTTTTTGATAACATAAGAAACGAGAACAAATCCTCTATTGCTTGTTCCGCATGACTTAATGCTTCAAATATCCACCCTATACGAACTTCGTTTTTTATTTGTTCATGTTCCACAATAGACAATGGTTGGTTTTCTCCCGTTATATCACTATAGAAATCATCTAAATTGAGTATCAACTTTTTAATAGATTCTACTGCAACAATATGCCAAGCTAAATATTGACTATCAAGATATTGATACATCTGGGCTTTCCCTGCTTCAAATTTTTCTTTTTCTGTTAGTTTTTTCATTTTTACATCCCATAATCTCAAAAATACCAACGCATCAGTAACCAAGCTGTTCTTATTACACTATCTTGAGAGAAACCAACTTTCGGACGGTTCAATGCACTCACCAAATTGTCGATTTTGATTTCATACCACTTATAGTAGCATATTCACCATTGTTTTTATGTTATATTTTCATAATACCATAAATCGCCGTCGACATCAAGGCAAAATTTGTTGACATTTACCATATTATTTCAATATTCGAATGGGTTCATGTGCAATTTTCGACATTGTAATTTGCTTTTTCTGACATGAAATCACTCTAACAGAATAAAACACTCGCCTAGTCGAGAAGAATTCTCTTATCTAGGCGAGTGTTACTTTTTAACTATTAAAGTTTTCCCTTGCTAATTTTATACCGAAGCCAGTCCTCTGCGTATTCGCTACTGTTCAGAATCAAGTTCAGTACTTTGTTTCCTTCTTCTGTATTCATTTCTTCCGGGATGTCATCTTTAAACATCGAAAAAATATTATCCTGTCGCTCTTTCGGTGTCGGATAATCTTGATAGACAATCTTTTTCCCTTTTAGTTCAGAATACACATCAAACAAGCGAAACATTTCAAATAGTATTATCGGTGATAAATATTGATCTTCCCAAAACACTTGTAGTTCTTCTGGCACTTCGTTTTTCTTCTGCTGCATTATTAAATTTATCAGCAAACGATAGGCATACTGATCTGCTCTTAATTCTGTATCCTTTCCATTTCGATCTTCTGGATGAATAGCATGATATAACTCATGTCCTATCAAAAAAGTCCAAATAGTCCAGTAGTTATCCATTGCTGTGTGCATCAAGTTTTCTGGGAGAAGAGACATTTCATAAAGCTGCGTTTCATTATGTGTCCCAATTTCTCTTTTTCCATTCTGCAAATCTTCCAGAACGTAAAAGTTCTTCATGCAACGAGTTACATTCTCCTCGCTTCTATTATTCTCAAGTGAGTACATTGTGAAAAGAAACGATATAAGTGTATATTCCAGCAGTTCATCTACAACAACGACTTTTGTACCATTTGCATGAAAAGCGTTCATATTCCTTATATATCGAGGAATATATTGAACTGGCTCATCAATTTTTAAAGCCTTGAGAACCAATCCTAGCATTTTCTCATCAACATAATCTTCTTCCTCGTATGCGCGATTCAAGATTGCCTCATCAATTACATTGATTTTCCGCTTTTTCAGCATTTCGACAAACATCCGAACGCTTTCTCGTCCTTCTTCAATGTTACGTTTCGGAATGTTATTCCTTATTTGGTCACTCAGATAATTCTTATTTTTCATAATGTAATATCACTGCTTCCGCCAATTGGCCCGCTACATTTTCACTTATTTTATTTACATCTTCATTATTCAGATACCTATTTATCCTATACTCTGCACCTATTCTATATTCATCTTTTGAGTTTTCTCGAACACATAAGGATACTTTAATACAGGTTTCTTGTTCACCATTTTCTTTATTGGGCTGTTCAGAAATTTTTTCACTTGTTTTTTCTTTTGATGATTGTCGCAATTTATCCAAAACATCATGTAAAACGATTTTAATGACATCCCATATCATTCCACTTACAACACCTGTTATAATGGAATTAGATGATATGGTAATATACAAACCAATCAAAAAATCGCCCACATTAAAATTATCGACCGACATAACTGTGTAGTCAATGTCTGTTCGTTCTTCAAGAGGACTGTACGCACTTTCCAATTCATAGGGAACCTGAATCAACACTGATGTTTCCATTTTACATAATCCTCCCAGTTTACTTTTGCTGTTTTCTCCATCCTTATAGAAAAGAATAACATTTTCTTAAAATGTTTTCAAGGTCACTCGTGCAGTTCCAAGGGCAGTCCATCCGGGTCAAAGAAAAAGGTCATTTTCTTTTTGGTGTAGCTGTCCAATCGAATCGGTTCACATTCAATTCCCATCTGAGCCAGTTCTGCCACGGTAGCTCCCACATCATCCACCCAGAACGCCAGATGCCGCAAACCGCAGGCTTCCGGCCTATTCACACGTTTGGGCGGGTTTGGCTCCGCGAAAATTTCAAGTTCAATCGCATCGGCTCCGTCACCGACACGCAAATCCAGTTTCCAGTCGTTCCGCTCCTTGCGGAAGTTTTCTCTCACAACTGCAAAGCCCAGTTTGTTCACATAGAACTCTCGTGCCTTTTCATAGTCAGAAACGATAATCGCCACATGATGAATCGCCGCCAATTTCACTATCTGTACGCCCCCTATTTTATATGTACCATGCCTGCCGAAGCATTACTGCCGCCAGTTCCAGAAGCACGATCACGCTGCCGACCACCTGCGGTATCATAAAAATCACGAATCCACCAATCAGCATTTGAAGTGCTTCCATCCCCTGTGATTGCTGCATCAGGAACGAAAGCATCGCCGTTACCAATAGCACACTGCCCAGCAGATAGAAAAACCATGCCGAACAGTGATGCAGAAATACCACAAACCATTTTGCCAGCCACACAGCAAGAATCAGCGGCAGGGTTATCATCACCAGCACCAATTTTAACAGCCATCGAATCGCTTTCATAATGTCCTCTTTCCGGCCGTTTTGTTGCCCATATTATAACACTCTCTTTGATGTTACAACATGGACAACTCAGCCTTTTCAAACTTTAACCTGTGTGTACCGCTTTTACAGCATCCTGAATGCTCTGCTCATATTTGAACCGTACCACAATGCGCCCGCCATCATATACAAAGACATTCTCAATGAACGCCGACACCATACTTGCCGTAAGCCGCGTTCCATTCAAAAAGTTTTCTGCCTGCTCTGCCGCTGCGCGCACAGTTCCCGGCACAATGCTCTTGGTGGATTCTTCCACTTTGGATTGTTCAATTTGCTCTTGTACCTCTGAAATTCGTCTATCACACTCCTGCTTTTTCTGCTTGTAAGTATCCAGTAAGAGCGTTCCTGCTGCATATTCCTCATACATCCGCATCTTCTCCCCTTTCAGATTTTTAAGTTCCTGCTCCATCAGAGTTTTGCGGCGGCTTGCCTTTTTGTGGGCTTCCTTCAATCCTTGTTCTTCCTTTTGAATATCTCCATAGAGGACATCAAGCAGGGAGAGTTCCTTTTTAAGTGCTTGAAAAACCGCATTTTCAATGTCACTGACCTGAAAGACTTCGGATGTACATTGAGTTTGCCCCACAAGTTCCAGTCCTTCTCTGCACCAGAATGTTGGAACAGCCTGTTTGAAATTGTGCGCCATCACTCGCCTGCAATTTCCGCAGCGGACTTTTCCTTTTAGCG
>OGEU01002961.1_pt1 | contig 11397 bp, 10 predicted proteins | sample 1570651 | NCBI WGS metagenome assembly OGEU01 (sample SAMEA2582129, study PRJEB24529) | metagenome | biome: Human gut stool | place: China | collected 2011
CGTCCGCCACCAGCTCGCTAAAGCCTACCGCAGGCGCCGTGCCGCTGTACTTCACGCTCGCAAGGCCGCCGAGCTGCACCGTGCAGGCCTTGCCGTCATGCGCGACGGCGCGCACCACGCCGCAGAAGCCGTCGCCCGCCGTGCACTTGCCGACCGTGCCGTTCGCGCTCACCTTCACAATGTCGCCCTCGCTGACCGCGCCGCAAACAAACGTTGCGCACCACTCGCCGATGCCCTCATAAGAAATGCTCATACCGTTCCTCCTTGATCTGTTGTTCTATCCAAAAAGCGCCGCTGCTTTTTGTTCCTTTTCACACGCGAAAGTCGCTCTCGTCCTCCGCCGCTTTCGTCTTCTCTCCGTAAGTGAGCTGCGTGCGCAGCCCCAGCTTTTTCGCCATCTTCCCGCGATACAGCTTCTCCAGCTCCTTGAGCTCGCTCTCGTCGAGCTTTTCCGCGAGCTTTTCAATGGCCTCGCCATCCGCCTCCTGCTCGCACACGAGCATCAGCCGCTTCACCTCGCCGCGCAGCTCACTCAAGTAGCGCTTACCGACCTCCGCCTGCTTTTCAAGGCTTTCAAGCTCCCTCTGGTTCGCTCTTGACCCGCGCCGCTTGACGAGCGTCTTGAGCGTGCCCGCGTCCTCTCCGCCGCAGCGCTTCAAAACGCCCGCTCTCGGCTGCGCCGGCACCGCTACAAAGCTCCACTCATACGCGTCCTGCGCGTTCACAAGCTCCGCGCAGCACACCTTGCCGCCGTACACTTCGCCCTTTTTGTGCGCGCAGGTGTTGATGTCCTCACCACAGATGGAGCACACGCACCTTTCCACGCTGCACCCCACGCTCACTTCCTTTTTGATGCCGCCCTCGATCTGCGCGATCAGCGCGTCGTTCTCGCCGCCGCGCAGCATATACGCATAGCCCTTGAGATAGCAGCGCCCCTCGCCCTGCGAGCAAACGCCCTCTTCCTCCACGATCTCCGTGCGGTAGATGCGCGCCGCCTGTCCCTTCGCCGTCCACTCGTGGTCAAAAATGCCGCTTTTGCCCACAAACAGCTCCGCGAGCTCTTCGAGCGTCGCGCGCGGAAAGCGCTCGCCGTCCCGGTCCACCTCGTTGTCGCACAGCCGCACGGCAAAGGTGTAGACCTCGTCCTCTTTGAGCGCGCGCTTCGTGAACTGATTGATGATTGCCAGTTCCTCGCGCGTCACCATGCTGTTTTTGAGCCCATTGCTCTCTTTTCTCACTTCCATGCTCATTTCCCCTCCGCTTCATCATTTTCCTGCCTGAGCTTTCGCGCCTGCTGCAAGTAGAGTGCCGCTTTGGCCTCCTCCACCTCATCCTGCAGGTTGATGTCCTCCCAGTCCACCACCGCACGGCAGCCGTAGCCGTGCATCCTAAGCCACAGCGTACAGACGCGCTCGATGACCGGTTCGAGCGTGCGCCGCAGCGCCGTGATCTCGCTTGTCAGCATATCCGCCTGCTGCGAGCTCATCCGCTCGGTCGACGACCAGCTCAGCCCCAGCATAAACGGCGGCAGCCCCGTCTTTGCCACCAGCTGCTCTAAGATCTGCCGTACCGGCGTCTCGCTGTCGAGGATCTGGTTGTCCGCGCCGATGGCCTTGATCGATACATCGCCCACCGATACAAAGTCGCGCACGCTGCCGTTTCTGCCCTCCTGCATCGCCCGCGACCATTCCTCGGCGATCTGCTCGGCGCGCTCCTGTGCCGCCCCGCGGTCGAGCTCGCCGTCCTGCGGCTTATAGGTCACCGCAAAGCGCACATTGCCGCAGCGGTCCCAGTTCTTTCCCATCGCGTCGTAAATTTTCAGCAGCAGCCCCGTTAAGTACGGCATCGAGCGCAGCATCGAAACGCCGTAAGGGTGCCCCGCTTCGGGGTTGAGCGGCGTAAAGAGCAGCAGGTCCTGATACTCGAGCGGCACGCTGCGCCCGCCGCCATCCACACCGCACAGGCAGAATTCGAGCGGATTGTCCCCCTCGCGCACCTCCACCTGCGAAACGTCCGCGCACAGCACCGCCGCGATCTCGCGTCCTTCCGCGTCCGGTACGATCTCGCCCACCGCGCGCCCGCAGGTCAAAAGCGAATCGAGGTAACAGTCCAAAAAGGCGTTGATGCCCCTCTGCCCTCTGCCCACCGGCACCTCGCACAAAAAGCGCTGCAAGCCCTGCTCCGCCCGCTCGTTGCCGCATGCCACGCGCACGCCGCCCGTCAGCCGGATCAGCTTGCAGATGGCCGCATCCACCACCGGCACCGCCTCGCGCACCTCGCGGTAAAGCGCTGTCTCCCCGTCCAGCAGCGGCACATAGCTCTCAAGCCGTCCGAATGTACTGCGTCCGCCGCTGCGCAGCTGCACGGCGGTCTCGCCGCCCGTGCTTCTCTCCTTCTGCCAGGGTACTTTCATCCTGTCCTCTCCTTTTCCGTTTTGTTCATCGCGCCGCGCGCTCCACCGCGCGCATCGCAATGCCGCCTCCGCGTTCCTTTTTCGCGATCGACACGGCAAAATACCGCATCTCATCCATCGCGTGATCTCTCTCCTTTTTCGGCCGGTCTCTTCCCGTTCCGCTCTCCTCCCAGCAGTACGCCGCGATCTCGCTAAGGCAGCTCTCGCAGCCCCCGCAGATCACGATCCTTCGCTGCTTCAATAGGTTCGCCGTCACGCGGATGCCGTCCGCCACATCGTTGTCCGCCCCGCTCACAGGGAATCCCTCGCGCCGCAGCGCCTCAATAAAGCTCGCCGCCGACGGGTCGACGATCACCTTTTCCACTGTCTCCCCCGCCGCAAACTTTTTAAGGTCCGCCACATACTCCGTGTCCGTCTTCTGCCGCCCCTCTCTGCGCGAATCGAAGTAATACTCCCGCGCCCGGTACCACACCCCGTCCTTGAGCGCCCACAGGCCAAAACTCGTCGGATTCACCGTCCCGTAGTCGATGGAGATCCTCACCCGCTCCCACGGCTTTTCCGGCACACGAGCGCAATACTCCTGCGGCGTAAAGAAGTCATAGATGAGCCCCTTCGCCGCCGTCCACTCGCCCAGAATGAACCGCCGGTAAAATGTCCCGCTGTATGCCTTTTCGTACCGCGCCCGAATGCGCGGCGAGAGCGACGGATTGTCGTCCATCGTAAAGTGCAGATACAGCGCCCCGCGCTCCTCCGCGCGCAGGATCCACTCGCGGTAGAACCAGTGCATCGGCCCCTCGGGGTTGCAGTTGAACCACAGCTTGCTGCCCGATACGCTGCATCGCGCGCTCGCCTGCTCCACAAATGACCGCGGCATCAGCGCCGCCTCGTCGAACAGCACCCCCGCCAGCGTCACGCCCTGGATGAGCGCCGCGCTCCCCTCGTCGTATCCGCCGAAGAGGTAAAAGCGGTTTTCCCGCCCTCCGCTTCGCACGATCACTAAATTCTCGCTCCGCTTCTCCTCGCAGTGAAAGCCCAGCGCCGTCACCTTCGGCAATATCTCGTGCAGCACATTTCGCCGCAGCGATACGATCGTCTTCCCGCACAGCGCAAATTGCTCGCCGCTAAAGCGCCGCATCGCCCACAGGAAAAAGCCCATCCCCATCGACAGCGTCTTTCCGCTTCGCACCGCCCCGTCGCAGATGATCGCGTCGTACTCTTGGTACCTTGGATTCGCCCACCAGGTCATTGCCGTCTTCTGCTTGGCGGAAAACTGCTTCACGCCCGCCAATCGTCCTTCTCCTCTCCCGCCTGCTCCAGCGCCTGCAATGGCAGCCCCTCCATGTTCATGGTCGTGGCGCACGACCAGCCGACGATGCGTCTGGCGAACACGTCGGCGACGAACGCCGTGTAGCCGAACGAGCCGTTGGCCATGCGCACGTAGGTGATGTCGGCCACGTGAAGCCGGTTCGGAGCCCTGGCCTCGAACCGGCGCTCCACCAGATCCGACTTGCCGCCGGTTCCCTTGGCCGGCTTGGTGGTGACGGGCGTCCCGCCATGCCTGACGCCCTGGACGCCAAGCCCGCGCATGATGCTCATCGCCTGGTCGCGGCCGATCTCGACCGGATCCCAGCCCTGCGCCAATAACTGGGCGCGCATCTTCCTATACCCGTACACGGCCATGAAGAAATCCGAATGGATCTCGAGGATGTCGCGCGACAGCGCCTCGTGGCGGGCGGCCATACGGCTAATAGGCCTGGATCTGAGCATGCGGTAGTCGCGCGGGGTGAGAAACCCGCAGTCCAGCGACTTTCCGAGGACCCTGCATATCGGCGCGACCCCGAAACGGCTTCTGTACTCGTCAATGTACGCGGACATCAACGCCGTGTCGGGTCGAGCCGTGCCGCGAAAAAGCCGAGGCCGTCATCAGAATCTCGTTCGCCTTCCTCAATTGCGCGACCTCGGCCCGAAGACTCTTGAGCTCCGCCATCGCGTCCTCGGCTGACCGCTTTGTCTCCGCCGCGGCCGTCGCGTCCGACTGGTTGCGCCACCGTCTGAGCGATTCCGGCGCTATCCCCAGGTCCTTTCACCACCTGTCCGATCGCCTTCGTCTCCGGCAAATACGAGGAACGCGACTCCGTCAGCAGCCGGACGGCCTTCGCCTTGAACTCGCCCGCGTATCTCGTGCCCTTTGCCATGGTTCCATCATCTCCCATCGAGTTAGGGGAAATGCGGAACAAAAATCAGGTCATATCATTATTCACTAAATGTTCAGTTAGTGTACGACTGCGGTGAGATAAATGTTTTTGGCGGTGCGCTGCCCTTAAGTCAGATAATCGCATTTGTTCTGATCTATTCTTAAAATGATTACTTTCTATTTTTGATTTTTATATCATATATTTTTTTTTCACAAGAGCGTATCGCTGTTAGAATTTGGCACTGTATTTTTTGCATTTTAGTTAGTCGCTGAAGTGCGGATTTCACTTGAGCTGTATCTTTTCTTTGAAGAGCGAAATTACTTGCTAAATCTGGAGATTCATTCTCTTGCTTGAGGAGCGTTGTCATTGTGTAGAAACTTCGCTTTGGTAGTATGCCATTATCAATGGCGAAGTTGAAATTAGACACTCCTGCTATTACATTGTCATGGAAGAATTTGAAACTACGTTCATTATGGGTGACCGATTCGGGGGATTGCAACCAAAAATAGAGTATATGATTTACATCTGCGACTTTAGACATGCGTGAATAAAGCTTTCCGGCGACCATTACGTCTTGGGCATACATTCCCTCTGGGAAGCGGATGCCGTTCCAAAGTTCTTTCTTGTATAAACGGCACCAGTTGGCCTCATTAAAATACTTTGCTTCTGTATTTTTCCTCAGTATGTTTCCGATAAGTCGCAGTGTTTTGCAAAAAACTGTTTGATATGCATGAAGAGGGTTTTTGATTATAGAAACTTTTTCTGGACGGTATACGCTTTGTTGGGCTAATTCTGCGATCTGATTAATTTGTGAAATACCAAACTGTCGCCAACGGGCTTTACTCATATCTGCTCCGGAGTCAAGTAAAGCATGCAGAAGCAGTTCAATATTGCAATGATCTAAAATATCGTCATTATCCGCGAATGCAATATAGTCGCCGCGTGCTGTGTCAAGTCCAGCGTTTTGTGCTTTTCCGATGCCGCCATTTTTTTGATGAATTACTTTGATTCGAGAATCTTTGGCAGCATAAGAATCGCAAATCTGCGGAGAAGAATCTTTCGCTCCATCGTCGACAAGAATTACTTCAAGATTGCGGTATGACTGGCCAAGAATGGATTCGATGCAATATGGAAGGTATTTTTCCGCATTGTAGACGGGAACAATAATTGAAATCAAAGGTTCAGAGGTAGACATGCGGCTTTCCTTGATTGCGTTATTTGACTCATATTTAGTATGCCATGATGATTCTACGATGTACGGAAGCGACTGGAAAAACAGGGTACGGACGTTTTCTTGGAGACTGAATGAAAGGATTATCGTATGTTCGGTCCCGAGGAACGACGGCGCGGAGGGGGCCTTCGGACGCATGAAGATGGAGTCCGTCCATCCCGGGCATTGGGAGGAACGTACCCGCGACGAGGTGCTCGTCCCGGTCGACGACTGCATCCGCTGGTACGACCACGAGCGCATCAAACGGTCGCTCGGTTGGATGAGTCCGGTACAATACCGTCAGAGCCAGGGAATGGCTGCGTGATCATCTCCAAGAAAACGTCCGCAGCCCCTCTGCCATTTGCGATCAGTCATGGCACGCTGATTCCAATGGGTTTCAGCAGTACGCTGGATGACGCATTATCGCAAAGCGTCGAACACGCCATCAATATGATTGCCGCCATGTTCGAGATGCCACGTCAACAAGTGTACCTGCTGCTGTCGGCTGCCATCGACTTCAACGTGACGCAAGTCGTTGATATCGCACCAAAGGCGTTCACGGTCTGATTGATCTGTCGATGTTTCAACAACTACCCGACTATGAACGGACGATACGCGATATTGGAAACAGCAGATGGACTGCCATGCGGCGCATGCCTTATTGGCCCAGCAGGCTCAGACAAGTCACTGATTGGTCTAGCCAAAGAACTCTATAAGGGAATGGAATAACAGATGGTTTCCCCAACAAACAATCATGCAGCAAGATAGCAACACCACCCAGGCGACGGATCGCGCCGAAACGGACGCTCTCTCCTTCGGCGCGAAGAAAATCGCAATCATGATTGGCGTGGGACTCATCGCCGGTTCCCTACACTGCCTATGTTGATGACCATGCCGTTGGCGTAGCTGATCTACCTGTGTTTCCGCCGTATCATCCATCCGACTCGCGCATAACCGTCCATACGGGAATCCTCGAACGCAAGTAAATGTCGCTTCCGTCAATCGCCGACCGTGAGAGACGTTCATGGAGCGGCGGATTTCCTTATATTCCAACAAAACCCGTACTGTTATGCGACACGTAATAACAGTAAGGGTTTTCTGTGTTACTGTTATATATAACAGCTAAACAGTTTGCATCTAACTGTTCGGCCGGGAGATATATCACCTACGAAACATACAGAAAAAGAGGCACAGATTGAAGCTGATCATCTCATCCGTGTCCGGAGAACCGATTTACGAACAGATCAAGAACCAGATCAGGTCCGCGATCATGTCGGGTGAGCTTACAGCAGGCGAGGCGCTTCCCTCACTGCGCAAGCTCGCCAAGGAACTGCGCGTCAGCGTGCTCACCGTGACCAGAGCGTATAACGAACTGGCCGACGAGGGGCTCGTGGAGAATGTGCAGGGCAAAGGCACATTCGTGATGGAACGAGGCAACGAACTCATGAAGGAACGTGCGCGTGAACGCATCATGGACAAGCTCCGTGAAGTTTCCATCGAGGCCAAAGCCGCCGACATCAGCCTACTTGATCTGCTTGGCATGTTCGAGAAAGCGTACAGGGAACAATCATGAACGATTCCTCACTCCCCCAAGGAACGCGGCCAACCTTGGCCTTGAGCGTAACCGGATTGACGAAGCATTATGATTCCGGCTTCACATTGGATGACGTGACCTTCGACCTGCCGTCCGGCTACATCATGGGTCTGGTCGGTCCGAACGGAGCCGGCAAATCCACGTTGATCAAACTGATCCTCAATATGACCGCGCGAGACGCGGGACGAATCGAAGTGCTCGGCCTTGACGCGATGGCCGATGAGGAGCGGGCCAAAGAGCAGCTGGGCGTAGTGCTCGACAGCAGCTATTTCATCGAATACATGACGGTCGACGCGGTGGAACGGACAAGCAGCCCAATGTACCCGCTGTGGGACCACAATCTGTTCGACGCATATCTCAGACGGTTCGGACTCGGACGGAACAAGAAGATCAAGGATCTGTCGCGCGGCATGCAGATGAAGCTCATGCTCGCCGTGGCGTTGAGCCACGATGCGAAACTGCTGATTCTCGACGAGCCGACCAGCGGCCCGGACGTACTGTCCCGCGACGAGCTCATGGACATCCTGTCCGATTATGTTGCGGATGGCGGACACAGCGTAATCTTCTCCACGCATATCACCGCCGATTTGGAGCGTTGCGCGGATTTCCTCGCGTATATAACGAACGGCATGCTGTATTACAGCGGGCCGAAAGACGAGTTCGAAGACGCGTTCCGCCTGGTCAAGGGCGGTCCGGATGAGCTTACGGATGGTCTACAGCGGGCAATGGTCGGCATCCGCACATACGCAACCGGCTTCGACGCGTTGGTCCGCACGCAGGACATCCCACACATCGGCGGCACCGACGGTCTCCTGACACAGCATGCTTCGATTGAGGATGTGATCAGACTGACCAACGCCGCGGCACATACGGCAATCGGCAATACCAACAAAGGAGACGTACGATGAACACGACAGCGAACGCGGACGCCATGACCGCCATCCTTAGGCAGATTTCCTTGGACTGGAACCGCACCATCAGCTACGGGCGGTCGTACATAGCCATCTTCTTCGCGTACGTTCCAGGCTTCACATGCCTGATGGCGGCCACAGGGTCCACTCTCGACAGCGTTGCGGGAGCCGCCATCGGCGGGGCGGCCTCCGGCTTCCTGATGCTTAATATCACCCTGTTCTCCTATGAACAAATGAACAACCATCATTGGATGAACGGCATCGTGCCCATCAACCGCAACCACCAGATCCTCGGACGATTCGCATTCCTTATCGCCTGCGATCTGGTGGCGGGATTGGAAGTGGCCGTCAGCATCGCCTGCGCCGGCATCATCATGCACGAGCCAGTTAAAGTGACTGATGCGATCGACTTCGCCGCGATGACCGTGCTGACCCTCGTGCTGCTCAACGCCATCGTGCAGCCGGTCCTGTACCGGTTCTCCCCTTATCGTGCCATGGCCGCCATTATTCTGAGCATCGGCGTGATCGTGGGCACGGTCATCGGACTGCGCAAGGCATTGCCGGAATTCGAAAAGACCGTCGAACAGCTGGCCGAAGCGATCAGCCGGCACCAAGCCATTGCATTAGCGACATTCTTGATCATCGACGTACTCGCCTTGGTGTTCTCCAGCAAGATATCGCTGCATATTTACGGTAGCAAGGACATCTGAACCGAGCCAGCCGGTAGACTCTTATGGAACGTATTTGGGGTCTTCCGAATCAACGGAAAGCCCCAAATGCATATATCCCCGCACGACGCCGGTTCCTACAATACGGCAGGCGCGTCATGGAAGTCGAACATGACACCATCCGCCAGACCGCAAATAGCCGGCCAATCGGCATCGGACGAATCGTCGTGCATGGCCCATACCTTCATGCCAACCGACTTGGCGGAACGCATGCCGATCAGCAAATCCTCGAACACGGTGCACTCCCCCGGCTCGACTCCGAGGCGAGATGCAGCCAACAGATACACGTCCGGCTGGTCTTTGCCGACGTCGCCGGCATCATCGACACTGACCACTTCATCGAAGTAGTCGAAAATGCCAACATGCTTCATCGCCGGCTCTCTCAGCATCGGCGGCAGCGATGTGGCAACGGCAAGTTTCGCTCCACTCTCTTTCAATTGAGCGAGATATTCACGTGCATACGGTTTGGCTTCGACCACTGTGGCATACATGACGCGGGCCATATGATCCCACTCATCCATCAGCTCTTCGGGAGTGTCGGTAAGGCTGAAACGCGCAATCGTATATTCGGCGATCTGGCGGAATTGCATGGCCGCGACTTTCGTCATGTAATCGTCCGGCACGTCAATGCCTCGTTTTGAAAGAAAATCGATGTCAACCTGATCCCAAACGCCCATGGAATCAAGCAGCGTGCCGTCAAGATCGAAAATGGCGCCCTTGCCTTGATTGCCTGCCATCGATATCCTCCTTTATTATTGTGCATCTTACGTTAATCGAGAACCGATGATTTGAGCAGTTCTTCGGCATGTTCCAGCGACGCTTCGCTTTCACTGCCGGAGAGCATACGGGCGATTTCGTGCACACGCGCCTCCCCACGCACTTGATTGATGGTGGTGGCGATTGATCCGTCATCCATTTCACCTTTGGCGACCACGTACTGTTCGTCCGCCCAGGATGCGACCTGTGGCAGATGGGTGACGACAATGACCTGCGCGGATTGAGCGAGTTTCGCCAATCGCGCGCCAAGCTCCACCGCGGTTTTGCCACCGACGCCTGCGTCGACCTCGTCGAAAATGAACGTCATGGGAGGTACGGAACCGCCCGCCACCACATGTTTTTCCGCCGCAACGAGTTCAAGCGCGAGCATGAGCCGGCTCAGCTCGCCGCCGGACGCGCTTTTGCCCATCGGCATTTGCGGCGAACCCGGGAACGGCGTGAACAGAAAATCGATGCCGTCAGCGCCGGAAGCGTCCAAATGTTCACGTTCCGATACACGGATCTCTAGTTTCGATCCGCTCATGGCAAGAGATTCGAGTTCCGCAGTGACTTTGGCGGCAAGTTCCTTCGCGGCGGCGGCACGTCTTTTGCTTACCGCACGCGCCGCCTTCAACGCCTCACCGAACAGTTTTTCACGTTCCGCCTGCAATTGACTAACTTTTTCCGGAGACGCGTCCAGATCCTCCAAGTCGAACACCGCTTGATCTCGCCACGCGATCACGTCCGACAATTCCGGGCCCCAACGACGAACCAATTCGTCAAGCTCATGGATCCGCCCGTTGATGGCGTCCAAGTCTTCCATGCCGAGATCATTGTCGACTTCGCCCGACAAGGTGAACACCACATCAGACAAATCAGTGCTGATGGAATCAAGCCGATCGGCCAATTCCGAAAACACGCCGTCCACATGAATGGCGCGAAGCGCTTGCGACGCGCGATCAATCAGATCGGTGGCGCTGGATGATTCAACATCGTCAACAACCTGCGACGCATCCAACGCGCTCAACGCACGGTTCACCCCTTCGGCGATCTCAGCCGCGTTCTCAATGCGATCACGGCGAGCACGCAACTCGGCCATCTCCCCCGGCTGCGGATCGATGCGGTTGATTCGTTCGATGGACTCGCGCAGGTAGTCCGCCTGCTGGCGCATGGACGATTCCTGACTTGACAATCGTTCCAACCGCTCATCCATGGCACGAAGTGCATTCCAAGCCTTGCCGTATGCGACCAACGCCACATCATCGCCGGCATAGCGGTCCAAAAACTCACGTTGCCGCGCCGAAGACGCGATACGCAACTGGTCGGCCTGACCATGAATCGTCACCAGCTCCGCTGCGATCGACCCCAGTACGGAACGAGGCACGCTACGACCAGACAGCATGCTGCGGGAACGACCGGAGGCAGGAACCTTGCGAGACAGGAACAGTTCTCCGTCTTCAGGTTCGAAACCCGCCTCGTGCGCGACGGCAACCGCGGCCGGTGACGAAGCGACCTCGAACACGCCCTGCGCCCACGCCTCGCTCGCTCCGACCGATACACGGCCACCGTCGGAAGGACCGCCGGAAATCA
>OGEU01002969.1_pt1 | contig 11381 bp, 10 predicted proteins | sample 1570651 | NCBI WGS metagenome assembly OGEU01 (sample SAMEA2582129, study PRJEB24529) | metagenome | biome: Human gut stool | place: China | collected 2011
ATCGGGAAACTGATCGAATATTATCAGACCGGCGACTTGAAAATCTTCGATGCCTATTCGATCCTATGGGTGGAAGATACGGTATCGGATGTCGACTTTGTGAACGGCTTTATCGAAACATACGGAGATCCGTTAGGAATGAAAGCCAGCTGGGAGTCGACCGTGAACTTTATCAATAAGGAGGCAACGAAGCGAACAAAAGTGATCAGCGATAATGCGCAGTGGTTTGAAGATCATTCTCCTGTAGATAAACGGTTTAAGAAAGAAAAAGTAAAAGGAGTCAGTGCCAAAGTAATTACAGTTTCCATGTTGGGAGGTGATTGCTATCCGGCAACTCCGATTGGCATCAACTTGCCGAATGCCGACTGGATTCGCCGCGATCATGGTTCGAAATCCGTTACGATCGAGAATATCACTGAGGCATATGACAAAGCTTCTCAGGGAAATTGTTTCAATGAGGAATTTGTCTGGAGCGATAAGGAGCGCGAAGGATTGAAGAAATACGGATTCATCACCGACAATCTGCATACCGATTTGCATGAATGCTTGGGACATGGTTCCGGTAAATTGCTTCCCGATACCGATCCGGATGCTTTGAAGGCCTACAGTTCGACTTTGGAAGAGGCACGTGCCGATCTTTTCGGTTTGTACTATCTCGGAGATGCCAAGCTGGTGGAACTCGGACTTGTGCCGGATGCAGAGGCTTATAAGGCCGAATACTATAAATATATAATGAATGGCCTGATGACACAGCTGGTTCGGATCGAGCAGGGCAAGAATGTCGAAGAAGCCCATATGCGCAACCGTCAGCTGATTTCCAAATGGGTATATGAAAAAGGAAAGGTCGATAACGTGATTGAACTGAAACAGCGGAATGGCAAGACATACGTGGTGGTTAATGACTATGCTAAGTTGCGTGAACTGTTCGGAACTTTGTTGGCGGAAGTGCAGCGTATCAAGGGTGAAGGTGATTTTTCTGCCGGAAAGAAACTGGTGGAGGAGTATGCCGTAAAGGTCGATCCGGCTCTTCATGCCGAAGTGCTCGAACGCTATGCCAAATTGAACCTGGCTCCGTATAAGGGATTCGTGAACCCGGTGATGAAGGAAGTCAAGAACGATAAGGGAGATGTAACGGATATTGTGCTGGATTATACCGAAGGGTATACCGATCAGATGCTTCGCTACAGCAAGGAGTATTCGTTTTTACCTTCCTATAATGAATAATAAAGCGTATGTTACAGAATGAATTAAAAGAAATACGGACCCAGCTTCGCCAGGCGATGAATGGGGTGATCTCTACCAGCATGCGCGAGAAGGGTATTGTCTATAAGCTGAATTTCGGTGTTCCTTTGCCTGAAATCAAGCAGATTGCCACTACACATAAACCGGACTCTGAGCTGGCCGCTGCTTTGTGGAAAGAAGACATCCGTGAATTCAAGATATTGGCTTCTTTCTTGCAGCCGGTAGACGAGTTCTCGTCCCAAGAGGCGAAGCAATGGGTGAAAGAAATCCCTTATTTGGAAATTGCAGAGCAGTGCAGCCACAATTTGTTTTATAAGTTGCCGGATGTGGAGGATTTGCTGCTCGGGTTGATTTTTAATGTGGAAGACGAATATGCACGTACGGTGGCTTATCTAGTCTGGGCCGAACTGTTTAAGGAAGGAAAGGATTTGATAGCACCGGTGAGGACCGCATTTGTCGCGGAATGTATGCGGACGCTTGCCCAGACTGATTTCGAGGCGTCCTTCAAAGAAAAGCAGGCTGCGATGAAAGCCATGAAATTTTATGGAAGACAGTCGGCTGAACGGGCGCAGCAAATGTTGGGCGGGTTCGATGATTTTCCTGAATTCATGCAGACGCCCGAAGGGCAGGAAATATATAATGATTTAAAATTTGAATTTGAATATTGCCGTTAAGGCTTTGCGTTTAAAATAAATGCGCTAACTTTGTCGGTCGCGTGGAGTCGCAACTTGAAGATGGATGCAAAAAAGTACACAGAGATGCAAGACCTGTTCACCAGATATCTTGCCGAGAAAAAACTACGAAAGACGGAGGAACGCTATGCCATATTGGAGTGTATATGCAGTTTCCCCGGTCATTTTGATATGTGTTTGCTTCATCAGAAACTGGAGGAAATGAATTTTCATGTCAGTCGGGCTACTGTTTATAACACGGTCGACGTTTTGGTAGACAGCGGCTTAATTGTGCGCCATCAGCTGACGGCCCAGGCTGTACAGTATGAATTACGGATGCTGGCGGAGACACACTTGCATCTGATCTGTATGAAATGCGGGGCAATCAGAGAGCTGAAGGATGCAACACTAAAGAAAGATGTCGGAGCGTTGAAGATATCGCGTTTCACTCCGGAATATCATGCGCTTTACATTTATGGCTTATGTAGCAAATGTAAGTACCGGCTTCAGCGGAAGAAGTAAGAATATTAACATCTATATAATATATAAACGATGAAAGTTGACGTTCTATTAGGATTGCAGTGGGGTGACGAAGGCAAAGGAAAAGTTGTCGACGTTTTGACTCCGAATTACGATGTGATAACTCGTTTTCAGGGAGGTCCCAATGCTGGACATACTTTGGAGTTTAACGGTGAAAAGTATGTATTACGTTCCATCCCTTCCGGTATTTTCCAAGGGGGTAAGGTAAACGTTATCGGTAACGGTGTCGTACTGGATCCGTTGTTGTTCCAACAGGAAGCGGAAGCGCTTGCTGCCAGCGGGCACGACCTGACCAAACAACTGTGTATCTCTAAGAAAGCTCATTTGATCTTGCCTACTCACCGTATATTGGATGCTGCTTACGAAGCTGCGAAAGGGTCAGGTAAAATCGGTACGACCGGTAAAGGTATCGGTCCGACTTATACGGATAAGATCAGCCGTAACGGTCTGCGCGTAGGCGACCTGTTGCATAATTTCGATGAAAAGTATGCAGCTGCAAAAGCAAGACATGAAGCGATTCTGCGTTCTCTGAATTATGAATATGATATTACTGAATTGGAGGCACAGTGGTTCAAGGCTTTGGATTATTTGAAACAGTTTCGTTTGATCGACAGCGAACATGTGATTAATAACTATTTGAAAGAAGGCAAGTCTGTTTTGGCCGAAGGTGCACAGGGCACTATGCTGGATATTGACTTTGGTTCGTATCCGTTCGTGACTTCTTCCAATACGATTTGTGCTGGTTGCTGTACCGGTTTGGGGGTTTCTCCGCGTAACATCGGTGAAGTTTATGGAATCTTCAAGGCTTATTGCACACGTGTCGGTAGCGGCCCGTTCCCGACAGAGCTGTTTGATGAAACAGGCAGCAAGATCCGTCAGATCGGTCATGAATATGGCGCTGTAACCGGACGCGAACGTCGTTGCGGCTGGATTGACTTGGTTGCGTTGAAATATGCGATCATGATCAACGGTGTGACGAAACTGATCATGATGAAGAGCGATGTGCTGGATGGCTTCGAAACAGTAAAGGCTTGCATTGCTTATAAAGTCAATGGCGAAGAAACAACAGAGTTTCCGTTTGAAATCAATGAAGGCATCGAACCCGTATATGTGGAAATGCCGGGTTGGAATGTCGATATGACGAAAATGCAAAGTGAAGACGAATTTCCCGAAGAGTTCAATGCTTACATCTCTTTCTTGGAAGAAGAGCTGGAAGTTCCGATCAAGATTGTATCTGTCGGTCCTGACCGTGAGCAAACAATTGTCAGATATACCGAAGAATAAAACCTGAAAATAATACAAAATGGCAGAAGACCACATCCCGGAAGGATGATCTCCTGCCATTTTTATTTTTGGCAGACTTTTTGTCGTTTATGATTTAGTATAACTATTATAAATTAGAAAAATATGAGCATGTATTGGATTATATTTATCGGTTTTGCCCTTCTTAGCTGGTTGGTTTCTTCCAGACTCCAGAACAAGTTTGAAAAATATTCCAAGATTCCTATGCCGAATGGTATGACAGGAAAGGATGTGGCTGAAAAGATGTTGCATGATAACGGGATTTATGACGTAAAGGTGATTTCCACTCCCGGACATTTGACGGATCATTATAATCCGGCAAACCAGACCGTCAATCTGAGTGAATCGGTTTATTACAGTAACAGTATTGCTGCCGCAGCCGTTGCAGCTCATGAATGCGGACACGCTGTCCAGCATGCTACGGCTTATGCGCCTCTTCGGATGCGTTCGGCTTTGGTTCCGGTCGTCAGCTTTGCTTCCAACATTATGACATGGGTGCTGTTGGGTGGTATGCTGTTGATTAATACGTTTCCCCAGTTGATGCTGTTTGGTATTATTCTTTTTGCATCGACGACTTTATTCAGTTTCATTACACTACCGGTCGAGATCAATGCCAGCCAGCGGGCTTTGGTATGGTTGAGCAATGCCGGCATCACAAATGTCTATACGCATGACAAGGCTGAAGATGCTTTGCGTTCTGCTGCTTACACGTATGTAGTGGCTGCCTTGGGTTCGCTTGCTACATTATTATATTATATCATGATTTTCCTGGGGGGAAGAAGCCGGGATTAAACAGGAAGCATTACCTTTGCAGCCTAAATAAATATAAATTAGTGAATCATGCAAAAGCCGTCTATCCCTAAAGGAACAAGAGATTTTTCGCCAGAAGAAATGGCGAAGCGTAATTATATATTCAATACTATCCGCGAAGTATATCATCTGTACGGATTTCAGCAGATCGAAACGCCGGCTATGGAAAACCTGTCTACGCTGATGGGCAAGTATGGAGAAGAAGGCGATAAGTTGCTTTTCAAAATATTAAATTCCGGCGATTGCTTTTCCGGAATAACGGATGAAGAACTGTCGGAGCGCAATGCCGTAAGATTCGGAATGAAAGCTTGCGAGAAGGGTTTGCGTTATGACCTGACGGTTCCTTTTGCCCGTTATGTGGTACAGCACCGTAATGATATCGCTTTCCCATTCAAGCGTTACCAGATACAGCCGGTATGGCGTGCCGATCGTCCGCAGAAAGGTCGTTACCGTGAGTTTTACCAATGTGATGGAGATGTGGTAGGTTCCGATTCGTTGGTAAATGAAGTCGAGCTGATCCAGATTATGGATGAGGTATTCCGCCGTTTCGGAATCCGTGTCTGTATCAAGATGAACAACCGTAAGATTCTTTCCGGCATTGCCGAAATAATCGGTGAAGCCGATAAGATTGTCGATATTACGGTTGCTATAGATAAACTGGATAAGATCGGTCTGGATAATGTAAATGATGAATTGCGTTCTAAAGAATTGTCTGAAGGTGCGATAGCCCGTTTGCAGCCGATCATTATGCTGAAAGGTACGAATCGTGAAAAGCTGGCTATTTTGAAAAAGGAACTGGCAGCATCGGAAATAGCGATGAAAGGTATTGCCGAGATGGAATTTATCCTGGACCGCATCGAGAAGTTAGAGCTGACAGCTGATTTGGAACTGGACCTGACGTTGGCACGCGGTCTGAACTAACTTCTCGATGAAAGCGTTGGATGTCCAGATCGGAAGTATCACGGGGGGGGGACGCTATGACAATTTGACCGGTGTGTTTGGTATGGACGGTATGTCAGGTGTCGGAATTTCCTTCGGTGCCGATCGTATTTTCGATGTTCTAAACCAGTTGGAACTTTATCCGGTTGATTCTTTGAAGACCACGCAACTGTTGTTCGTGAATTTCGGCGAGAAGGAAGAAAACTATTTGTTGCCTCTGATCTCGAAAGTGCGTGCTGCCGGTATCCGTACGGAGTTGTATCCTGAATCAGCCAAAATGAAGAAGCAGATGGGATATGCCGATACGAAAAAGATCCCGTTTGTGGCGATTGTCGGTGAAAACGAAATAAATGAAGGCAAGATCAATCTGAAAAACATGTTGACAGGCGAACAGTCTCTTGTCACATTAGAAGAACTGATCGAAAGATTCTAGCTGCAATTTCAATTTTGTGCCTTTAGGTACACCCGTTTCTACTATAAATAGACTGATAATTGAACTTCCCCATTCATTTTCTTGTTGTAATGGGGAAGTTTTTTTGTAACAGGATGGTCATCCTGTCAGATATATTTGCATTGTCTGTCTTTCTAAAATGCAAAATTGTCAGTCTTTTTCCTGACAACAGTTTTGGCACAGTATTCGCATAGACGTTTATGTGCGATAAGAAAGCACAAGATTAACGTAATATTATTAACAACTAAAAAATATACAACGATGAACATTAGACCATTAGCAGACAGAGTGCTGATTAAGCCTGCTGCAGCAGAAGAAAAGACACTTGGCGGAATCATTATTCCCGATTCAGCAAAAGAAAAACCTTTAAAAGGTGAAGTTGTCGCCGTAGGTAACGGAACAAAGGATGAAGAAATGGTTGTAAAGAACGGAGATACTGTACTGTACGGCAAGTATGCAGGTACGGAAATCGAACTGGACGGTGAAAAATATCTTATCATGCGTCAGTCTGATATTTTGGCTATTATCTAAACAATTGACAATTGATAGTGGATAATTGACAATTAAGAAATATTTATACATTTATATAAAACGATAGAAATCATGGCAAAAGAAATTAAATACGATATGGATGCCCGCGACCTTCTGAAGAAAGGTGTGGATGAATTGGCTAACGCAGTAAAAGTAACACTGGGTCCGAAGGGACGTAATGTGATCATCGAAAAGAAATTCGGTGCTCCGCACATTACAAAAGACGGTGTAACGGTAGCTAAAGAAGTTGAAGTTGCTTGCCCGTTTGAAAACATGGGTGCTCAGTTGGTTAAGGAAGTCGCTTCCAAGACTAACGACAATGCCGGTGACGGTACGACAACTGCAACAGTTCTGGCACAGTCTATTATCGGTGTCGGTCTGAAGAATGTAACGGCGGGTGCCAACCCTATGGACTTGAAACGTGGTATCGACAAAGCGGTGGCTAAAGTCGTAGAAAGCATCGCTGCCCAGTCTGAAGCTGTTGGTGACCAGTTCGAAAAGATCGAGCATGTTGCCAAGATTTCTGCTAACGGTGACGAAGCTATCGGTAAACTGATCGCTGAAGCTATGCAGAGAGTAAAAACAGAAGGTGTTATCACTGTAGAAGAAGCTAAAGGCACGGAAACAACAGTAGACGTGGTAGAAGGTATGCAGTTCGACCGTGGTTATATCTCTCCGTATTTTGTAACCAACACGGAAAAGATGGAATGCGAGATGGAAAATCCGTATATCCTGATCTACGACAAGAAGATCTCTGTATTGAAAGATTTGCTGCCTATTCTTGAACCGGCAGTTCAGAGCGGTCGTCCTCTGTTGATCATCGCTGAAGATATCGATAGCGAAGCATTGGCAACTTTGGTTGTAAACCGTCTGCGTGGTTCTTTGAAGATCTGTGCTGTCAAGGCTCCGGGCTTCGGTGATCGTCGTAAAGCTATGCTGGAAGATATCGCTGTCCTGACAGGTGGCGTTGTGATCTCCGAAGAAAAAGGCTTAAAGCTGGAAGGTGCTACTATGGATATGCTGGGTACGGCTGAAAAGGTTACGGTAGACAAAGACACGACTACTATCGTAAACGGAGCAGGCGATAAGGATGCTATCCAGGCTCGTATCGGCCAGATCAAGACTCAGATCGAAAATACGACTTCCGACTACGATAAAGAAAAACTGCAGGAACGTCTGGCTAAGATGGCCGGTGGTGTTGCCGTATTGTATGTAGGTGCTCCTTCTGAAGTTGAAATGAAAGAAAAGAAAGACCGTGTTGACGATGCTCTGCATGCAACTCGCGCCGCTATCGAAGAAGGTACGGTTCCTGGTGGTGGTGTTGCTTATATCCGTGCTATCGAAGCACTGGAAGGTCTGAAGGGTGAAAACGAAGACGAAACAACCGGTATCGAAATCGTTAAACGTGCTATTGAAGAACCGTTGCGCCAGATCGTTGCTAACGCAGGTAAAGAAGGTGCGGTAGTTGTTCAGAAAGTAAAAGAAGGTAAGGGTGACTTTGGTTACAATGCCCGTACAGACAAGTATGAAAACTTGTGTGCAGCCGGTGTAATCGACCCTGCTAAGGTAACACGTGTAGCTTTGGAAAATGCCGCTTCTATTGCTGGTATGTTCCTGACTACGGAATGTGTGATCGCTGAAAAGAAAGAAGAAGCTCTGGCAGCTCCTGCCATGAACCCGGGTATGGGTGGCATGGGCGGTATGATGTAATTCTTCCCATAAGCATAAAATCTGAAACGGCTGCTTCCCGAAAGGGAGGTGGCCGTTTTTTTATTTAAAAAGTATGGTTACAGTTTGGCAGTTTCAAAAAAGTTGCTACCTTTGCAACCGCAATCAAGAGAGATTGATTCACTGAAAAGTGCTGAATTGCCCAGGTGGCGGAATTGGTAGACGCGCACGTTTCAGGTGCGTGTGTCGAGAGGCATGCAGGTTCGAGTCCTGTTCTGGGCACCTTTTCTCGCGCAGGTGGTGGAATTGGTAGACACGCTACTTTGAGGGGGTAGTGCCGGTTACGGCGTGTGAGTTCAAGTCTCATCCTGCGTACATACAGATAGTCCATATAGTTAGCTTCAAAAGCTGGTTATATGGACTTTTTTTATTCAAACAGCCGATTTAGCTTCACTATTCCGTGACCGGTGAAGGTGGTTCACAGATTATGACGAAAAAACCTCATCCACATTCACATGTAGATGAGGTTATACCAAATCAGTTCATATGAAAACAAACTGAAGTAGACTAATACCTTAAACTTAGGAATAGTTTGTTTGATTAATGTAAGTTCTACACTGTAGAACCATTTCTGCAAATTTAATTATCTTTTTGTTATTATACAAACAACGTCTGTTCGGGTTCGTATAAAAAATGATTAAAAAACCTTTGTTGTTTGTTTCCATATCCGGACCATGTAAAAGCCCAGATGCGTAAAAGCGAAAACAAAAGAGATGATCAGCAGGACTTTACTTTCTTCCCAACCAACGGTTTGCTGATGCCAGAGTCCCGTGATCACACAAAGGATGGCAAGGACGATCCCGATCATATTCAGAGCCAGCTGACCGTGGCGGTTCGCCTGATTGTATTCCAGTTTGCTATGCTTGATGCCGTAGCACGCATAAATATCCAGCCCGATCAGCATCCATAGCACCAGCCGTATCCAAGTGTCGGCCGGTAGGAAAAGCATCATGCACAGGCAAGTGATGATCCCGGCAACCGGAACGAACGGAACCAACGGAGTCTTGAAGGCGCGATGCACATCGGGCATTGTCTTTCTGACCACAAGCACACCGGCACAAACCAGGGTGAAGGCGAAAAGGGTTCCGATACTGGTCATTTCACCGGCCAGGCGTGCCGGAACGAAAGCTGCCAGCAGACCGACGAGCACCATGAACAACAGATTGCTGCGGGCAGGTGTTCTGAACTTCTCATTGATGTGCGAAAAGAACGGGGGCAACAATCCGTCATGACTCATGCTGAGGAAAACGCGGCTCTGCCCTAACAGCGTCACCATGATGACCGAGCAATATCCGAATAGAATGGAAAGGACGATTGCCTTGTTCATCCAAGGGTAATCCGGATGAAGCACACCCGAAGCATCTACTTCTCCCATATGTTCGATCGCAATTGCCACGGGAGCGATTCCCTGTTGGCCGCCAAATTCGGAATAATGGGCTACGCCCGTCATGACGTGGGCGAACAGCATGTATAATATGGTACAAACGAGCAATGAGACGAGGATTCCGATCGGCATATCTCTTTTGGGGTTCTTGGCTTCCTGGGCAGCCGTACTGACAGCATCGAAACCTAAGAAAGCGAAGAATACGATGGCCGCTCCGCGTAGGACACCCGATAGCCCGTATTCGCCTAATGTGCCGGTGTTTGCCGGAATATAAGGTATGTAATTGTCCGTATTGATATATTTCCATCCTAAAAAGACGAATATCAGGACGACCGACACTTTCAGGAAGACAATGATTCCGTTAAAGATAGAGCTCCCTTCCGTCCCGCGGATCAGAAAGAGGCTCATCAGGACAACGATCAGGAATGCTGGGATATTGACAATCCCTCCATCCCAGGGACAGGCAGTGAATGCTGTCGGAAGGTTGATCCCGAGCCCTTCCAAAAAGACGACGAGATAACGGCTCCAACTGATGCTGACCGTTGTCGCGGCAACTGTATATTCCATTACCAGATCCCAACCGATAATCCAAGCGATCAGTTCGCCCATCGTCGCGTATGAGTATGTATAGGCACTTCCGGCAACCGGGATCATCGAAGCAAACTCTGCATAACAAAGTCCGGCAAAGCAACATCCGATTGCTGCAATGGCAAATGAAAGTGTAATGGCCGGTCCTGTATATCCGGCGGCGACTGTTCCGGTTATGGAGAAAAGTCCGGCTCCGATAATGACTCCTACGCCGAGTGCGACCAGACTCCAGGGGCCTAATACCCGTTTTAATGATTTACTTCCTGTTTGATTGGCTTCGGCCTGCAGGGCCTCCAAAGGCTTTTTAATGAATAATCCCATCGTTTATTTGTGCATAGTTATAAATTTGGGCACAAAGGTAGGGATTGCCAGGATGATATACAAATGCTAATTGTGAATGGGCAACCGCCTCCATACGAAGCTGGGAATCAACTTCCAGAAAAATACTAAAACGGCATATCTCCAGTCGATTACGGTGCGTCGTTTCTTCCGTTCGATCGCCTTTACTATTTTTCGGGCAACATATTGCGGGGACATCAGCATCGGGTATTTATCGTTTTTCAACAGATCGGTCTTTACAAATCCGGGGCGGATATCCGTGAATACGATCGGGAGTTTTTCCATCTGTGCCAGTTGGTCAAGTGCTTCGATATAAGTATTCTGGTAGCGCTTGGTTGCGGAATAGGAGGGAGCGGCTCCCAATCCCTTTGTCCCGGCGATGGAACTGATCACGGCTAATTGGCCGCCGCCATGTTTTTTGAAGTAATCGTATGCGGCAACGACCATTTGGGTGAAACCGACTGTATTTGTTTGGACGGTAGACAATTCAATATCGGAATGCAGATCCCGGTTCTGGCTGCCGATTCCGGAACTAAGCAAGAATACATCCATTCCGCCGACTCTATCGATTAATTCCGCTAACTTTTCCGGGGCGTCCGGACTAGTTACGTCTATTTGTGCCGTTTCGATCTGGTCAGGTGCTTCCGACCGGATTTTTGCGAGCAATTCCGTCCGCCGTCCGGCAATCCCGATCCTCCATCCCTGCTTGCGGTACAATTGAGTGATCTCGTATCCGATGCCTGAAGTTGCTCCGATGATGATGATTTTTCTTGCTGATGCCATGCTAAATGGTGATTTAATTCTGCAAAGTTACTACAAAAAAGTGAAATGCGGAAAGATATAGTGATAGAATTGA
>OGEU01002973.1_pt1 | contig 11373 bp, 8 predicted proteins | sample 1570651 | NCBI WGS metagenome assembly OGEU01 (sample SAMEA2582129, study PRJEB24529) | metagenome | biome: Human gut stool | place: China | collected 2011
AAGCGGCTGGATCTGGGCAGCCAGAGCTTTGACACCTTTGACACCGACTGGTATTCCGACCAGCGGGCACCGGGAAAAACCAAGTCTGCCCGGGAACACATGGAGTGGGTGTATGACACCTGCGTGGAATATGCCCACAATTTTGGAAAAAAACCGGCCAACCTGCTGTTGTTCGGCCGTCCGGGGTTGGGAAAGACCCACCTGTCCGCCGCCATCGCCAGAGAGGTCAGCGGCAAGGGCTTCTCCGTGGTATATGACACGGCGGGGCACATTTTTGAGCGGTTCGAGGCGCAGAAATTCGGCCGGGATGAGGCAGAGCGGGACGTGGAGCGGGTGCTGAACTGCGATCTGCTGATCCTGGACGACCTGGGGACGGAGATGGTGACCACCTTCGTCCAGAGCGCGCTGTATCAGATCATCAACGGCCGCCTGCTGGAAAAGAAGTCCACCATCGTCAGCACCAACCTGATGCCGGAGGCCATCGCACAACGGTATTCCGGACAGATCGCCTCCCGGATCGAGGGAGAGTATCAGCTTCTGCCTTTTGTGGGAGAGGACATCCGGGTCTTAAAAAAGAAGCGGGGCCTGTAAGGCCGCTTCCGTATAAGCACGTATAAGCATAAGAATCCCCCCGTCCATACATCAGTATGGGCGGGGGGTTGCGGTTTTGATCTTAAAAACGGATGGGGATGGCTGCTTTGCAACGAACAAGCTGTGGGGCGCTTCCGTTACGGTTCCGCCGGGATCTCCGGTTCGACAGGAAGGTCAGGGGACGCGGCAGGTTCCGCAGGGACTGTTGGCTCCATAGGAACAGGGGTATCCGACGGAGTGTCCGGTGTGACGGCGGGGATCTCCGCTGTTCCGCTGCCGGGCTGGGCGGCGGGGGCCTGTAAGATCACCTTGTTGCGGACCTTGTAGTTGCTGGACGCTTCAAAGTGACTGTCGATCACCTTGCCGTCCTTGTCATAAATGGTCTGATAAGAGTTGACCTTGTATCCGGTATAGGGCGTTACCTTCACCACATCCGGGGAGCCGGGAGCCATGGTGGGGTCCTCCTGATAGATGGTTTCCCAGGGGGTCTTCGAGAGGACCTCGTTGCTCATTTTTACATAGGTGCCGTCCACATTGGTGCCCAGGATCTGAACGGTGAGATAGCCTTTTTCGTATTTGGTGACGATCTTCACGGGATACAGGGTATTGTTGGTGAACTTATAGTCGGGGCCGCCCCAGGACACCGTGGCATCCATGCCCCAGGCGATGTAAGCGGGGACATAGCGGTGGGCGTACCGCTCCGTGATCTCCAGATTGCTCAGGAGACAGGCCAGATACAGGGTGGAGGAGGTCTGGCAGATGCCGCCGCCGATCTCGTCCACGGTTTCGCCCTTGACATAGGCGGGGGCGGGCTTGAAGCCCCGGTCCGCCGTCCGTTTGCCGACGGATCCGTTGTAGGAGAAGGTTTCTCCGCTGTTGAGAACAAGGCCGTTGATAATCTGAGCGGAGAGCTTAACGTTGCCGATCCGCCCGGCGGAGCCGGAGACATGGGTCTTGGCCTCGCCTAGCACGTCCCGGAACAGGACGGCCTTCAAATCGGCGGCGGTGACCTCCGGTTGCTGAATATCAGCCTTCACAGTCAGCGTTTCGCCGGGAGCGGCCTCATCCATGGCCTTCTGAACGGCGGCGATGTCAAAATCGGCCCCCAGCTGCTCCGGTACGATGGAGTCCGTAGCGGAGTCATAGGAGGCGTTTCGCACCTCGCCGTGGAGCTGGTCGTGGAGCTGCTGGGCGGTGAGGGCCTTGGCGGGGACGGTCTGGAAGGAGACGGGGACCTGATAGCCGCTCTGACTGTAATCGGAAATATCTGCCAGAAGGAGACGGAGATCTTGCGGTGTTCGGCCGTCCCGTGCCTTGGTGATGTGGACAGACTGCCCCTCCACAGCGCCGGAGGCGTCAAGGGGTGCTTCGGAAAGCTGCTCCGTCAGACGGGATACGGTTTTGGAAAAGGCGGCTTGGTCCATGTCCGGCCAATGGGCACCGCCGGGCCAGCGACCGGTGACGGTGGCCAGATAGGCCCCGCCTTTCTTGAAAAAGCCTTTGTTCTGATCATCGTTTTTCCAGAATTGAGCGTCCCCAGAAAAATCCTCTGCCGTGTAGCCCAGGTCCCCCACGGTAAGATGGGCCAGGGGCTGGCCTTCGTTATCCACAAGGGTGATCGCCTGATTGAGAAGCTGAGTCTCCAAGCGCTGCTGCGCCTGTCCCACGGTAAGACCGCCCACGTCGATGCCGTTGATGTGGCGGTTGGGATAAAATGTATCCAGAGAACCGGCATAGGCGCAAAGACCCACGTAGGCCGTCAGCAAAACCGCCAGCACGATGCCGGCGATCAGCAGTGGCCCCTTCCCACTCTTTTTGGATTCCTCGTTCAGCCGCTTCCCCGGCTGGGTCTGCATCTCGGCTTCACGGATCGGTTCCATAAGAAGCCCTCCTGTTTTGATCGTTATGTTAAATGAGAAACAATCTCCCATTTAACGCTATCATATCACTCTTTTCTGAAAAAAGGTGTTACAATCCGGTAACAGAGTGGAATAATTTTGACTTTTGGCGTAAGTGGCAGGCTGCGGTTTCCGAAAAAACCAAAAAGCGGAGACCGAAGTCTCCGTTTTTTGAAAAGGACTGTAAACGTCAGCCGACCCGGCGGTTCTTGGGGATGCGGATAGTGAGGAGGATGGCGTCCTCCGTGTCCTCCCGGCGGGATTCTGCGCCGATGCCGGCCTCCCGTACCAGCCGCAGGCCCCGGTCCAGACTGTTGAGAAACAGGCGGACGTCCTTGAGAAGAAAGGCCCGGCGGCCGGAGGGGGGCGTGGTCTGCAACTGGGCCAGGCGCTTGTCGATGTACTGCTCCGTCTGTGCTACGTTCAGATGATGGCGGATGATGTGGTGGAGGGCGTTGAGACGTTCTTCTTCATCCTCCAGACGGAGGAGGGCACGGGCGTGACGCTCGGTCAGGTCATGTTCTGTGAGCAGGCGGCAGCAGTCAGGGGAGAGCCGCAGCAGGCGCAGCTTATTGGCCAGAGCGGAGGGGGAGCGGCCCAGCAGAGTGGCGGCTTCCTCCTGCGTGGAGCCGGATTGACGGAGATAGGCGGCGATGGCGGTGGCTTCCTCCAAGTAATGCAGGTCCCGGCGCTGGATATTTTCGATAAGGGCCAGAATAGCGGAGTCCTGCTTATCGACCTGCATTTCCAGACAAGGAACTGTTTGCAGTCCCGCCAGCTTGGCTGCCCGGAGGCGGCGCTCTCCCGCTATCAGCTCCCAGCCGTCATCCCTGCGGCGGACGGATAGGGGCTGGATGATCCCGTGGCGGCGGATGGATTCCGCCAGCTCCGCCAGAGGTCCGGGAGCGAATTCCCTTCGGGGCTGGTGTGGGTTGGGAGCGATCTGCTCCACCGGAAGCCAACGGACCTGCGTGTCCAACATGCGCGGCACCTCCTGACAGGTTCGGAAACGGCGGGCGTTCCCGGTTCTGCCTGTATTGTAGCGCCGGGGAGAGGGGGAAATGTCGGGAAATCTGTCGGGAAAATAAAAAAAGCACGGAAAATTCCGCGCTTTTTTGCAAATAGGTTGTTATGAGGCGGGATGATCGATCTTCTGCTGCCGTTTTTGCAGAGCCCGCACCGCCAGAGAGCTGGTGAGCTGGGAGAACAGGGGAGAGACAGAGGGGGAGAACACCACCTCCGAGGGGAAATACTGGGCGGCCAGCGTGGCGGCTGCGGCATTGTTCCGCATACTGGAATTGACGGTCACCGTCAGTTCTACCGGATAGGGGAAGCGGAAGAGGGTGGAGAGCAGAAAGCCCAAGCCCAGACCGATGAGCCGCATGGCCAGCGTTATGCAGAGCAGCAGTACCAGCTCGCGGTTCAACTCGTGGAGGAAGGGAGCGCAGCGGGTGACGTTGGCGCAGATGATGACCAGCAGAGCCAGCTTGGAAAAGGGACTCAGCCGCTGCTTGGCTTTGGCACAGATGCTTTGGCCCAGCAGGCGGCAGAGCACCATGGCCAGAGCTGCCGGGACTACGATCATGACGAAGAGATCCCGGATCATGCCCAAGGTATCCAGCTCCACCACGGAGCCGCACAGCAGCCGCAGCGTCAGCGGCAGGATCACCGGGGAGAGCATGGTATCCAACAGGATAATGGACAGGCATAGCTCCACGCTGCCGCCGCCGATGACGATCCACATCAGAGAGGATACGGCGGCGGGGGAACCCTCCATCAGCACCAGACTCAGGGTGTAGAGGGGCTGGTCAGGGAAGCACATGATGCCAATACCCAAAGCGGCCAACGGCATGAGAAGGTGGAGAGAAAGCATGGTGATGAGCACCGGCTTGGGGTGGGAGAGGACCCGGCCCAGATCCTGCACGCTGCTGCCCAGACTGTTGGCAAAGGTCTGGAACATCATCAGGGCGGAAACGGCGGGACACAGCAGGCCGATCTGATCGGGGAACAGCAGTCCCAGTGCCAGAGCGCCGAGGATCAGCAGGGGCATTTTCGGGGTCATCCAGGTGTTGAGTGCTTGGAGTTTATTCATGGGCGTATTCAGGGTCCTTTCTGAGTTTAGCGGCAGGCGTAGGAGTACCAGCCCTCGCCGGAGCGGGTGGTCTCGATCTCCCAGCCGTTTTGACGGAGGGCGTCCGCTACCTCCCCGGCCCGGGTGTCGATGATGCCGGAGCAGAGGAACAGACCGCCGGGCTTCAGAAACTGTCGCACCATGGGGGCGAGCCCGATGATGACATCCGCCACAATATTGGCAACCACCACATCGTAGCCGCCGCCCAGAGTTTCCCGGAGGGCGCCGTTGGAGAGAACATCCCCCACCAGAACGGCGTAGCGGTCCTTGCCGATGCCGTTGAGCGCGGCGTTTTCATAGGCCACCGTCAGGCACTTGTCATCAATGTCCACAGCCTTGGCGGAGGCGGCGCCCAGCCGCAGCGCGGCAATGGAGAGAATGCCGCTGCCGCAGCCCAGATCCAATACGGTTTCGCCGCCGTGGACGGCTTCCTCCAGCGCTGTCAGGCACAGGCGGGTGGTGGCGTGGCTGCCTGTGCCGAAGGTGAGGCCCGGCTCTAAGATCAGGGGCACCTTGCCGGCGTATTTGGCCTGCCCCTTCACGTTTTCCTGTTCCCATTCCGGGATCACCAGCAGGCGTTCGCCGATCTCCATGGGCTTATAATACTGCTTCCAGTTGTTTTCCCAGTCGGCGTCCTTCAGATTTTCCAGCGTCATCAGGAGGGTGCCGTATTTTCCGGCATGGGCGTCCTTGAAGCCCTGAAGAGCAGTGCGGAGGTGGGCCAGCTGGTCAAAGCCGTCTCCGTCCGCCGGGAGGTAGAAGGTGATCCGGGATTTACCCTTCATGGACGCCTCCAGATCTTCGTCCACATAGTCCCAATATTGGTGGTTGTTTTCCAGAAAGCTCTGGAAATCCTGCTCGTCGTCAATGACCACGCCGTCCACTCCATTGGCGGAGAGGAAGATCTCCAGAGGCTCCAGCCCGGCGTGATTCGTGTCAATGTGTACTTCCAGCCATTCCATATATGATCCTCACATGTGCTTCCGCCAGAGCGGAAAATTTAATTTCATACGCATAAAACTTCATGCATGAGCAGTGCACCGCGAACATGCACAAATGCCAGTGCATGAAGTTTTCGTGCATCATTTCCGGTTGCCCCGCAGGGGCGAGGAAATGGCACATTTCTTGTTTTTGCTATGTGTTTGCATAATTATCGTTCGCTGCCAAGGAAAAACAGCGCCATGGTGCCGGGGCCGGAGTGGTTGCCGATGACAGGACCCACATAGTTGATGTGGACGGTCTCCACGCCCAGACGGCGGCGGACCTCACCGGCCACAAATTCAGCGTCCTCCAGACAGTCACCGTGGCTGATGAACACCGTCTGACCGGCGGGGTCGATGGCGGTGGCCTCCATCCGGTCTACCAGAGCCGTCAGAGACGCCTTGCGGCCTCGGGCCTTGCTGACCGGGATCAGGCGGCCCTCGTCGTCCACATGCATGACCGGCTTGATGGCCAGCATGGTGCCGAACAGGGCGGTGGCGGCGTTGATCCGGCCGCCCCGCTTCAGGTGGTTCAGATCGTCCACCGTGAACCAGTGGCAGACGCGGCCCTTGGTCTCCTCGGCAAAGGTCTTCACCTCGTCGATGGTTTTCCCCTTTTTCTGCTCCTGCGCGCAGAGATACACGAACAATCCCTGCCCCAGAGAGGCGCAGAGGGAGTCCACCGTCAGGATCTTCGCATCGGGAAATTCGTCCTTCAACTCCTCCGCGGCAATGACGGAGGACTGGTAGGTGGTGGAGAGGGCGGAGGAAAAGCTGATGCTCAGGATGTCCTTTCCGGTTTTCAGGATCTCCCGCATCTTTTCCTCAAATTCCCCCACGTTGACGGCGGAGGTGGTGGCCAGTTCACCGGAGCGGACCCGCTCGTAGAACTCATGGAAGCCGATTTCCCGGCCATCCAGATAGTTGCGGTAGGTGCGATCACCCATTTGCAGGCTCAGCGGTAGGACCTCTACGCCCAGCTCTGCGGCCATTTCCGCAGAGAGATCGCAGCAGCTATCCGTTAAAATTACATAATCACGCATCAGTCCTTGCGCTCCTTTCTGCTTTTCGCGGTCTTTTTGGCCTCGGCTTTATCCGGTTTGCCGGCGGGTTCCGTCCGGGCGCGGAGCTGGGCCACATACTGACGGCTCACAAGGCCGGCGGCGTAGCTCAGCAGACCGAAATGAACGGCGGCGTCCGCCAGATTGTCAGTTCCTTCATAAGCGCCCATCTCTTGCACGGTACTGGACAGGGCACCGTCCAGACTTTCCAGAAAGGCCCGGTAGCCGTTTTCCACGGAGCGGTCATCGGAAAGCTCAGTGCGGATCAGCAGGTCCATATCCCGGACGGACATCACCTGCTTGAGAATGCAGACGAAGGTGAGGTAGGCCAGATGGTCCCGGTTGTATTTCTTGCCCTCAGCCCGGGGGACCAGGGCGTTTTTCGTGTAGTTATTGACCATAGAGGCTGTCAGAGCGTCGCTCTCGTCCAGACGGATGGTCTGCCGTTCCATGTAGGAGAGGACCTGATCCATATACAGGGGGAAATCCGGCAGTGTTTCCCAATCCGCAGGGCGGTGGGTCTCCAACTGACGGCGAAAGGCGGAAATTTTTTCCATACCGGTGCTCCTTCCTTTGAAATCAGAGCAAGTATATCACATTTTTGTAGTTTTGTAAACCGGATTATGCGTTAAGGAAAACAGGAAGAAAGACAGGGGAAAACGAAAATTGTTATTTTCCCACGCAGAAACGGCTGAACACCGCGCCTACGATCTCCTCCTTGGCGGTGCGGCCCGTCAGTTCGCCGATGGACTCCAGTGCTTCCTCCGCATCAGTGAGGACAGCGTCGGGAGTCAGACCGCTGTCCAGCGCGGACAGCGCCCGACGGACAGCCTCCAGACTCCGGCGGACGGCAGATTCCTGCCGGGCGTTGGTCAGGAGGGAACCGGCGTCAGCGGGGGTCTCGGCGGGGAAGCAGCTTTGCACGGCGTCCACCAGCAGATCCAGCCCGCCGGGGGCCACGGAGTTGAACGAGACGAAAGCATCAGGGTCCCGCAGTTCCTTGGGGAGCTGCCAGACGGCAGTTTTCGCGGCGGGGTTCAGATCGTTTTTGCTGACGGCCAGGATCCAGTGGGGGGCCTGGGCGGAAAGGGAGAGTATGTCCTCATCCACAGTCGGCGGCGTCTGACTGCCGTCCACCACGGCGATCACCAGATCGGCAGTCTCCGCCGCACGGCGGCTCCGTTCCACCCCCAGCTGCTCCACGGCGTCGGCGGTATCGTGGATACCGGCGGTGTCAATGAGCCGCAGGAGGGTTCCGCCGCAGGTAACGGTCTCCTCCACCGTGTCCCGCGTGGTGCCGGGGATGTCGGTGACGATGGCCCGGTCATAGCCCGCCAAGGCATTGAGCAGAGAAGACTTTCCGGCATTGGGCAGGCCCACGATAGCAGTGCGGACGCCGTTTTTCAGCACCCGGCCCCGCTGGGCGGTGTCCAGCAGGGCGGAGAGGGTGTCGGCGGCGATTTGCAGAGAGGATCGGATCTGCTGCGGCTGAATGTCCTCAATGTCCTCGTCGGGGTAATCTACCACGGCGTAAAACCGGGAGGTGATGTCGATGAGGGCCTCCTGCACCGGCTCCAGGCGGCGGCGGAGGCCGCCGTCCAGCTGGGCCGCGGCGTTTTTCGCGGCGGCGGCGGATTGGGCATCGATGAGATCGATGACGGCCTCCGCCTCCGTCAGATCCATTTTGCCGTTGAGAAAGGCCCGCTTGGTGAATTCACCGGCCTGGGCCTGACGGGCTCCGGCGGCAAAGAGAGCGGAGAGCAGGGTGTGGAGAACTACGGGGGAGCCGTGGCAGTGGAATTCGGCGGAGTCCTCCCCGGTGTAGCTGTGTCCGCCGCCGAAGCGGACGGCTAATCCCTGATCGATGGCGGCGCCGGAATCGTCCAGCATTTCTCCGAACACCATCTTGTGAGAGGGCTGCTGGGCGAAGGGGACTCCGTTCCGGGGACGAAAGACCCGGTCACAGGCGGCAAAGCAGCCGATCCCGGAGACCCGGACGATGCCGATGGCGGTGGCGGTGCTGCCGGTGGCAATGGCGGCGATGAGATCAGACATAGAAGCTCCTTTCAGAGGGTGCCGCTTTGCGGCATGGGAAAGCATGGTGATACCTGCGGGATCGAATCCTAAAATGGGCTTTGCCCATTGGAATGTCCCCTACTTTTTCTTTGCTCCAACAAGGGGCGCGGCGAACCGCCGCAGGGGATGCAGCATGGTGCCACTTTGCGGCACGAGAATACACGGTTTTACCGTGGGGATGCACCCCCCATTTTCTTTTTGAGACATCAAAAAGAAAATGCGCCGTGCACGGTGGAAAAGAAAAAATGTCAGGGATGAGTTGACCGCTTTGTCGGTCAACTCACCCAAAACGGAGGTTGGCCGCCACGCACTGCCGACTAAACTTGAAACGCCCCTACCGGCTGCGCTATACTCAAATCTCAAATCAGTGCGTCCCTGCACCAGAAAGTCCTTCGCACACAGGTGTTGCAAATAGGACGTCCTCTGCTTCTCTTTCCACTGTTGCTCCCCCGTCTTTCCTTGGGAGGGATTTCCAAAGGGGAAAGCACCAAAGCGCCGCCGGGGGCGGATAAAGCGAGGTGCTTTCGAGGAAATGGCACGATTGGCGGCCCATCAGGGCCGGGAATCGTATCGCCGTGACGGTGTAAGGTGGCGTCCCCCATGTTTCGGGTGGGGATCTAAGGGGGAGGGGCTTTGCGCCAAAGACTCCTTCCCCTTGCCCCGTAGTGGGAACTGCCCCCTGCGGGAACAGAGAGAATATCCTCTTTGGCTTCGCCGGGAATCCCGGCCTTTTGTTGTGGCGCAGAAAACGAAAAAGGCGGGGCGGGCGAAGTGCCCGCCCCGTCTGGCGTTTTAGAATGGAAAGACGATTTACTTGACCCGCTCGCCGTTGGCTTCCTTGGCGGCGATCTCGCGCATGGCGTCCTTGTGGGAGAGGTTCACGCGGCCCTTCTCGTCGATATCGGTGACCTTGACCCACATCATGTCGCCGATCTTGCAGGCGTCCTCCACCTTTTCAATGCGGTGGTCGGCCAGCTTGGAGATGTGCACCAGACCGTCCTTGCCGGGAGCCAGCTCCACGAAGGCGCCGAAGGTCATCAGGCGCACCACGCGGCCGTAGTACAGCTTGCCGATCTCGGGGACAAACACGATGTCGTCAATGCACTTCTTGGCGGCGTCGCAGGCGGAAGCGTCGGCTGCGGCGATGTGGATGGTGCCGTCGTCGTCGATGTCGATCTTGGCGCCGGTATCGGCCACGATCTTCTGGATGACGGAGCCGCCCTTGCCGATGACGTCCCGGATGTTGTCGGGATTGATGTGCATGATGATCATCTTGGGAGCGTACTTGGAGACTTCCTTACGAGGCTCGGCGATGCAGGGCAGCATGATCTGGTCCAGGATCTCACAGCGGGCGTCATAGGTGATGTCCAGAGCGTTCTTGATGATCTCCATAGTCAGACCGTCATTCTTCAGGTCCATCTGGATGGCGGTGATACCCTTCTTGGTACCGGCTACCTTGAAGTCCATATCGCCGTGGAAGTCCTCCACGCCCTGAATGTCGATAAAGGTGGTGAAGCCGCCGTTATCGTCCTGAATCAGACCGCAGGAGATGCCGGCCACGGGGGCCTTGATGGGCACGCCGGCGTCCATCAGAGCCAGGGTGGAGCCGCAGATGGAGCCCTGAGAGGTGGAACCGTTGGAGGAAACCACCTCAGAGACCACGCGGATGGCATAGGGGAACTCCTCCACAGAGGGGATCACAGGCAGCAGGGCCCGTTCGGCCAGAGCGCCGTGACCGATCTCGCGACGGCCGGGGCTGCGGGCGGGCTTGGCTTCGCCGACAGAGTAGCCGGGGAAGTTGTAGTGGTGCATATAGCGCTTCTCGGTCTCTTCCCAGATGGTGTCCAGCTTCTGGCAGGCGGACAGAGTGTCCAGGGTGCAGACGGACAGGACCTGGGTCTGGCCGCGGGTGAACAGGCCGGAGCCGTGCACACGGGGCAGCACACCGACTTCGGCGGCCAGCGGGCGGATCTCATTGATGCCGCGGCCGTCAACACGCTTGCCTTCTTCCAGCAGCCAGGTGCGCACAACCTTCTTCTGCAGCTTATAGCTGATCAGATCCAGGTCGGCGGCGTTCAGTTCGGGGTGTTCCTCGGCAATAGCATCCATGATGGGCAGCATGGCGGCATCGCGGACGTTTTTGTCGTCGGTGTTCATGGCAGCCTTGACATCTTCCAGGTGCTTGGCGTACACATCCGCCAACAGAGCGTGGTCCAGTTCCACCGGGGTAAAGCTCTTCTTCGGCTTGCCGATCTCTGCAACAATGCCGTTCATAAAGGTGAGCAGCTTTTTGATTTCCTCATGGCCAGCCTTGATGGCGTCCATCATGACCTCTTCGGTCACTTCGTTGGCGCCGGCTTCAATCATGACGATCTTTTCCATGCTGGCAGCCAGGGTCAGGGCCAGGTCAGAGCGCTCACGCTGCTCCTTGGTGGGGTTCAGCACGATCTCGCCGTCCACATAGCCGACTGCCACGCCGCCGATGGGGCCATTCCAGGGGATATCCGACATGGCAATGGCGAGAGATGCGCCGTTCATACCGGCAATCTCCGGGGAGCAGTCCGGGTCAAGGCTCATCACAGTCATGGTCACGCAGACATCGTTGCGCATATCCTTGGGGAACAGCGGGCGGATGG
>OGEU01002975.1_pt1 | contig 11367 bp, 9 predicted proteins | sample 1570651 | NCBI WGS metagenome assembly OGEU01 (sample SAMEA2582129, study PRJEB24529) | metagenome | biome: Human gut stool | place: China | collected 2011
TGCGCTGCCCGCCAGCATCCGGGCAAACGGCGCACGCTGGCCGCTCAGCGCCCCCGCCGCCAGCAGCAGAAGGTACGCCGTCAGAAAATTCGTCAGCAACAGCACATCGAGATACACCACCGTTTTGATACGCCCACCTCCCCTTTTTGCCGCCATGCTACCACTATATGCGCCGGTTGGGGAGAAAATCCGCGGACGGTGGGATGTGCGAAAAGCTGACAAGATGAATGCCTTCCCCACGGGGGAAGGTGGCCGAGGCCCCGCCCGAGGCCGGATGAGGGGCAGGCTTGCGTGGTCACCCGTTAGCGGATGGTATTGGCAAGGCTCTCCCCTCATCAGTCAGCGGGCGGGGCCGCTGACAGCTTCCCCCGTGGGGGGAAGCCAAACCAAACAAAAACGCCCCGCTGCAAACCACAGCGGGGCGTGAAATGTTATTTATGCGATTTTACTTGGATGCGCAGGCGGAGCAGCTGGCGCAGAAAGCGCAATCGGGGTGCTCCTCGGCCCAGATGCGGTCAGCGGACGGAGTCCACTGGTCAGCGTAGGGGCGGCAGCGGCGGAAAACATCGTCCGTAGATTCCGGCTGCTGCATATCGGTGCTGTGCGCACCGGAACGCCTGACCATCTCACCCAGCAGTTCGGGGTTCTCGAGCATCGGGCAGGGGCGCAGGTGGTTGTGGTTGAAGGGCTGGCCCTTGTGGTACTCCTTGAACAGCGGCTGCTGCAGGCACTCCAGCAGGCTCTTGTCGTGGATGTTCGCGTTTGAGTAGTGGATAAAGACGCAGGGCTCAACGTCGCCCGCCGGGTTGATGTGGGCATACTGGCGGCCGCCGGCAATGCAGCCGTCGATGTACTCGCCGTCGTTCTGGAAGTCGATGCAGAAGATCGGCTTGCCGCCGGTGAAGCCGCGGATCTCTCGCACGCGGTGGATCATATACTCGCGCTGCTCGGCGTTCAGCATCAGGTCAACGTTTGCACCGTCACCGATGGGCATATAGTGGAAGTACCAGTTGAAGCGTACACCGTGGCTGATGAGCATATCCATGAACTCATCACTCGTGACGGCCTTGTAGTTGGCGCTGGTGTAGCAGATGGAGGTGCCGAACAGCAGACCGTTCTCCCTCATCAGATCCATGGCGTGCATGACGCGGTCATAGACGCCCTCGCCGCGGCGGTCATCGGTGGCATCGCCGATGCCCTCGATGGAGATGAAGAAGGCCATGTTGCCGACTTCCTTGACGCGGTCACAGAAAGCCTGGTCGATCAGCGTACCGTTGGTGAACAGGTGGAACACGGAGTTCTGGTGCTTGGCGGCCAGCTTGAACAGATCCTCCTTGCGGCAGGTCGGCTCACCGCCGGTGCACATGTACCAGTGGATGCCCAGCTCCTCGCCCTCCGTGACGATGCGATCCATATCCTCAAAGCTTAGGTTCAGGCGGTTGCCGTACTCGGCAGCCCAGCAACCCTTGCAGTGCAGGTTGCAGGCGGAGGTCGGGTCGAACAGCAGGATCCACGGCATGTTGCAGTCATACTTCCTGCGCAGCTCCATGACGTAGTTATAGCCCGCGAACATACCCTCATACACAAGGTTCAGGGTGTTCATCTTGAGGATGTTGGGGTCGATCTCGTTGATAGCCTTGTAGGCGTACTCCATCCACTTGCTGCCGGGGTCGGACACAAAGGCGCGAACCTTGTCCCAGTCGGCATCGGGGTAACGGTGGGCCAGCAGAGGCTGGGCCAGGTTGACGAGCTTGACGGCCTGCTCGGCCATATTTTCAGGGCCTTTGCCGCGCACGGCCTTGATGGCAGAATCAATGGCAGCGCTGAATGCAGCGCGCTGAGCGGCATGAACCACTTTATTCATCGGCATGATAGATTGCTCTCCTTTTTCTCTCCGTTTGGGGCACTCATTTGGTATGGCACTATTTTATGCTTATTTTCGGCTTAGTGTACATAGACAAAAGCCGGGGAATGTTCAACTTGACAGCCCGGAAACCCCGTTGCTGCGGGCAAAACCAAACACTCCGCGCAAATTGTCATACAACATCTGCGTGGTCTTGCCTTTTTTTCTTCTTTTGTTCTTCCCACAAAGCATTTGCACTTTATGTCGAATTTGTGTTATAATGCAGGTATGTAATTTTACCACCTACCGTGCAGGAGGATTGCTATGCCTCGTTCCAATCAAACCAAGCAGCTGCTGGCCCAGAGTCTGCAGGAGCTGATGGCCACGGCCCCGCTGGAGAAAATTTCTGTCAACGACATTGTCGATCACGCCAATGTGGGCCGCAACACCTTCTATTACCATTTTGAGGATAAGTACGATCTGGTAAACTGGTATTTCCAGAGCGGCATCACCCGGTTTCTGGTGGAGCTCAGCGCCTATTCCAGCTGGAATGCCCTGCTGGCGGCGCTGGAGACCTATTTTCTGGAAAACAAGGTGTTCTACTGCAATGCCCTTGCCTACAACGGCCAGAACAGCCTGCAGCAATATATGTTCGATTATCTGCGCTCCATCTTTGAGCAGAACGCGCGGGAGCTGAACCCCGATGCCAGCGCCGAGGAGACCCGCAAGATCGGGCAGTTCTTTGCCGGTGCGATGATGGGTATCCTGATCCCGTGGGTGCTCAGCGGCATGAAGAACAACGCCCTATCCAACGTGTCGGAGCTGTCGATCCCGGTGTTCAACCGCGAGATCATGCAGAAGCTGCTGCGCGGCGATCCGCAATAAACACAAAATAAACCGACCCCGTATCCGATCATAGCATCGGTACGGGGTCGGTTTTTGTCATTTTATGCGGCAGTACCTGCCTCCCTCGGCGAGGGAGATGGCCCGAAGGGCCGGAGGGAGCGAACTTTGCCATAACCCGAAGTATTTCGAGCTGGCGTAAGGTTCTCTCCCCCACCCGCTGCGGCGGGAGCCCCCTCGCAGAGGTGGCCAAGAAGTTAGCCTAACTGCAAAGGGAAGGTGCTGCCCTCCGGCAGGACGCTGCCGAAGGCCATATACTCCGAAATACGGTTGTTCAGATAGCGCACATCGCCGTCCCAGTCGAGCAGCAGCACGGGCTTGCCGGTCTCAAGGCGTCCGTTCACGATGCTGCGGCGCAGCTTCCGGGCGGTTTCGTCCGATGTGCCGGGCTTGCGGGCACACATGCAGCAAAGCGTCTCCTGCGCCATGCTCTCGAGCCAGTCGTCCTGCATGACCTCGCCCGCGGTCTCGTCATCGATGAGAACCGTCAGCGCGTAGAACATCTTTTGGGCTTTCAGGCGGCGGGCGGCGCGGCAGACCTCGGGGGTCAGCTCCGGCGTCTGCAGCAGCGGCATGACCACCAGATTGCAGCATGCCGCAAGCGTCTTGACGCAGTCCTCGGTCAGTGCGGACGGGTCAGCCAGCAGACCAAAGGCGCTCTGCGGGTTGGCCTTAGCCAGCAGCACGACCTGCGCGGGGTCGGTGTCCGTCGCATCCAGCAGCCAGACAAAGCTGCCGTGCCTGGCGGCCTTTGGCACCAGTTCGCTCAGGCGCTCGTCGCCGCAGCGGGCCGCCGTGATCCAGGCAATGGGCTGACCTTCGAGGTCAGCCTGCTTTTTCAGCTCACTGGCACCGTAAATCAACCCGCCAAAGCCCATATTGACGCCGACGGTGCAGATGCGATCCTCATCCACGGAATCCAACAAACGGTGGATAAGGCTGTAGTAGCAGCTGTCCGTGCGCTGCAGAGCCTTCTGCGCGTAGGCAAAAAAGTCCTTCTGCTGTTGCTTTTTAGCCAGTGTGGCACACATATCCACATAGTTGCGCAGCTGGCGGAAGCCGCCGCGGCGGATGTCCCCCACCGCGCGGTGTGCCAGCGTCATGGTAAAGCTGCGTATGCTGTTGTAATCCATAGCCAAAGCGTTCACTCGCTCTCCTGTTAATTTATTATTGAAGTAATTATCATAATACTGTTAGCATAGCAAACGCGGTGAATGATTGCCATAGACAAAACACGCGGATTGTTTTGATTTTCACTTTAATTCCACAACGGTCACACCGCTCTCGCCCTCGCCGTAGCGGCCCAGGCGGAAGCTCTTGACGGCCTTGTGGGTGCGCAGATGCTTCTGGATGGCCGTGCGCAGCGCGCCGGTGCCGTTGCCGTGGATGATATAGAGCGTGGACTGCCCGCGCAGCATACCGCTGTCCAGGAACTTGTCCACCTCGTTCAGGGCCTCGTCCACGGTGTAGCCCAGCAGGTTCAGCTCCATACTGGTCTTGCGGCTCTTGTCGAGCTGCACGCGGGTCGAGCGGCGCGGTTCGGTCGGCTTGCGCTTCTCCATCTTATCGGGCGCGCGCAGGTTCGTCAGCGGCACCTTCGTTTTCATGATGCCGGCGCGCACCTCGACCATGCCGCTGCGGTCAGGCCGCGCGGTGACAGTGGCCGTCTGGCCGAGGTCTGCGATAACGACCTCCTGCCCGATTTGTACCTCCTTCAAAGGCACAAACTCCTTTACGGGCTGCGGCTTGGCGTCGGTCTTTTTCAGCAGTGTCTCTGTGTCCCTGCGGGCAATTTCCCGGGCGCGGACAGCACGCTGGGCAGCGCTGGTCTTTTCGTCCTTCTGGATGCGGCGCAGCTCGTCGGTCAGGCTGTAGGCCTCGTTCTGCACCTGCTGCATCAGGTCATGGGCCTGGCGGCGGGCATTTTCGAGTTCTTCCTCACCTTTTTTGATCAGGTCGTCGCGTTTCTTCTCGGCACTTTCCAGCGCGTGCTCCGCCTCATACCGGGCCTGCTCGGCCTCGGCCTGGGCGTCCTTCAGCTGGACCTTCAAGTCATCCAGCTGGGACAGCACGCTGTCGAGGCGCTTATCGTCGTTCGACATGTGATTGCGTGCGGCGTCGATAATTTCCTGCGGGATGCCGAGCTTGGCGCTGATGAGGAAGGCGTTCGATTTGCCCGGCACGCCGACGCTCAATTTATAGGTGGGCATCAGCGTTTCGACGTTGAACTCGCAGCTGGCGTTGACGACGCCGGGCGTTTCCAGCGCGTAGACCTTCAGCTCAGCGTAGTGGGTCGTGGCCATGAGCAGACTGCCCTGACGGCGCAGCTGTTCGAGAATGCTGACGGCCAGCGCCGCACCCTCGGCAGGGTCGGTGCCCGCGCCCAGCTCGTCAAGCAGGGTCAGCGTGGCGTGGCCCGCCAGGTCGAGAATGCCGCTGATGCGCTTCATGTGGCCGGAGAAGGTGGACAGGCTCTGCTCAATGCTCTGCTCGTCGCCGATGTCCACAAGGTACTCGTCAAAATGGCAGACAATGCTGCTCTCGTGCGCGGGGATCAGGAAGCCGTACTGGGCCATCGCGTTGAGAAGGCCCGCGGTTTTGAGCGAAACGGTCTTGCCGCCGGTGTTCGGGCCGGTGATGACGAGGGTGTCGTACTCGCTGCCCAGCTCGATGTCCACAGGCACGACCTTTTTCTTGTCGATGAGCGGGTGGCGGGCCTTGTTCAGCTTGAAGTGCACCGTGTCGCTGACGGCGGGCATAAAGGCGTTCTGCTCCACAGCCAGCCGGGCCTTTGCCAGCAGCAGGTCGATTTTGAGCATCGCGTCATAGCTGTAGGTGAACTGCGGCTCCAGCGAGCCGACCTGCGTCGAGAACGAGGTCAGGATGCGGGTGATCTCCTCCTGCTCCTGCGCACGCAGCTGCATGATGCGGGCGTTGGCCTCGACGACGGCGGTAGGCTCTACAAAGACCGTTGCGCCGGTGGACGAGACGTCATGGATGACGCCGCCGACCTCACCGCGGTACTCGGCGCGGACGGGCACGACGTAGCGGCCATTGCGCAGGGAAACGACGGCATCCTGCAAAAATTTATTGGTGGTGGAGTTGCGGATGATGTTATCGAGCTTGGTGCGGATGGAATCCTCGGTCTGGCGGATTTTGCGGCGCAGATCGTGGAGGGTCACACTGGCAGTGTCGGCCATCTCCTCGGGAGAAATAATGCTCTCCGAAATCTGCTTTTCCAGCACCGGCTGCGGGGCCAGCGCAAAAAACAGGTCGTCGGTGGGCAGCATCTCATGCTCGCTCAGGCCGTACCACTGGGACAGGCCCGAGAAATTGCGCAGGGTCGCGGCAATTTCCAGCAGCTCCCCCATCGAGAGGATGCCCCCCTTGCGGGCGTGGGCGACGATGCGGCGCACCTCGCGCACGCTGCCGAAGCGGGGACTGCCGTTCTTGATGAGCAGCGCGTTGATGGCGTTGGTCTGGGTCAGGTCGTAGCGCTCATCCTCAATCGTGGGGGCCGGCTCCAGCGCCTGCATCATTTCTTTCGTTTCCTGGCAGGCGCAGAGCTGTACAGCGCGGTTCAGGACCTTGTCCAGCTCCAGTGTTGTTTTATAGGCGGTATCCATAACAGGGTTTAGGTCTCCTTATTCAAGTACAGATTTGAGAAAATCCAGGCTTTTCAGCCCATGCTCCAGATGCGCCAGCGTGTACTGCTCGCTGGTGCGGGAAAGCTCCTGTAAGCTCTCGGGCGAGATTTTGAACCCGAACAGCTTTTTATCCTCGGCCAGGCAGATATGGCGCAGAGCGTACAGTGCGCCGTTGTCCAGATTCGTGATATGGCGCGCTTTTTCGGCACAGTCGGCGCAGAGCAGACGGCCCTCGACAGGGTCAAGGTAAAACTCTCCCCCGTCGTATTTACCGCAGCCCGCGCAGGCCAGCACGTCCGGCATATAGCCCGCCAGCGTCAGGGCGCGCAGCTCATAGATGGCTTTGAGCTGCGCGCAGGGATAGTGGCGCTCACTGATCATATACAGGCAGTTGAGAAGCAGGCGCAGCTGGGCGTCGGCCTCGGGCGGCGCGGGGGAAAGCTCCGCCGCGATCTCCGCCATGTAGCTGGCCAGAGCCATACCCTCAATGGACGCAGAGATGCCGTGGAACACCTTTTTGACCTGCGCAGTGTCCACAAAATAGTGGCTGCGCCCGCTGGTGAGCGTGAATTCCGAGTAGCAGAACAGCCCTGTTGCACTGAACAGGGCGCTCTTCATCCGCAGACTGCCGCGGGCCGACGCCGACACCACGCCGAGGTCAGGCGTCAGGATCGTCAGGATCCGGTCTGCCTCGCCCACCTTGACCTGCCGCAGCACAAGGCCCGTTGTTGCCACCTGCATATACGTCCTCCCGTGCTGTGTTTTGTTGATTTTTGTACGTCAGATAGTCGTAAATGCTGCCTGTCTGCGCAAAGCGCCGCCAGTCGTCCGCCGTTTTGTCCATGCCGTTCACCCCCATGGCTACAGTGTAGCAGAGGGGGCGCGGGGATGTTGGCGGAATGGGGAATAAAATAAATTTGCGGATGCTGTAGGGGCCGGACATATCCGGCCCGCGGCCTTACGGATAACGCTCTATAACGGGTAGGCTGCGGGCGGGGCATGCCCCGCCCCTACGACGTGCAGCATCGTTACGGCTTCGCAAATCCCAGCGAGTTCAGCTGCAGTTCATTATCGCGCCAGTCCTCGCGGACCTTGACCCAGCATTGGAGGTTGACCTTGACGCCGAGCAGCTCCTCAATGTCCATGCGGGCGGCGGAAGCAATTTTTTTCAGCATCTGGCCGCCCTTGCCGATGATCATGCCCTTATGGCTCTTGCGCTCACAGTAGATGTCCACGTCAATGTCGATGAGATCCTTGTCGGGGCGCTCTTTAAACCGCTCGACAACGACGGCGATGCCGTGGGGCACCTCCTCACGCAGGAAAAGCAGTGCCTTCTCGCGCACAAGCTCTGCGACAAGTTCCTTCTCCGGCATATCGGTGAAGGCGTCATCATCGAAATAGTGCGGGCCCTCGTTGCCGTAGGGCTTGAGCATGGCAAACAGTTCATCGCAGCCCGTGCCGTCCTTCGCCGAGATCGTGACGATGTGGTCAAAGCAGCCGAACTCCTCCAGCTGCTTCTTGCGGGCTTCCAGCGCGGCAAAGCTGTCCAGCAGGTCCACCTTGTTGATAACGGCAATGGCCGGGCCGCCCTTTTGCAGCGCCTTGACCATCGTCAGCTCGGCGTCGGTGAACTCCCCTGCCGGTTCAAACAGCATCATCGTCACATCGACGTCCTTCAGGCTGGCGGCGGCGGTCTGGGTCATGCGGGCGTCCAGCTTGTTGCGGGCGGCGTGGATGCCGGGGGTGTCCATCAGCACATATTGCACGGGGCCCTTGGTGATGACGCCGGTAATGCGGCTGCGGGTCGTCTGGGGCTTTTTTGTCACAATAGCGACCTTTTCGTCCACAAGGTAGTTCGTCAGGCTGGATTTGCCCACGTTGGGGCGGCCCACCAGCGCCACAAAGACGCTGGACGGCATTTCAGGAATCGGTTTTGCCATTCGGTTGTTTGCCTTTCTCTGTTGAGTTGGAAGAACGGAAAATGAATTTGCAGAAGATGACCAGCGTCAGCGCCAGCCCCGCCGGTCGTGTGGGGCGCAGCGTAAAGTTAGCCCACAGCGTGCCCAGCCGCGGCCAGAACACGCAGAGGGCCACGATCAGCGTTCCCACCGCCATGACGAGCACTGCCCCCGCGGCCATATCCTTGGCCGCGCCTGCGCTCCACCAGTGGGTGGTGTCGGGCTTGTCCACGGCGCGCTCAATCGCGGAGTTGACAAGTTCCAGCGCCAACACCGCCGCCACGCAGAGTGCGATAAGCGCGGTCTCCACGGGGTCAAGCTCCGCCCAGAACGCCGCCACAAAGGCATAGAACGCCGCGCAGAGGTGAAACCGGAAGTTGCGTTCCTCCTGCACAGCGGCGCGTATGCCGTTGTAGGCATAGACAAAGCCCCGCGCAAAGCGGGTCAGCTGCTCAAATTTCATCGCTGGTATAGGAAACCGTGCGCGGCAGGCCGAGCTGGATGAGCACAGCCTCCTCCTTCTCGCGCATACGCACGGCCTCCAGGCCGCCGGCCTCATGGTCATAGCCCAGCAGGTGCAGCATCGAATGTACCGTCAGATACGCGACCTCACGCTGCAAAGAATGGCCGTACAGCTCGGCCTGCTCCATGGCGCGCTCCATCGAGATGACGATGTCGCCCAGCAGCTTGCAGCCGTTGTCCTCGTCAATATCATACTCGCCGTTTTCACCGAGCGGGAAGCTCAGAACGTCGGTGGCGGAATCTTTGTCGCGGTACTCCTTGTTCAGCTCGTGGATGCGGTTGTTATCCACGAAGGTCACGCTGATCTCCGCCGGACCGTCAAAATGCTCGAAATCCAGCACCGCGTTGCAGCTGCGGCGGATCAGGATGCGCAGCCCGGAAGGGACCTTGACCACGTTTTGATCGTTCGTAATCAACACCTTATTGGACACGTTAATCGACCTCCATTGTTTGTTTATGGTTGTGGCTGCCGGGAGCCTTCTCCTCGGCGGCCTTTTCATACGCTTTTACGATCTGCTGCACCAGGCGGTGGCGCACGACATCCTTCTCGGTCAGGCGAACCTGCGCGATGCCCTCGACGTCCCGCAGGACATGCAGGGCATCAATGAGGCCGCTGCGCACCTTATCCGGCAGGTCGATCTGGGTCACGTCGCCGGTGACCACGACCTTGCTGCCGACGCCCATGCGCGTCAGGAACATCTTCATCTGCTCGGGCGTGGTGTTCTGGGCCTCGTCCAGGATGATGAAGGCATCATCCAGCGTGCGCCCGCGCATATAGGCGAGCGGTGCGACCTCGATGACCTGCTTTTCAAACAGCTTCTGGAACGTCTCGGCCCCCAGCAGATCAAACAGCCCGTCGTAGAGCGGGCGCAGATACGGATCAACCTTGTTTTGCAGGTCGCCCGGCAGAAAGCCGAGCTTCTCCCCCGCCTCGACGGCGGGGCGGGTCAGGATGATGCGGCTGACATCCTTGGACTTGAACGCCTTGACCGCCATTGCCACAGCCAGATACGTCTTGCCGGTGCCCGCAGGCCCGACACCGAACGTGATGGCATTTTTGCGGATGGCGGCGAGATATTCCTTCTGGCCCAGCGTCTTGGGGTGGATGGGACGACCCTTGGCCGTGACTGCGACGAAATCGTCGGTCAGCTCCCGCAGGCGCTTTTCCTCGCCCCCGTGGGCCAGGCTGATGCAGTAGCGCACGGTCTGCTCCTCAAGCGGGGTGTGGTTTTCCATCAGGGTGACCATGCCGTCCACGGCGCGGGCGGCGGCGTCCACATCCTTCTGCTCACCGGTAAAGCGCAGCACCGAGCCGCGGCAGACCGCCGTGACGCGGAATTCCTTTTCCAGCAGGTGGATATTCTGGTCGCCGCTGCCAAAGATGGCTGCTGTCAGTTCAATGCTGTCCAGTTCCAAAGATCGTTCTGCCAAATTTTCATCCTCCCGGTTCCATGGTGTAGCAAATAGCTATACGTTTAGATTATATCACAGTTTTTTGCAAAAGAAACTATGAATATTGCACAAAATTTTATCAGTCATTTCGTCATCCTAAGCAAAATATGTCGAATCACGGCGGTGCGGCGATGTTGGCGGTGAAAATATAGGTCACAGCTGCCGTTTCTGTGCCTTCCTGCGCGGAAATTTCGCGCTGCTCTGCCTCGATGACCGCATCCGGGAACTCAGCCAGCAGCGCGGCGCGGCAGGCGCGCAGGGCCAGTGCGGCGGCGGCAGCCTCGGAATACTTCACCGTGTCCGGCAGCTGCTCCCAGGTCGTCACGCGGCAAAGGCTGGCGGGCAGTGCCAAACGGCCCAGCTGCACGGGCAGCCAGTCGGTCTGCGTGATGCCGGTCAGCGGGTCCTCCGGCTCGTCTGTATAGCTGCGCCACGGCAGGTACAGCGTCGTCTGCACGCTGCTGCGGCCCGTGTAGACGGAAGCCTCTGCCGTCAGGGACTGGCGGGCTGTGTAATGCTTTTGTACCCGCGCTATAACGCGCCCGCCGGCGCCCTGCGGCACAGCGTTGCCCTTGCGGTCCAGCCGCTCAGCAGCAGCCAGCATCTGGCCCCGGGCGACGGTCTGCCCCACCGTCACCGCTGCAAAGCCGCTCTCGATCTCAACGGCGAGTATTTCCCCGTCCGCACTGGCGTACAGGCCCTGCCGGGGTGGCGGCTCCCGCACGGTCTGGGTCTGGGAGGGCGTGCTCTCGATGGCAAGGCAGCCGCCCGTAAAGTTCAGGCTGACCCAGCCGAACACCTCACTGCGGCGCAAAGCCTGTGCCTGCGCGGTCTGCAGCAGCGGCTTTGTCAGGAGCACGCCCTCATGAATGCCGCAGTCCGCCAAAAGCCGGCGCATGGCGGGCTGCAGACCGGGGTCCATCGCGCCAAAGTCGATGCACCAGACAAGGCCGCCCAGCGCCCGCACCAGCAGCAAAAACAGCACGGCCCCCGCGGCCAGCCCGGGGCGGGTCTGCAGCAGGCGCTCCGTGTGCTTTCCCGG
>OGEU01002981.1_pt1 | contig 11362 bp, 9 predicted proteins | sample 1570651 | NCBI WGS metagenome assembly OGEU01 (sample SAMEA2582129, study PRJEB24529) | metagenome | biome: Human gut stool | place: China | collected 2011
ATGTCGCCATCTGGTCTGCAATGCTTTTGATTATACTGGCCCTTATCGCGGGCGCACTGCTGCACGCATATCTGGCCTGTGCCTTTGCCGCGCAGTTTACCCAGCAGCGGCTGCTCATCAGCATTGCCGCCTACTTTGTCATCGGCTTTATCGGGCAGATGGCAGCCCTTGTGACGGCAGTCTTTGTCGCGTTCCGCGGGTATAAGTACCTTAACAATACCGGCTTCAGCGCCGTGTCGTTTTTCGGTCCCGACAATACCTTGGGCGTTATCGTACTCATCGCCGTCTTTGCGCTGATTGCCCTTGTCGATGCCCTGCTGTGGGCACTGACCCAATGGCTCATGACAAAGCGGCTGAATCTGGCATGACCATAGCCAAATAACCAAACGGCACAGAACGCTGCAGCTTTGCGTTCTGTGCCGTTTTTACTTTATAAAATCTGCTATCACCTGCGCGTCGTGCCGACCTTTTCATAGAGCTTTTTCAATGCTGCGTGTAAAGTAGTGCAGCTTGCCAGTTGTGGCGTTGGTGGCGTTCCTAACAATCCGGCGCAAATGTCTTGACTTTGCTTACAATTTGCAGTATAGTAAGCATACAGACCAGAAGTCTGTAAAAAGGAGTGTATCCCATGCCGCGCAACAAATACCCGGAGCAGACCGTAGAAAAAATCCTGAACGCCGCCGCCGCGCTCTTTGCGGAAAAGGGCTATGCCCACACAACGCTGCAGGACATTATTGACGCCACCGGCCTTTCCAAGGGAGCCGTCTACCACCACTTCCAATCGAAGGAGGAAATCGCCGCCAGGGTCTGGAACCGCCTGGGCACGCAGGTCACGGGGGAGTTGGCCCGCATCCGCGACGATGCCTCGCTGACCGGACTGCAAAAGCTGCAGGCTGTCTTTGCGGTGTGCCTGGTTCCGCAGCGCCAGCAGACCTTGCAGCGCGCACTGCCGCGTCTCTGGGACGACCCGCAGTTTTTATCCATCGAGCTGCACGATTTGCTGGAAAAGACCATCCCCCTGTATCTGGAGCCGATGGTCCGGCAGGGAACAGCAGACGGCAGCATTCACACGCCGGACCCTAGCGCTCTGTGCGAGGCGTTGTTCCTGCTGGCGGACCTCTGGCTGAACCCGCAGACGCGCCCCACCACGCCCGCCCGGCAGCGCGCGCGGTGTGCGGTATTCCAACAGCTGACACAGGCCCTCGGCCTTGATCTTCTCACTGACGAGCAGTCGGAGGAGCTGGCGGCGCTCTGCGAAGCAGAGTGATGCTTTCCGGGCTTGATTGCTCGCCCGCAGAAGCCGTGCGGCGTCGGACATCTCCTGGTCGATGACGAGCATCGACCCCTGCACCGTAGGGGCGGATTCCATATCCGCCCGGGAACCTTGCTGTTGCTGCAAATGCCCCCGGGTGCGCAACGATTCCCCCAGCAAAGCCCCTCATCCTTATACTAACACACCCAATCATTTCAACGGCGGTTCCAGCCGCCGTATTATTCAGCACGAATACAAACCGTCAGTCGGTATGTATGCACAAATACTATCATAACAGGGGAGCACATCACCATGAATCCCACCTTTTATAAGATAACCGTCTGCCAGATCATCACGCTGTTCGGCAATGCCGCACTGCGGTTTGCGCTGCCGTTGTATCTTCTGCGCCGGACCGATTCCGCCGCACTGTACGGCAGTGTCACAGCGCTGGCCCTTGTGCCGATGCTGCTGGGCACGCTGGCAGGGGGCGTGCTGGCAGACCGCTGCCGTAAACAAAAAATCATGGCTATGCTGGATACCGTATCCGCCATCGGCATGGCCGCAGCCGCAGCAGCAATGCCCGGCGCGCCCGTAACGCCGCCTGTGCTGGCCGCACTCTGCCTGCTGTATGCCGTGGAAGGGCTGTACCAGCCCGCCGTGCAGGCCAGTCTGCCTCTGCTGTTGAACGTGGCTGCGCTGGCCCGGGGCAATGCGGTCATTCAGCTAGTGGATACCATCGACGAGCTGCTTGGCCCTCTGCTGGGCAGTGTCTTACTGCACACTCTTGAGCTGCGCGGCTTGCTGCTGCTCTGTGCTGTCTGCTTTGCCGTATCCGCCCTCTGGGAGCGTACACTTCCAATTCCGTATGCGCCCGCCGCACGTTCATGCCTGCGTCTGCCGCCCAAAGCGCTTTTCCGCCAGGCAAGGCCGCTGCTCCGGCTGGCCGCGGTGCTGGCCCTGTTCAATCTGGCTGTCGTACCCGCGGTTACTGTCGGTGTACCGCTGCTGGTCGTCCGCTATTATGCCTTCTCCGACACCGCTCTGGCCATCACCCAGTCTGCCATGAGTGCCGGTGGTCTGCTGGGCGGCGTGCTGGCCGGGGCGTTTGCAAAGCGGTTGTCCCTGCGCCGCGGCACAGCGGCTCTCTGGTGCATTACGGCAGTGTGCGCACTGCTCGGGCTGGCCGTTCTGCCGTGTGTGCCTGCCGCAGCCGGGTACATCGCCGTCACATCACTGGCTTTTTGCATGATGGCTGCCGCCGCACTGTTTCAAATCCTGCTGTTTACTGCAATCCAGGCCCATGCTCCCACCGGAAAGACAGGCCGCTTTATGAGCCTTATCACTGTCTGTGCCTGCCTGACCCAGCCGGTCGGGCAGGCGGCGTTCGGGCTTTTGTACGGCCGCTTTGCTGCCCTGCCCAGTGCCGTGCTTTTTGCGGCGGCGGCTGCCTCGATTTTTATAAACATTGCTGCATCGCACATTTTCAAAAAAGCCGTTTCTTTTACAAAATCATGAACGCTTCTTTACCAATTTATTAAAAAGTCCTTATTGACAAACATTCTGCAAACTGTATAATGTATCTTGTGTGTGCATCTATAGGGCAAATCTTTTCTGCCCTGACACATTGGCGTTGTATGTGCTGCTTGCAGCGGCTTCTTCAGCAGGGAGTCGTGTAACAAACCTTTGCGGGGCGGCATAATTGGCGCTGACTCGTCAAGGACTCTGTGCCGGCCTAAGGAAGAAACGGTGCGTCAAGAGAGTGCTGTAACGGGAAATTCCGCAAAGGGGGATGCAATAAAAATGAATGAAAATCTGATCGTATCTCTGAAAGACATTGTTGTCGAATTCGATGGGCAGAAGGTCCTGGACGGACTTTCGCTGGACATCCACGACAAGGAGTTTGTCACCTTCCTGGGCCCCTCGGGCTGCGGCAAGACGACGACCCTGCGTGTGATTGCCGGCTTTGTAACACCGAAATCGGGCAATGTCTTTTTTGATGGCAAAGACATCGCCAACATGCCGCCGTACAAGCGGCCTGTGAACACGGTGTTCCAGAAGTATGCTCTGTTCCCGCACCTGAACGTGTTTGAGAACGTCGCCTTCGGCCTGCGCCTGAAAAAGATGACCGAGGAGGAAATCCGCCCGAAGGTACTCGAGATGCTCGAGATCGTCGGCCTGAAGGGCTTTGAACGCCGCAGCATCTACCAGCTGTCCGGCGGACAGCAGCAGCGCGTGGCCATTGCCCGCAGCCTGGTCAACCAGCCCCGCGTCCTGCTGCTTGACGAGCCGCTCGGCGCGCTCGACCTCAAGCTGCGCAAGGAGATGCAGTTGGAGCTGAAGCGCCTGCAGCGTGAAATGAACATCACCTTCGTCTACGTCACCCACGATCAGGAGGAAGCCCTGACCATGTCGGATACCGTCGTTGTTATGTCCGGCGGTAAGATCCAGCAGATCGGCTCCCCGCAGGATATTTACAACGAACCCAAAAATGCCTTTGTCGCCCGCTTTATCGGTGACTCCAACATTGTCGACGGCGTCATGCTCAAGGACTTTCTGGTCAACTTCGGCGGCCATGATTTCACCTGTGTGGACCGCGGCTTTAAAGTCAACGAGCCTGTGCAGGTCGTCATCCGCCCGGAGGACGTGCAGATCGTGCCGCCCTCTGTCGGTATGCTGACCGGCCTTGTGCGCGAGGTCATCTTCAAGGGCGTTCACTTTGAAATGCACGTCGATGTGGAAGGCTATGAGTGGATCATCCATTCCACCCAGGCCAGCCAGCCCGGCGAGCTTATCGGCATGAACATCGGCCCGGACGAAATTCATATCATGAAGCGTTCGGAGGTGTGATCCATGCTCAAATCCAAATCCTCCCGCTGGCTGGCCGGGCCGTATCTGGTCTGGATGGCCATTTTCACAGTCGTACCGCTTTTCATCGTCATCTGGTACGCCATGACGAACGCTGACGACCAGTTCACCTTCGACAACCTCACCCAGATCGGGCGGTATTCCAGCGTGTTTGCCCGCAGCCTGATTTTGGCCGCGATCTCTACCGTGATCTGCCTGGTCATGGCGTTCCCGGTAGGGTATTTTCTCTCCCGCCTGCGCGCCAACAAGCAGCACATTATGCTGATGCTCATTATGCTGCCCATGTGGATGAACTTCCTGCTGCGCACCTATGCCTGGATGACACTGCTGGAGAAAAACGGTCTTATCAACAAGTTCTTCGGTTTGTTCGGCCTCGGCCCCTTCAACATGATCAACACCTCAGGTGCGGTTGTGCTGGGCATGGTGTACAACTACCTGCCGTTTATGATTTTGCCCATCTACACGGCCATGACAAAAATCGATGATTCCATCATTGAGGCCGCGCAGGATCTGGGCTGCAACGTCTGGCATATTCTGTTCCGGGTGCTCGTCCCGCTGACCGGCCCCGGCATTGCCACCGGCATCACGCAGGTGTTTGTGCCCGCGGTCTCTACTTTTATTATCAGCCGTATGCTGGGCGGCGGCTCCAACCTGCTGATCGGCGATTTGATCGAGCTGCAGTTCCTTGGCAACTCCTACAATCTGAACCTCGGCTCCGCCATGAGCCTGGTGCTGATGGTCATTGTCCTGCTCTGCATGAGCTTCACTTCGAGCTTTGACGAGTCCGAGATGGAAGGAGTGATGTGATATGGCAAAAAAACATTCCGCATTGCTCATGCGCACCTACGTCATTCTGGTGTTCTGCTTCATGTATCTGCCCATCGCGGTCATGATTGCGTTCAGCTTCAATGAGAGCAAATCCCGCTCGAACTTTACGGGCTTCACCCTCGGCTGGTACAAAAGCCTGTTCCACAACGAGATGATTTTGTCCGCGCTGGGTCTGAGCCTTGTGCTGGCGCTGGTGTCCAGCATTATCGCCACGGTGCTGGGCACGCTGGCGACCCTTGGCATCAACTCGATGTCTCGCAAAAGCCAGCTCATCATCAATAACATCAGCTATGTGCCTGTCGTCAATCCGGAGATCATCACCGGTGTCTCACTGATGCTTCTCTTCGTCATGGCGCAGAACTTCGGCATCGGCGGCGAGAGCGGCATCTTCGGCTGGCCGACGCTGCTGATTGCGCACATCACCTTCAATATCCCGTATGTTATCTTTAATGTAGGCCCCAAGCTGCGCCAGCTCGATCCCAGCCTGTACAATGCAGCGCTGGATCTGGGCTGCACACCGCGCCAGGCTTTCACCAAAGTCATCATGCCGCAGCTGTCCCCGGCCATTTTGTCGGCATTCCTCATCTGCCTGACCTACTCTATTGATGACTTCATGATTTCCTACTTCAACTCCGGCACGATGCAGACACTGCCTATCGCCATCTACTCGATGACCCGCAAGAAGGTCAGCCCCGAGATCAACGCGCTGTCTGCAGTCATATTCTGCGTCATTCTGGCAATCATCCTGATTTCCAACGCCGCAGACTCCCGCGCCTACCGCCGCAACCAGAAGGCCATCCGCAAAGCCATGTTGGACGAAGGGGGGCGCTGAAGATGAAGCTGAAAAAGTTTTCCGCTGCAGCGCTGGCCGCACTGACTGTCACCATGATGAGCGCCGCGCCGGTGCTGGCCGCCGATGACATCGAGGTCAACGAGGATATTTCCGTCTCCGGCGACTACGATTGGAAGCGCTTTGCCAACGACCATATCACGCTGAATGTCTACAACAACGGCCTGTACATCTCCGACGGTTCTGACGAGAGCATCAACGTTCTGTCCGCATTCGAGGAGCTGACCGGCATCAAGGTCAATTACACGACCTACGACTCCAACGAGAGCCTCTACGCCAAGCTGAAATCCGGCGGCGTATCCTATGATGTCATCTTCCCGTCGGATTACATGGTGGGCAAGATGGTCAAGGAGGGCATGCTGTCCGAGCTGAACATGGACAACATTCCGAACTTTGCCGGCATCGGTGAAACATATCTGGACCGCAGCTTCGACCCCGGCAACAAGTACAGCGTGCCCTACATGTGGGGCACAACGGGCCTGATCTACAACACGACGATGGTCGAGGAACCGCCCACGAAATGGGCGGACATGTGGGATGTTGCGTACACAAACAATGTGCTGATGTTCAACAATTCCCGCGACGCTTACGCGATTGCAGCCAAGACGATTGGTCTGTCGATGAATCCGCAGTCTGTTGACGAGATCACCGCCATCACCGACGCGCTGAAGGCCCAGAAGAACATCGTGCAGGCCTACGTTATGGACGAGGTCTTTGACAAGATGGAGGGTGGCGAGGCCGCCATGGCACCCTACTATGCGGGCGATGCCATCACGATGATCGACGAAAACCCAGACCTTGCTTTCGTCCACCCGGAGGAAGGCGTCAACTTCTTCATCGACAGCATGTGCATTCCGGCCAACGCCAAGCACCAGGAGGCCGCCGAAATGTTCATCAACTACCTGTGTGAGCCGGACGTCGGCCTTGCCAACGCGGACTTCATCGGCTATTCCACCCCCATCACCGCCGTGTGGGAGATGCTGGACGACGATTTGAAGTACAGCGAAATTGCCTACCCGAGCGCGGAGGTTCTGGACAAGGCGGAGGTCTTTGAGACTCTGCCCGATGACATCAACGCCGCCATGGATGCCCAGTGGAGCGAGATGAAGAGCTACGAGGATGGCGGCAGCGGCTGGATGGTTCTTGTCCTGCTGCTTCTGGCCATCGCTATCTCTGCATTCAATATTTGGCGCAAGCTCCGCAAAAAATCCCGCGATAACTATTAAACAGTTTCAGGCTGCACACCGTTTTGCGTGTGCAGCCTTTTTGTTTGCCGGCCCGCAGCCTTGCCGCTGCACCCTTTTACGGTTCGATTTGTAGGGAGGGGTCTTGCCCCCTCCGCGGGCCGATGCAAGCATCAGCCCCTACGGCCAGCCCCAAAGCCCCTGCCTTTGCATTTTTCCAACATTTGTGCTATACTCTCCTTGGCGAATCAATTCAAAATCCATCAAGGAGGGCTTCCTTATGCCCGAAAAGCTCATAACCTACACCCAAAAATTTACCGTCTACCGCACGGACGGCGACCATCTCGGCCATGTCAAGCTCGGGGCGCTGCTGCGCTATGCCCAGCAGGTTGCTACCGCCCACGCCGAGGCCGTAGGGCTGGACGATGCCCTGTACCGCAAGACCCACACCGCCTATGTGCTGGCCAAGCTGGCCCTGCACGTCACACAGCTGCCCCGTGTGGACGAGGAACTGACCCTTGTCACCCAGCCCGAGCGCTGCAAGCGCGCCGTCAACAAGCGCATCACCCATTTTTATGATGCCGACGGGGCAGAGGTCGCCACAATGGACAGCCGCTGGGTGCTCATTGATACAGAAAAGCGCATCATCCTGCGCAAGCACCCCGAACAGTTCAATGACCAGTGGGCCGCCGATGTCCCGTTTGAGCTGCCGATCAAGCTGCCCCGCATTGCCCCTGAGGACTGCGAGGTGCTGGGGGAGCAGCAGGCTGTCTACTCCCGCTGCGATATGAACGGGCATCTGAACAATACCCGCTATGCCGACATCGTCTGCGATGCCGTGCCATGGGAGGTGTGGGATACCGCGCAAATCCGCGATTTTACGATTAGCTACCACCGCGAGGTACCCCGCGGCGAGAGCTTCACCTTGCGCCGTGCCAGACCGGCAGAGGACACCTTCTATTTTGAAGGCGAACGGGAAGGCAAATCCGCCTTTGAGGCACAGCTGATTTTCAAACACTTATAATTTCTACACAAACCCCTGTTACACTGGTTACATCGACAATGTAAAGGGGTTATTATTATGACAAAGCAAAAATTCGGCCTGACCGGCACGGCGCTCAAAACCATTGCGCTGGTGCTCATGGTGATGGATCACATTCACTACTTTTTTGAATTCACGGGCGTTGTGCCGGAATGGTTCAGTATGCTGGCACGGCTGTCCGCACCGCTGTTTTTGTTCTGCACGGTTGAGGGCTTCGCCCATACCCATGACCGCAGGCGCTACTTCCTGCGTATCTGGGCCATCGGCGCTGCGATGGGCACTGTGGAATTTTTTATGATCTATGCAGGGGCCTTCCGCCGCGGGGACGGCTTCTACCCGCTGAATGCCATTTTTCAGGATCTGATGCTGCTCTGCATCATCTGGCAGGGCATTGACTGGCTGCGCCAGCGCCAGTTTGTGCGGGGCGCACTGGCTGCTGCCATGCCGATTGTCTGGCCGTTTTGCATCGCAGCGCTGCTGATGCTTTTTCCCAAAATTCAGGACGCGCCGATCGGCTCCACCGTGTTGGCGTGGCTTATCACGGCACCGTTTCCCATGTGGTCGGGCATCACCGACGGCAGCTGGTCTTTTCTGGCCGGCGGCATCGCGCTGTATGCGCTCTACAACCACAAGCACCTGCGGCTGGCGGTGTGGGCGGTGTTCACGTTTTTGACCGATTTTGTGATGGTCTATCTGCAGGTTCACAGCTTGCCGGATTTCGCCTTTTCCCAGATGTTCACAGTCTACTATGAGTGGCTCGGCGTCTTTGCCGTTATCGGCATGGCGCTGTACAACGGCCGGCGCGGCAGCGGCCACAAGCAGCTGTTCTACTGGTTCTACCCGGCACATGTCTATCTGCTTTACGGCGCGTCCTGCCTTGTTTACAGCTTACTGCAATAAAAGGGGCTATTATGGCAAACATTCTGGCAATCGATGATGACCGCGACCTTTGTACGCTGCTAAAAACAGCGCTGGAGCGTGACGGCCACACCGTAGAAACGCGCACCTCCGGCACGCAGCTGACCGATACGCTCTGCCGCTGGGCGGACTGCATCCTGCTGGATGTGATGATGCCCGGCGAGGATGGCTTCGCCGTCTGCAGGCGCATCCGCGCCGAGACTGACGCGCCTATCCTATTTTTGACCGCGCGTACCGATGAACCGTCGGTGCTGACGGGCCTTGGCCTTGGCGCGGACGATTACCTGACCAAGCCGTTCCGCATAGCGGAGCTGCGTGCGCGGGTCGCAGCACACCTGCGGCGGCAGAACCGCACACCGACCCATAAGATCACCCGCGGCGGGGTGGCGCTGGATCTTTCCGCCAAGGAAGCCAGCGTTGGCGGCACGCCTTTACACCTGACAAAATCCGAGTACGCCATCTGTGAGCTGCTGGCCCTCCATGCAGGGCAGACCTTTTCCAAAGAACAAATCTATGAAGCCGTGTTCGGTTATGACGGTACAGCGGATGACACGGCCATCACCCAGCACATCAAGAACATCCGCGCCAAGCTGCGCGCGGCCGGGGCAGGGGAGGTGCTGCAAACAATATGGGGAGTGGGCTACCAATGGCAAAACGAAAACTGACATCCCTGCGCAGTGTTCTGCTGCGGTATCTCCTTTTGTGCGGCGGCGGGTGCGCGCTGATTCTGGTACTCTGGTGGGGCATTTTTATGCGGCTGATAGACGTCGGTTTTCTGCTGCCTGCCGTGGCGTCCGCCCAGGCCTGCGCCAATGCCCGGGAGACTGTGGCCTCGATGACGGCAGACACATTCGATTCCCTGCAGATCAGCGACTTATGCCGCTGGGCTGTGGTGCAGAATGACACGGTGCTGCAGACCAACATGACCGCCCGTCAGCTGAAAATCGCCCTCAACACCTTCCATGGCGGCAGCGGCAATCTGGGGTATACGCAGTACCAGTACGATGTCAAAATGGCTGACGGAAGCTTTTGCCTTTTGCAGTACAACTATGCCGTGCCCTACGCCGACCCGGCCCTGCGGGACACGCTGCCGGATTTCCAGACCTGCTACCTGCTTTTGCTGGCGCTGCTGGTCATCGCATGGCTGGGCTGGCAGACCCACTGCACCGTGCGGGTCTTTGCCGCCGAGACCGCCTGTCTGCACCGCGCGGTGGATGCCATCGCTGCGCAGCAGCCCGAGCGCATTGACGCAGACGGCGCGCGTCTGCGAGAGTTTTCCGCCACGCTGCATGCCATGCAGACGATGGGCCGAGAGCTGACCGACAGCCTGCAAAGCCAATGGCGGATGGAGCAGCAGCGCGCCGAACAGATCGCCGCGCTGACGCATGACTTGAAAACGCCGCTGTCCATCATTCAGGGCAACGCAGACCTGCTGGCCGAGGATGCTCTGTCCGCCGACCAGCAGACACAGGTCGAAGCCATCCTGCGCGGCACGGACCGTGCCCAGCAATATCTGGCCGCCCTGCGCACCGCCTGTGCACCGCCCGCCACAGGGGAAACCTTTCCCAGTCACACCCTTGTCAGTGCGTTGGCGGAAACAGCCCGCGCCCTCTGCGCACCTGCCGGGGTGCAGCTTATACTGAACGAGCAGTGGCAGGGGACACTGTGCGCGGCGCAGTGCGACCTGCTCCGGGCTGCCGAAAACCTGCTGGACAACGCCGTGCGCTATACGCCCCGCGGCGGCACTGTCACACTGTTGGTTACAAAAGAAAAACAGGATTTCATTCTGCGTGTGACCGATACCGGCCCCGGCTTCACTGCCGAGGCCCTCGCCAGAGCGGGGGAGCTGCTTTATACAGAAGCTGCCCGCAGTGACACAGCCCACCAGGGCTTTGGACTGTATTTTGCACGCAGGGTCGCGCTTTCACACAGTGGCACGCTGCGCCTGTCCAACACGCCAGGCGGCTGTGCGGAGCTGCGCCTGCCAATTTGTGAACAAATTGAAAAATGACAAAAGATTTACAATTTGCTATTGACATTTGGTGACAAAACAGTTACAATTTAGGTGCAAGCTAAATGAACCCCAAGTCAAATAGCTTTATCACATTTTCATGTGTTCTTCTCCTCCTTTCTTGTAAATCCCCGCCCATCCCTCAGGGCGGGGATTTATTTTTTTTGTAACCCGGCACCGCGGGCATTTTTCTTTACAATCCCTGGAAATCGTGCTAAAATAAAAGTCGTATGTCCTTACCGTCCTGTACCTGTACAGACTACATATATATAAAGAAGCGTTCAGAGAAATAAGAGAGGGAAACACTGTAACATGGCACAATCTCGTTCCGGTAAAAAATCAACAAAGAACTCCTCCGGCAAAAAGAGCACCGCCTCCTCCCGCGGCACGGGCCGCAGCAGCACCGGGCGCT